>Ga0182027_10015167_pt1 | contig 10618 bp, 8 predicted proteins | sample 712E1DmetaG_FD_121300 | JGI IMG/M metagenome (GOLD analysis project Ga0182027, IMG submission 121300) | Permafrost microbial communities from Stordalen Mire, Sweden - 712E1D metaG (Illumina Assembly) | ecosystem: Environmental > Terrestrial > Soil > Wetlands > Permafrost | place: Sweden... | reverse complement strand
CTTAGAAGCTACCTTAAAAGAAACGCGCGCCGGTAAATTGGCTTTAATTACTCCAGTAATTACATCAACGCTGGGCCGCTGAGTAGCTAAAATCAAATGGATGCCTACCGCCCGGGATAACTGTGCTAAGCGCGTAATAGCATTCTCAATCTGATCACGTGCCACACTCATTAAATCCGCAAACTCATCGACAACGACAATAATATAAGGAATCTTCTCCTGTTTTTCATTATAAGCTTCAATATTTCTAGCTCCGGCTTTAGATAAAAGTACGTAGCGAGACTCCATTTCAGAAACTACCCAATTAAGGGCAACGGCTGCCTTTTTGGCATCGGTTACTACCGGGCATAAAAGATGCGGCAGGCCGTTAAAAGGCATTAATTCCACCATCTTAGGGTCAATCATCAAAAATTTTAAATCATTCGGAGACCCACGAAAAAGTAATGACAAGATACAAGTATTTACACAAACAGTTTTTCCGCTACCGGTAGTTCCGGCAATCAACAAATGCGGCATATCATCCAAATCACCAAATACCGACCGCCCGGTAATATCCTTGCCTAAAGCTATAGACAAAGGTGACTTCTGTTTATGATACTCCGCGGAAGTAAGTAAATCCCTAATGCAAACTAAAGAACTCTGCAGATTAGGCACCTCTACGCCCACTCTGCCTTTGCCCGGGATAGGAGCAATAATCCTGATGGATTGGGCTTTAATCGCCAAAGCAATATCGTCACTTAAATTCTCAATCCGATTAATCTTTACGCCGGCAGCCGGCTCCAATTCATAACGCGTAATTACCGGCCCGCGGATAATATCCGTAACTTTTGCCAAAATACCGAAATCTTCCAGGGTATTTTCCAATGTCCTGGCGCAATCCTCCAGGTCTTCTTTCATTTGTTTAGTGTCTGCGACAGCCGGCGCATCTAATAAATCCACAGAAGGCAAATGATAATCACCGATTTTTAGCTCACTGGTTTTTAATTTTATTTCTTCCGTTTGAGGTTTATCCTTAATCTGGATCTTTAACTTCGGGGCAACCGCTTGCACAGGCATAATAATCTTAGGTTTTGATTCAGCAGATTGCGTATCTTGCTTTTTAGAAAAAATCCCGTTCTTATTATTAAGTGCCGGTTTGGGTTTAGGCATCGGGACTGTTTGTTTTTTAGAAAAAATAGGTAACCCGGAAAAAACAGATTTTAATTTTTCAGCAAACTTAAAAAAAAGCGAGGAAATCAGGATTTCCGTAACTAAGGCCAGAGAAAGAATGATAAAAGTAATGAAAATAATAAAACCACCCAAGCGGCTAAAATAGGTAGTAATAAAATTAGCGGTAAGCGATCCGAAAAATCCCGAAGTTTGGAACCTTAGGCTAGCATTATTCAAATTGAACATGCCGATTAGCGAACTAAACGAAACTAAAAGCACAAACATCCCCAAGATACGCGCGATACTTAAATAAGGCTTATCTTGGCGGAAATATTTTATGCCCAGCATGATTACTAAAAACGGTATGCAAAAACTGGAGATGCAACCAAAAAGCAGAACGATTAATCCGGCCAGATACGCGCCGAAAACTCCCAGTAGATTTTTTGCGGGAAAATTAGGATGCGAGGTATAAAATACAAGGTCCAAGCGGTCAAAGCGAATAAGGCTGGCTAAAACCATCAGCCCCACCGCTACTAGAACGACGCCTTTGACCTCATTAATTCTTCTTTCTCTCACTTCTAGAGTTAACTGCTTTGTTGCGGTGCTTCAGCCTGTTTTTTACTTAAATTAATCCTGCCCAGCTCATCTATTCCGATAACTTTAACTTTAAATTCATCTCCCACCTTAACTACATCGTCAATTTTCTTAACGAAGGTGTTGGATAGCTCGGATACATGCACCAGACCCTCTTTACGCGGGGCCAACTCTACAAAGGCACCAAATTGCATAATTCTTTTTACTTTACCGATATAAATCCTGCCTACTTCAACTTCATCGGTAATGGCTTTAATCATTTTAATCGCAGCATCGGATTTAGCAGCATCTACGGAACCCACCAGAACCGTACCGTCATCCTTAATATCGATGCTGGCGCCAGTGGCGGCAATTATTGCTTTAATCGTTTTGCCTCCCGGGCCGATCAATTCTCCGATTTTCTCAGTATTAATTTTTAAAACATCAATGCGCGGGGCAAAACTGGAAAGTTCTTCCCGCGGGCTGTTTAATGCCGCGCTCATTTTATCTAAAATAAACAATCTGCCTTCTTTAGACTGCGCCAAGCACTCCTTAAGTAAATCCAATGAGATGCCGCTATTTTTAAGATCCAGCTGTACCGCAGTAATTCCGCTGCGGGTTCCGGCCACCTTAAAATCCATATCCCCAAAATGATCCTCTAATCCGGCGATATCTGTCAGAATAGTTGTCTTGTTACCTTCCTTAACTAAACCTAAGGCCACGCCGCCTACTGCTTCTTTAATCGGAACTCCGGCATCCATCAATGACAAAGTAGCCGCACAAACCGAAGCCATACTACTTGAGCCATTAGATTCTAGAATTTCCGAAACTACTCTTATAGTATAAGGAAATTTTTCTTTTGACGGCATTACTGCCAACAAGGCTTTTTCCGCTAAAGCGCCATGGCCGATTTCACGCCTGCCAGGCGAACGCACCGGCCGGGTTTCACCGACGCTAAAAGAAGGAAAATTATAATGCAGCATAAAGGACTTCTTTTTCTCTCCGCCCAAAGATTCGATTAACTGCTCATCCGCTCCTGTGCCTAAAGTCGTTACGGCCAAACTCTGAGTTTGCCCGCGCGTAAAAAGACTTGAGCCATGAGTACGCGGAAGCACAGAAACTTCACAAGTAATTTCGCGAATTTGCTTAAAAGAGCGCCCATCAATCCGCCTGCCCTCATCTAAAATCATTTTACGTACCTGCTTCTTCTCTACTTCATGCAGCCCGGTATGAATATCCGGCCCCAAAAACCCCTCTGCCGTTAACTGGGTTTCTAGCTCCTTAGCCAACAAAGCAACCTGCTCTTCCCGTTCTTCCTTTTTACTTAATCTATAGACCTTGGTTAATTTTTCCTGTGAAAGCGCTTCGATTTTTTGCATTAATGCCGGATCAATTATTTTAAGCTCAACCTTAGCTTTTGCCTGGCCGTAAAGACGGACAAACTCTTCCTGCAAAGCAAGAATGGGCTTTAAACTATCCATTCCGAATTTAACCGCTTCAAAATACTCTTCTTCAGAAACTTCTTTAGCCTTAGACTCCAGCATTACTACGCCATTGTTATTTCCGGCAACCACCACCTCTAAATCCGCGCTCTCAATTTCGGCATAAGTAGGATTTAAAACTAATTCATTATTTATCCTGGCTACCCGGCAACTGGCTAAAGGCCCATTAAAAGGAATATCGGAAATTGACAAAGCTGCGCTTGCCCCAATCAATGCCAAAACATTCGGGTCATTCTCTCCATCACTGGAAAGCACCATTGCCATTACCTGGACTTCATTTAAAAACCCTTCGGAAAATAACGGGCGAATAGGACGGTCAATCAGGCGGCTGCCTAAAATTTCATTCTCTGAAGGCCTGCCTTCACGTTTAAAAAAGCCCCCGGGAATCCTGCCGGCAGCATAAGTTTTTTCCTGGTATTCCACGGTTAAAGGGAAAAAATCCTGTCCTTCCCGAATTGAGCTAGACATGCAAGCGGTAACTAAAATAACGGTTGCCCCGTAGGTAATCGTTACAGAACCATTAGCCTGTTTGGCAAGCCTTCCTGTCTCTAAAATAAGGTCGTTTTTACCAAATTTAATCTTTAAGCTTTTATTTTGCATGATCGCTCTTTCTCTTTTTATGGATTGATTTTTTGCGCTTATTTCCTCAAACTAAGCTTTCCCAGTATCTCTTCGTATTTCTTCATATCCTTATCCTTGAGATACTTGAGGAGTCTGCGGCGCCTACTCACTAATAGCAGCAACCCGCGGCGGGAATGGAGATCCTTTTTATGCGATTTAAAATGAAGGCCTAAATCATTAATCCTTTCAGTTAAAATCGCTATTTGCACTTCGGCGCTTCCGGTATCCCTGGCATGCACCTTAAAATCATCAATTAATTTTGCTTTTTGTTCTTTGACCAAAACCAATTTTCTACCTCCCTTTCTTAAAAGATTATACGATAATTAATTCCACAAGTCAACAGGTTAATCAATACTTTAACCAGTCAAGACGCTATAAAAGCCGTTTATTGCCCGAACCAACTTATTTCTTCCCTAACAGATCGATTAATTTATCCAGCTTCTGAATTACTAAAATACTAAAATATACAAACCATACCGTTAAAGCCAATGAGATTAAACCACCAATAAAACTTACTCCTGCTGACATTTTAATCTCCTTCTCCGGATCACTAACACTTTAACCGGATTAACACTAAACAAAAACTTTTAAAGTTTAATTATTTTAGCACAAGAAATTTTTTATGCAACTTCAATCTCATTAATTTTTCTGCGCACAAACTTCTTTTGCCCCTGGCGCCGCTTCTCCTCTAAAATTTTTATTTTGATACTTTTGGGCTTTTGCCGGTTCCGGCGCATAATCTTAGCCTTAAAGGACTGTCTCTGTAAATTATCCTGCTGGATTTTATGTTCAATTTTACTCAAAAGTATGTGCCTGGCTAAAGAACGATTCAACAACTGCGAACGCTGGCGCTGGCATTTTACCTCAAGGCCAGTAGGTAGATGTTTTAAATAAACACAAGTAGAAGTCTTATTAACATTCTGCCCCCCGGGGCCGCTGGAGCGGATAAAATTTTCCACAATATCCTCTTCACGTACCCCCAAAAGAGCCATTCTTTTTTCTAGGGTCAAAGTTTTTTCAACAACCATCGACATTCTAGATTACTCCTCGATCTCATGATCTATGTTTTTGATTAAATTATCTAAATCCTTAATCAGCGGCGTCGAAAGCAGCTTAAGAACCGTAACTTCCTGCCTAAGCATGCGCAACTGGCCAAGCAGTCTATTTAAAACCGCATGCTTTTTCTTCTCTTGCGCTTCTTCCGGATCAAGCTCCTGCCTCTGCCGAATAATTACTCCCAAGTTCTTTTTAATCTCCTGGGCATCCCGGCCTTTTTCAAAAATCTCTTTCTTTAAAGCGCGGTAATCATCTTCGTCCAGCCCCTTATTATTCTTAGCCTGGCGCAAAATATTAACCGATTCATAACTAGGCAACTGGGCAGGTTCCGTGGAAGCAGCATACTCATCTTTTAAATACTGCGGCTCTTCTTTCTCCAGGAAATAATAAGACTTAAGCAGCTTCATCGCGGTTTGCTTGCGGATGCCAATCTCTCGAGAAACATAAACATCAAAGCTAACGTAACCCCACTCCTTATACATCTTATCCTTCCAAACTGAGTATAAAGAACGGCCCAATTCCACCCAGGAACATTTAAAATTCTTAGCGCTTTCTAAAATATGATAACGCAAAGAACTAATATCTAAATTTTCCATTTTTGCTTCAATATTCTTAAGCGATTTTGATACATTCGGCGGCATTCCAACTCCATCCTCTAGAGCGGGAAAAAATATACCGCCCTCAGTATCAACCCTCTAGCAATGTCGAAGGATTGATTTAATCTCTTCCATATAGCGAAATCCTTTATTGGCCGAAAATGGCTTTAAGCTCTTTACCTAACCCTTTATACTGATCAATAACCGTAGCGACTTTATTAATTAATTGATCCGGAGGCTGGCTTGACAAATTTTTAGCTGCTGCTTTTAAGATTATCTTCTGGATCTTTTCCTGGCTTAAAGCTGGATTATTCAATAAAGTATCAATGTTAAACTCCAGGCTCAAATTACCTTTAGTATCAGTGAACAAATCCAAAGCGTTTTTCATTAAATCCAGATTTAACGGCTGATCTTGCGCCGATGCATAAACCAGGTTGGAAAGATTAAGTTTAGTAGCAATCTGCAAAGCATTATGCTTGGCCTTAAAAGTTGAAACTAAATCCAGCCTGGCTGAGGAAAGCTTGCGATTAGAAATAAAATTACCATAATAAACAGAAAACTTAGTCACGTCCAGCCCCTTAACTTCTAAGACCGCATCCAAATCTTTAGCCAAATAATCCAGCCAACCGCTAAAAGTAATCGCACCGATTGCCTCAGAAGCCTGAGGGCTGAGTAATTCGGCGCTTACGCTAAAATTTGTGGCCAAAGATGTAAGCGGCAGGGCCACTTTAGCCACTTTTACATTCAGTTTATTTACAATCACGCCAAAACCTTCAGAAGTTACTTTTTTATCCGTAAAAATTATTTTGCCATCGCGTAAATTAAGGCTAGTCAAATAAATTTCCGGGGCCTTACCTTTTTGTTCAAGGAGAGGTAAATTTAATTTTCCATCAGCCGACAACTCAAGATGAATCACCGGCTCGATAATATTTAAGCCGTGAATAACCACTTTGCCAAAGATCAAAGCCACCAGATTAGGGGTAAGCGATATTTTCTTAATACTCGCTAAATCCCCAATCTCTAATTTTTCCAGGGTAATCGTAAAAGGCAAGCTTAAACTAATTTTACCCAGGCTAGCCTTAACTTTTAAATTCTGCTCTATCTGCTGTTCCACAATTCTGGGAGCATACTTTTCTAGCAGAATATTAGCCGCTACAAAAAAAACTAAAATAATCCCGCAGATCCAAAATATAATTTTATACTTTTTCATGACTTAAGCTAAAAGCAGTGCCTCCTGTATTCTGGAACGAACAGCATCCCTAAGCAAAACAAAATCTCCCGGGCCATAACCATCAGTAGCAATCGGCTCAAGCACCATCACCTTTGCCTCAACTTTAGTCTTAAAAACCCAGCTACCCTTAGGAATAGCCGCATGCGTACCCTTTAAACAAATCGGCAAAATGGGTTTTTTCTCTTTAATCGCAAACTTAAATGCCCCATTTTGGAACTCAGCCATTTCATCGCTACTACTGCGCGTGCCTTCCGGAAAGAAGAGCACCGACATATCTTTTTGCAGCCAGCCACTCGCCTGATGATAAATCTCTTTAATACTTGAAAAATCGCCCCGATTAAGCCTAATGTGCTTAATCAAGCTTAAGCACCACCCGATAAAAGGCACCTTGAATAAACTAGCCTTAGCTACCCACTTAAACTGCATTTTGGTCTGATAAAGCGCTACGATATCCGCCATACTTTGATGGTTGGCGATAATTACGTAGGTCTTTTTATGATCAATATTTTCCAGACCGCTGACCTTAAGGCACCAATAAGGATTCAAACCAATCAATAAGTCTGACCACCAAAAGCACTGCATATGCGTGATCTTTTTTTTCTTATCGAACGGAAAAAGCAGGATATTTAAGGTAAAGACTACCAGAAAAAGCAGGACAGTTAATAACCCGCTACCTAACCAAATAAATACCGAAATAATTGCTCTCATACTCTTGATCTGACTATAGCCCAAATCCCGGAGGTTGTCAATTAGATTAGCGAATGACGGCGAAAGGGCAGATTTGATTATAAGCACAATAGGTACAAGCCTTATATTCAGGCTGGGCCGGATAATTTTGCTGACGGATCCCCTTAGAGACTTTCAGGATATCTGCTTGCACCGCATCTAAATCCTCTTCATCAGGTGCATGCCTGCCGATAATTCCGGATTCCAAAAAATATAACTCCACTGCCACCGGCAAACATCCGAAAATATGTTGATAAGCTAAAGCGTAAAGCGCCAACTGCTTGTTTTCTTTAACCCGCTTATCCGCAACTTCTTGAGTTTTAATGGCTGAGGTCTTAAAATCCATAATCACCGCTTGATCGTTCTCAACATCTATACGATCAAACCGGCCGGTAATCTTATTATCGCCAATCACAAATGAAAAATCTCTTTCAATAAATTTCGGGGTCGAGTGGCGTTGTTCTTCATCCTTATAAAACCTGACTAAAGCCTCTTTTCCAATCCGAAAACGTTCCTCTTGATGGACTACATCCAAAAATCCTTGTGGATCAAAATTAGTTTCAAAACAGTCTAATAACTCATCCAGGGAAAATTTGCTACCCTCCAGCTTACGCAATAAATACCGGCTTACCGCCTCATGCATGGCCCGGCCGTAGATGACCGTATGATGTTCCATAATCGGCACACGCAGAATATTTACATATTTATATTTTAGAGGACAGGTCAAATAATCATCAATCTGGTAATAGCTCAAAGTAAGCAACTTATCTTCGGGAATTTTAGGAAGAATCAAACGGGGCAGCTCTTTAACCGGAGCAAAACGCTTAATGCTTTCAATAGCTGCAGTTTTTTTCTTTTGGATGGCTTCCGGTTGTTGGCCTAAAGCCTCTAACACAAACTGGCTAACTTTACGTAGGCGCTTTCCGCCATAATCATCAGCACTAGTCAAATATAATTCTTCTTTAGAACGCGTCATTCCCACATAAAAAAGCCGGCGCTCTTCTTGCGTATGAAAATCTCCGGTGGGCAAGACCTCTTTAATTAGACAATCCGGCAAACCGATTTGCTGCGCACGCCTGGGAAGCGGGAACTTTCCCTGCACCAGGCTAACCAAAAACACTACTCTAAATTCCAGCCCCTTAGCTTTATGAATAGTTAAGATATTTACCGCATCCTGGTCTAAATCCGCCTCTACGGTCGGCGGGTCATCCCCGGAATCAATCAGTAGATTAAGATGTTTAACAAAACTAATTACCCTGTCCTCCTTAGCCACCAGCTCGAAATCCCGCACTTGGTTAAAAAACTTAGCGATATTCTGAATCTTGGCTTCTTTTTCTAATGTCGGATCATGGGTTAAATATTTAAGATAACCAGTATCAGTGAGAAAACTGTACAGCAGCCTGCCGGTAGTTTCATCCCGGGAAACCTGCAGAAACTTTTCGATATCCAAAAGTATCTGCTTTATTTTCTCTTTGGCCTGCTCCTGAATTTGCGCTAACTCCGTAATTTTATCTAAATCACTAAAAACAGCATAAAGTGTGCGATTCCTGCGCCTGGCAAAATGATTACATAATGTCAAATCCGCTAAATTTACTTTATATACCTCAGAACTCACCAAATAATATAAACTTAATGAATCCGAAGGATTGGCAATTACCCGTAGAAAATTAATACACAACTTAACTTCTCCCCGAGCATATAAACCCTGATTGCCGCTAAACTGCCAGGGAATATTTTGCATATTTAAAGACTGGATAAAACTTTCCGCATCAGAATTAGAGCGCACCAGGATGGCAAAATCTCTATACTTAAACTTACCTAAACTTACTTTATCTTGTATAATATTACTTACATTATCAGCCTCCGCTGAATGCGTATCAAAATGTAAATGTTCAGGCTTAGTTCCCCCTGGAGTCAAGCCGATTAAATGTTTATTAATTTTAGCTTTTACTTCGAAACGCTCTGGATTATTATATTGTATCAGCTGATAGGCGCTATCCAGAATAGCCTGCGTAGAGCGATAATTTTGAATTAATGTAATATTTTTTGCCTGATCATATTCCTTGATAAAATTAAGCACATTACTATAAGCCGCCCCCCGCCAACGATAAATACATTGATCATCATCAGCCACAACTGTGATATTTTTTGCCGCATTCGTCAGAAGCCTAACCATCTGAAACTGAGCAAAATTAGTATCCTGAAATTCATCCACTAAAATATATTTAAATTGTTTTTTATAATTTTGCAGGATTAAAGGATGCTGGCGCAGAAGCTCCAAACTTAAATAAAACTGATTGCCAAAATCCACCAGGCTTTCTTTGGCCAAAAGCTCCTGATATTTAACATAAGCTTTGGCCACTTCCATCTGCTGCACGGCTAACTCTTCATCAGCCCGATCTTGAGGGTTAGCCTTAGCTTGAATTAAAAAATCCTGAGCATATTTTAAATATTCCCTAGACGAAATATCTTCATCTTTAGCCCGGCTAAAAAAAGAAATTAATGCTTCAATAAATCGGGTAGGTTCAGCCAGCGGACGGTAATAATCCAGCGTAAATTCAAACAGATGCTCACGGAAAAATACCGCGGCTTCCGCCTGAGCCAAAACCTTAAAATCCGGATTAAGCCCGGCCACCAAAGCATTCTCGCGTAAAATACGATCACCAAAAGCATGAAAGGTAGAGATCCAAATATCGGTATAGCCATAAGGCATAAGAATATCCACTCTCTCTTGCATCTCTTTAGCTGCCTTATCGGTAAAAGTAAGCGCTAAAATCTCATCGGTCTTAGCCAGCCCCTGATTAATCAACCAGGCGATGCGCTGCGTAATTACCCGTGTCTTGCCCGTACCTGCTCCGGCAATAATTAAAAGCGGGCCGTCTTTATGCGTAACCGCCTGTATTTGTTCCTTATTTAATCCCTCTAAAACTTTATCCATAATTAGTCGGATTACTCAACTTTAACCTCAACCTTAGTCTTAGGCCGAGGCTAAAGTTAAGGCTAAGTTAGTCTCTATTAATTACCTGAATCATCTCGCAAAGCCGGCCATAATCACGCATATTAAAATTCAGGGTTAATCTGGGTAGATTCAAGAATTCATTTTCCTGGATTTCTTTCGCCGTAGGAGGTATAACCATAATTTCTCCGCTGTTTAAAATATCCTT
>Ga0182027_10015166_pt1 | contig 10618 bp, 7 predicted proteins | sample 712E1DmetaG_FD_121300 | JGI IMG/M metagenome (GOLD analysis project Ga0182027, IMG submission 121300) | Permafrost microbial communities from Stordalen Mire, Sweden - 712E1D metaG (Illumina Assembly) | ecosystem: Environmental > Terrestrial > Soil > Wetlands > Permafrost | place: Sweden... | reverse complement strand
CGCTACTGTGGAAGCTTTCTTGTCGATAATGACCTGCTTGCCGCCATGCAGGAGTTTGTTCCCGTGGCGCCCGTCCACAATCCAGTATACATTCAGGCCATGCAAATCTTCCGTGAAACCCTGCCGGGCGTCCCCATGGTAGCGGTATTTGAAACCGGTTTTCACGCCACCATTCCCGAGCACGCCAGCATTTACGGCGTTCCCTATGAGTGGCGGGAGAAGTATGGCGTGCGCCGCTACGGCTTTCACGGTTCCTCGCACCGTTACATCGCCCAGCGGGTTCCCGATCTGCTCTGCCGGTCGGCGAAGGGACTGCGCCTGATTTCCTGCCACCTGGGAGGCAGCTCTTCCATCACCGCCATTCAAGGTGGCCAGTCAATAGACACCAGCCTGGGTTTCTCGCCGCAATCGGGGCTGGAACAATCCTCGCGTTCCGGCGACCTTGACCCATTTGCGGTGCTGCATGTTATGGAGAAGGAAAACCTCTCGCCCAAGGAAGTCCGCCAAGTGCTATGCAAGAAGAGCGGCCTGCTGGGTATCTCTGGCATCAGCAACGATGTTCGTGATCTGGAAAAAGGTGCGGACGAGGGCAATGCTCGCGCGGCCCTGGCGCTCGAAGTATTTATCTACGAAGTAAAGAAGTACATTGGGGCCTTCACTGCGGCAATGGGCGGATTGGATGCGCTGGCCTTCGCAGGTGGCATTGGCGAAAACTCCTGCCGCGTTCGCCAACAAGTATGCGGTGGGTTGGGATTCCTGGGCATTCACCTGAATCAGGAGGCCAACCGCGCGCCTGCCCAGGGCGACCGAGTCATCTCGTTGCCATGTTCGCGCGTGGCCGTCATGGTACTTTATACCAACGAGGAACTGATGGTGGCTCGGGAAACTGTCAAGGTCTTGACCACCCACTAGAAGCTCATCACGAATATTTCAAAACGCGAATGAAGCGAATAGGCTAAAGTACAACTGCCAGGGCGAAGTGAAGTATGGATTCGACACCTCAATCCCGCGTGTTAGTGGTTGATGACGACCCTAGAATCTGCGACCTTCTGACCATCAAATTGAAGTCGTCGGGCTTCTTGTCGCAATCTTGTGCCAGCGGCGAAGACGCTCTTGAGATCCTCGCAAAAGAAACCTTTGATGCAATTATCTCCGATTTGAACATGTCAGGGATTTCGGGGTTGGAACTACTTAAGGCAGCCCGCCGAATCGCGCCCCACACGGCTTTCCTGATGGCAACAGGCGTAAGTGACGTGTCGGTGGGAGTGACCGCGATGAAGAACGGGGCGGCGGATTACATTCTCAAACCCTTCCAAATGGAAGCTGTAATAGTAAGTCTGCGGCGGGCGCTGGAAACGAAACGCATGGAGACGGAACTGGAGGGGTACCGGCAGCGTTTGGAAAGCATGGTGGACCAGCGGACCAAAGAACTCATGGCAGCGATGCAAAGGATAGAGTTGACCTATGACGATACGCTGGAAGCCCTGGCGGCGGCGTTGGACCTTCGCGACAATGACACCGCAGGCCACTCCCGGCGGGTCACTCTCTACTCCCTGGAGATGGCCAAAGGGCTTAATTTCTCCGCCGATCAACTCAAGCAACTGGAAAGAGGAGCCTATCTGCATGATATCGGTAAGATCGGTATTCCGGACTCGATCCTCCGCAAGCCGGCAAAGCTGACGATGGAAGAAATGGCCATTATGCAGACCCATGCGCAGATCGGATTCGATCTGATGAGCCGGGTAGCCTTTCTCTCTTCCGCCGCCCAGATTGTACTCACTCACCAGGAGCGTTTTGACGGCACAGGGTATCCGCAAGGCCTGACCGGGGAAGAAATCCCCTTGGGATCAAGAGTATTTGCCGTCGCCGACACCATGGATGCCATTCTTTCCGACCGTCCTTACCGCCAGGGAATGCCTTATTCCGTCGCGCGCAATGAAATCGCTCGAAACGCCGGGAAGCAGTTTGACCCTGCGGTTGTTGCCACCTTCCTTTCGATCCCGGAAGAAACATGGGTGAAAATCCGCAGCGAGGGTGGAGGGAATCGGTAGGGGCATCGGCACAAGCCAACGGAGAATCCGCCCCGGGAGGAGGAAAATCTGGGGTGGACGGCCCGCTCGACTTGGCGACCCTGGCCGGTTGAAAGAGTGTTAAGAGCCCTTTCCCCGTTCTAAGTCGCCGGTTGCAAGGAGAGGAAAAACGTGAAGGTCCGGGTTATGGCTGTGGATGACGAACCGCTCATCTTGGGTTTGCTCAAGGCGCAACTGGAATCCATGGGGTGCGAAGTTGTCGTTGTCGGGGATAGCCGTGAAGCGCTCGCGCGATTGAAGGAAGAGAAAGTTGATGGGCTGTTTGTGGATTTGGTCATGCCCTATATGGACGGCTTCGCCCTTACCAAGGAGGCTCGCCTTTCCAAATTGAACGGACGCGTCCCGATCGTGATGCTTACCGGGATGGACGACGCCAAAACCATGCGCAAGGGGTTTGAATCGGGCGTCGATTTCTTCCTCGGCAAGCCCTTCACTCGGGAGCGGATTTACAACTTACTGCGCGCAACCCGCGGTCCGATGATAAGAGAGAAGCAACGCTACACCCGGCTGTCCTACCCCACTGTAGTTACTTGCATATGGGGATCCGACTCCTCAAAGCAGTTTCGCTCCAACAGCGTGGACATCAGTGAGGGTGGAATGATGCTGGCTCCTGCCGGTGGACTGTCCGTCGGCCAGGAGATAGAAGTGGCCTTCAGTCTTCCCGATATTTCCCATACCATAAGAACCGCCGCCATGGTGGTCCGCGACGTCCCGCCCACCGCGATCGGTATTAAATTCGTAAAACTCAACGACCGCGACGAAAAAGACTTGCAAAATTATATTAGCGGCCGCCTCGACGAATAACGAATACTCCTGATCTATCCGAGACATACCGCGGGCGTCCCGGCCAATTCTTTGCACGGGCGATTTGGGATCCTTGCCTTTGCAGGGGCGCATGGCCATGCGCCCCTACTTCCAGGATAGAAGGCACCGATCGATTCATTGCAAAAACTACGCGGGACGCGGCACTAATGCCCCAGCGAATCCGCACCATCCGTCAGCCATTCCAGAGAGAACCGCGCAAAGGTTACCTTTTGCGCTGACCCGTGATCTGCCCGTTCGTACAAGCACCCAATTTGCATGTCGTGAAGCACCGTCAGGCAGGAGTAGCTCGACGACTCGGGGTTCAGCATTTTGGCCACAGGCCACGTCTTCCCTTCGTCGTAGCTGAGCCGCACGGTCATCCTGATGCGCTTGTCCTGGGTTGCCGGATTGGAGAACAGCAGCCGGTTTTTGCTGAACGCTGGTGACAGTGTGTAGCGAATCAAGCTCGCCTCGCACACCGGCTCAATAAGGGTGGGATCGCTGGTCACGGGCGACCACGTCATTCCCTCGTCTTTGCTCAAGGAAATGCCACGATGGCCTTTGTCGCGGTAATTCCTGCTGTTCAGCATCAGCGTGCCATCAGCAAGTTCCACCATTTGATCTTCATCCGTCATGGCGTCGGTGGAACCGCCCAGCCTCCAGTTTTTTCCGTGGTCGTCGCTGTAAATAATGTGGTCCGTACTGATCTTTCCCGTCACGTGATTGCAGGGGATCATCAGGCGCCCATTGCGCAACTGGATTCCCACGCCCGGGCCGGGGACGATGCGGTTCCATCCCCGTTGATTCACCTCCTTGGTGATGTTGGCGGGGCCGGCCCAGGTGGCGCCATCATCATTGCTGTGCATGATCCACATATCGCTGATTCGGCCCGTGGCTCTGGCCACATCCTCGTTACTCTTGTAGCGCTTTGTCGACGTCCGCACGAACAGCAGCCACACGGTTCCGGTGTCGCGATCCACCACCGCGGTGGGGTTATTCAGCGCATTGATCCCATCCTTTTTCACCACTTGCATGGGGGTCCAAGTGTTGCCGTTATCCAAACTCCGGCGCATCAATATTTCATTGTGGCCATGGTCGGAAAAGCTGTCTTTGCGGCCCTCTACGAACGCCAGCAGCGTACCTTTAGTCGTGGTAATAAGTGCGGGGATGCGGTAAGCGTGAAAACCGCCCTCGTGGGCAATAAACAGATCCGTCTGCATAGGCTCGGGGATCACCGGGCTTGATGGTCCCCCCTTGCGGCCAGCGCTACGGCTGGGGAGCAAAAATAGTCCCGCCAGTATGACAAAAGGAAGGATGTAGAAACGAGAAAGAGATCGAATCGGGTTCAAGATGTTTTACCTCGTCCGGGGATTGGCGTCATCAAAGAAAATAAATGTATACCCGCCGTCCGCTGAGCTATGATCTTTCTCCCGCTTCGCAGGTTCGCACGGCGACACAATGTCATAACTAAAGACTTATTACTTGACCATGCAGTTCGCAGGGAGGATCATGTTCGCGGAAGTGGGCACTTATCAAGCCTGCTTCGGAGGACACAATGCAGGTAACGCGCCTCCTTTCCTTCTTCGCCAGCGCAGCCTCGCAATTGCACGGTCGCTCAATCGCACGCTCCATCAGGCAATCCGTGGAAGGGAATTCCAACCCGCCGGAACGGTGGTGGGGAATCCCTATTCCCACCACTGGTTTGTTCTATATTCTAACCTGCGCATTCGCGCTCGGCCAGGTGGCAGGCCCGGTACCTGCGCCTCCGGTGAACCTGCGGCCGGTGCCCACTTTCCGCCTTTACTACGATTTTCTGATGTTCGTGACCCACAATGATCGCAAGGCGGACCAGCGCGAGAAGCAAAACATCGACTCCGAAGGGATGCGCAACCATCAGCAGAAAATGCTCGGCTTCACCGATCAGGAGTTCGCCCCCATCCGCGCCGGGGCACATCGGCTGGAAGCGGAACTGAAGGAGATTGACGATCAGGAGAAGGCCGCCATCCATGCGGACCGCGAGGCGCATCCTCTCCAGCCGGAAACCTACGAAGCCGTGAAGGACCTGAAAGAAGAACACGGAACGGCGTTCGAAAAAGAAATCTCCCAACTCAAGCACGACCTTGGCGCCAGCGCTGCCAATCGGTTGGATATTTACATTCAAACGCATATTGACCCGAAGTCAACGACACATCTTCCCCAACCTCCCCGCGCGTCCGACGAGGATGTGGAGAAGGAGTCGCTGGCAAGGTACGATAAGTTCCTGCTGCACGTGTACCTGAACGACCAGACGGCGGCAAGGCTGGAACAGAGAGGCCGGAACGGATCAATGATCGGCAACGCTTATCAAAACGCGCTGGGCTTTAACGACGAAGAATTCGGGAAAGTCCGCGCCACCGCGCAGCGGGTGCGGCAGTCGAGCGTGGACACATTTCTTGACAAGGGGTCGGTCCTCAGAGAAGACCCCGCCACGCAGGCTCGACCACCGGAAATGGATGTCTTCCGCCAAAAGCGTGAGGACACGATTGTAAGGGAAGTCGCCGGTCTCCAGCGTGTCCTCGGCCCCGAACTCAGCGCCAGGCTGGATGCTTATGTTCATGAGAAGTTCCAGTTTCGAGGCGGCTCCAGCGATGGTTCCGATCGCCCCAACGTGATCCGCCTCCAACACTCGCCCCTCAGGCACGAGAATTAGGTGCAACATGTGCCGAACAGGACTCAGCATAAGAACATTGGCGAATATGGGCACCGCTTTGGTGAAAGGGCTATTCGTTGCGGGCTTCACTGGCATGTTGCTCTGTATCCTTGCCGGTGCATTTGCGCTCGGGCAAGTGGGCGGCTCCCAGCAAGTCTCGGGGGCGATGCCGGCGCCCATGTCTGCCACCGACAAGTATTACCGTTTCCTGATGGCCGTGAACCATGGCGACCGCATGGCGGAACTTAACAGGAAGCACGGCAAGAACTTCGAGTGGCTACGGCACGTCGCTCAGAACGAACTCGGGTTTACCGATGAGGAATTCGCTCCCATCCGCGCCACAGCGCAGCGGCTGGAGACCGAGCTTGGGGATATTGATGCCAGGATTCGGGCCATTAACGGTTCGCGGGAAGCGCATCCTCTCCCCTCCGAGCTGAAAGCCTTAAGGCAACAACACGACGCCATGTTGGCGAGCGAGATTTCTGACCTCCAGCGCGCTCTCGGTCCACAGGCTGCCGGTAAATTGAATTCATATGTCCAAGATCATATCCATGCTAACCACCCCCATTCTGCGACAGCGGAGGACCGGCAAAACGACAGCTTGAGAAATTATGGCCTTTTCCTGATGATGCTAAACCGCAATGTTCGCGCCTCGGCCGAGAAACAGCCAGGAGAAAGAGACGGGAACGGCCTGCCCATATTTGATTATCAAAAATCGCTCGGCTTCACTGACAGCGAATTCGCGCTCGTTTGCCTTACAGCGCAGCGGGTGGCGGCGAAGAATGATGAGCTTATCGCTACCGCGAGAGCAAAGGTTAAGGCACGCTCCGCCATTCCTCCCTCACCCGGGCTGATCGCTTTAAACCAGAAGCGTGAAGCCACCATCGAGAAGGAAGTCTCCGACCTTCAGCGCACTCTCGGTTCCGGACCTGCAGCCAGGTTGGATGCGTACCTTCACTCCAGTTTCAGTTCGAATGAAGCCTCCACATACCTTGATTCTGATGCCACGCGGGTGTTTGACATCTCGACCCCGCCCCGGCAAAAGCGACAGCCCGGCGAAAAAACTTCACCGGATTACCGCATCGATTCCCTCCGGATTGATTGGATGAGCATGCTGGGCACGTTGCTGGCAATGGGCCGGCAGTTACACGTTCCCCTGGGCATACGGTATCTGGACAACGGAGCTCTGCTGAAGCCCGTCAGGGTTCATTGGTCCCTTCAGAAGGGGAAATATCCGCCCCACGTCATGGTTCCAGATTTAGGCAGGGCCTTGGATGCCGTATTGGCCGTTGATCCCGGCTATACATGGGAAATCAGAGGATACCGCACAGAAATCCTGGGTGATTTTTACGAAGATGGCAGGGACATTGCAAAAATTCCTTACGGCAGTCCCGTAGAAATCGACAATCGGCATTCGTCTTTGGATAGCAAGGACCTTCTCAACTTCCGTCTCGAGAACTTCGCCATTCCCAGGTGCACCCTGGAGGAGGCGAGCCACCGCCTTCAGACGGCCCTGGCGCTGGCTCTGGACCCTGCAGCCCACAACGTGGCGGGTGATTGCCAGGCGGGGACCGGAAAGAAATTAGTAGGTCCGCTGAAGCTGCGGCGCCGCACGGTGGCAGAGGTACTGGACAAACTTGTCGCCGAACAAGGCAATGTCGCCTGGGTGGTACAGGTTCCTCCCCAGGCCCTCGACCAACTTGTCCCCGAAGGCCTGTGGAGGATCATCGATTACGACGACCCGGCATTTGACCAAGCGATTGCGGCGGTGAAGAAGAACTTCTTCCGGTATCCGCCTTCTTCCCCTCAGACTTCCTCCGGCACGACGAAAGGCGCGCGGTAACCGCGGTCACCGTCGCGCAACAACCGGTTGGCTTCGTCGTCACCAATCACCTGTTCGGTTTCGGGATCAAAATTCAAAGTCCTTCCCAATCGGTAGGAAGCATTGGCAAGGTGCATCAGCGTGCACGAAATGTGGCCTTCCTCGATGGGCGCGTGCAGGTCTTCTTTCCGGCGGCTGCGCACGCAATCGATGAAGTTGGCGTAGTGGTGACCCTCGGCCGGCCCTCGGCTGGGGCCGGGAGATTGGGCCTTGTCCAACCAACTTCGGTAGGGATTTCCGCTATCTTCATTTCCAATAGCAACGTAGCCCTTGGAGCCGTAGAGGATGTCGCCGTAGGTGTTGTGGTCCCCATCCTCACCGCCCATTTCCGCGCTGCCGATGCCCGCTTCGCGGTTGGTAATCCAGTGGCGAACCTCAAACTCAATCATCTTCCGCTTGCCACCGGGCATGTCGTACTGGAATGCACAATTCAACGTGTTGGGAGTTTCCTGGTCGTCGTCGAACACAAAATGGCCGCCGATAGCGGAGACCTTGTTGGGGAACTTCACGCCCATGCCCCAGCGCGCGATGTCCAACTGGTGGACGCCCTGATTGCCCAGGTCGCCGTTTCCGTAATCCCAAAACCAGTGCCATTTGTAGTGGAAGCGATTTTCCGTAAACGGCCGCACCGGCGCGGGGCCGGTCCACAAATCGTAATGAACTCCGGCGGGCACGGGCGCGGAGGGGGCATGACCAATGGTGTCGCGCCATTTGAAGCAAAGACCGCGAGCCATATAGACGTCCCCAATCATCCCGTCGTGAATCTTCTGAATAGCTTCGCGGGCGGAGGGCGAGGAGCGGGTCTGCGTGCCGTGCTGCACAATGCGATTGTATTTCTGCCCCGCGCGCACCAACTGGCGGCCTTCCCACCAATTGTGCGAGCACGGCTTCTCCACATAAACATCCTTGCCCGCCTGGCACGCCCAAATGCCGATCAGGGAGTGCCAGTGATTGGGTGTGGCGATGGAGATGGCGTCAATGGATTTGTCGTCCAATAGCTTGCGCACGTCCGGGTAATATAGGCTGGGCTTGGGGACGTTCATCTTTTCCAAATCCGCCAGCCGCTTTCTCCAGACGTTTTCGTCCACGTCGCAGATGGCGGCAATTTGAACATTGGGAGTTTGGGCGGCGAACTTGAGGTGGTCAAGCCCCCGGCCCTTGACTCCGCAAACGGCCACTCGCACGCGGTCGTTAGCCCCCAGAACGCCGCGCGGGGAAGAGATGGACATCCCGCCAGCCGCCGCGGCCACGCCTAAAACACCCTTGACGCCCGTACCCAAAAATCCTCTTCGAGTGAAATCCGACCCTTTATGCATAATCCCTCCTGTTCCGCGTTAGCGTTCCGCCATCTTACACCCGAAATCCCTTTTTCTGCGGCGATCCGCAAGAGTAAGGACTGCACCACAAAGGGCACAGAGGTCACAGAGAGCAAATGGAGAAGAGCAAGCTTATTGAGGAATGCAGAATGAGTGACAGGTTCCGCAGCGCCGGCATCTTGCCGGCACCGGAAAATGCCGCCAGGATGGCGGCGCTATGGCATTGGTTGTCACTGTATTCTGCAATCAATCATCTGTGGAACAAAGATGCTCGGAGATTTCGTGCCACGGGCGTCCCGCCCGTGCTCGAGCATGGCCGGGACGGCCATGGCACGGCTGTGGTGCATCTGTCCGCTTTCCGGTACTATCACTCATCATTGGAAAAAATCGGGCCTGTAGTATAAAAAGGTTGTAGGGCAAACGGTCTGCACGCTGGATTATAGTAAGGGGTAGGGGCTGCGAGCCTTTTCATTTTTGTCTTTTTGATCTATGCCTTTTGACTTTCCTTTGCAGGGTCGGCGCGGTTAACCACATGCAAAACAGACCATCGCACTTGTCGAAAACCGCCAGGTGGCTTCTGGTCCTGGGCCTCTTCCTGATTGCCAACAGCGCCTATCTGGCCGCATTCGGCGATCCCTCGCTGTTATATGTTGCCAACGCGTTGCTCCACCCTTTCGTAGGTATCGTCGCCGCAATTCTCCTTGTCATTTTCATCAAGCGCCACCGCGAACTTATCGCGGGAGCGGCGGCCGGCGTCACCGCACTGCTGCTCGCGCTGGCCACGATTGTCGGCATTTACCTGCTGTTCGTCGGAATGTCGCGCCCGCACAGCATGGCGCTTTACGCACACGTCTCGGCATCCATTGCGGGATTATTCCTGTTGTTAGTGATTCTGCACGCACGAGCGCGCGGCGCCGGTACCGGGGCGGCGATAGGGATGGCATGGCGATGGAGCTTGCGCGTCGTGACCTGTGCCGCAGCGTTCTACGCTGCCGTGATGATCTACCAGCGCGCCTTCCCCAATAAGCAGTACATCATCCGCAACCCTTCCACCGCGCCCCTGAGCATGAAAGACGAAGGCGGAGGCATGGGCAGCCTGACGTTCCCCAGTTCCACGCAAACGGCAGACGGACAGACCGTCAGGGCGGAGTTCTTCCTAAATTCAGAATCCTGCAAGCCCTGCCACACCGATATCTACAACCAATGGCAGAGTTCCATGCACCACATGGCGTCGTTCAACAATCAGTGGTATCGAAAAGCCATTGAGTACATGCAAGACACCAACGGCATCAAGCCATCGCTGTGGTGCGGCGGCTGCCACGATCACGCGCTGGTTTTTACCGGCACGATGCAAAAGCATCCCATCCGCGAAATCGAACAGACGCCGGAGGGGCAGGCCGGGCTGGGCTGCATGTCATGCCACGCCATTGTGCAGGTGAAAAGCACCATGGGTCAGGGCGGCTACGTGCTTGAGTATCCGTTCCTCGACCGCCTGGCCTCCAGCAAGAATCCGTATTTGCAAGCGCTCGCCAACTTCACCATCAGGCTGAATCCCAAGCCCCACCGCAGCCTGTTCCTGAAACCGTTCCACAAAGACCCACAGCAGATTCCGGGATTCTGTTCCGCGTGTCACAAGGTTCATCTGGACGTTCCCGTCAACAATTACCGCTGGCTGCGAGGCTTCAACGATTACGACAACTGGCAGGCAAGCGGCGTCTCCGGCCAGGGTGCGCGTTCGTTTTACTATCCGCCCAAACCGCAGCAATGCGCCGACTGCCATATGCCGATGATTGCCTCAAAGGATTTTGGCAACATTCACGGCTTCGTCCACTCTCAT
>Ga0182027_10015165_pt1 | contig 10618 bp, 9 predicted proteins | sample 712E1DmetaG_FD_121300 | JGI IMG/M metagenome (GOLD analysis project Ga0182027, IMG submission 121300) | Permafrost microbial communities from Stordalen Mire, Sweden - 712E1D metaG (Illumina Assembly) | ecosystem: Environmental > Terrestrial > Soil > Wetlands > Permafrost | place: Sweden... | reverse complement strand
ACGGCGGGTGGGCGGCACCAAGAGCGTTCCGGTTGACATCCGCATTATTGCCGCGACAAACAAGAACCTCGAAGAAGCGATAAAGCAGGGAACCTTTCGCGACGACCTGTTCTATCGCCTCAACATCATTCCCATCATGTTGCCGCCTTTGCGCGATCGATCCGAGGACATCGAAGCGCTGGTCAGGTTTTTTATCAGCCGGTCGGGGCGGCCCAAGACCGTGGAGCCCGACGCCATGAAGCTCATTAGGGGATACGGCTGGCCCGGCAATGTGCGCGAACTCGAAGCCGTCATGGAGAGGATTACGGTATTGTCAAGCAGCGATGTGATCCGGGGCGAAGATCTTCCCGTCGAACTGCGTGTGGTCCACGTGACGGCGCCGTTGTCTCCCGGGTACGATATCCCGGAAGACGGTTTGGTGTTTGAAGAGTGGGAGAAGAGCATTCTTGCGCAAGCGCTTGCCCGATCCAAGGGCGTCATGGCCGACGCCGCGAAACTGCTGGGCATGACCTACCGCACCTTCCAATACCGGGCCGAGAAATTCGGGCTCAAAGAGGGTCAATAGTTGCCGACGTTATCCAGTTTCCCGCCGCATCTTGGCATCATGCAAGGGCAAGATAAGATAGACGCGGAGGATTGCTCGAACTTACCTTTTGGTATATCACAGATACACCATTTCGTAAGTTATTCGCTTAATCAACCTGTTCTCCAGGGCCGCGCAAGCCTGTTTCAATTGCCACAACTTACTTAATAACAATGCCTTATCAATTTTGTACTCCGAATGACGTGCAATGGCAAGTCCTTTGCGTTGAATAGTGTACGGTTCTTGAAATTCGAGTTTTTGTTTTTATCAAACCCCATATCAATCAACATCTCAACCGTTTCACAAAGGAGTGCCGTATGAAGTTCGCAAAGATTCTTGTTGCCGTTCTCGCTTGCTCAAGCCTTCTCCTTGCCCAGGAAGCAGCTGCTCCCAAAGCTGCAAAAGGCGAAAAGAAAGCCGCTGCCAGCACGATTAAGGGAACGTTTGTTTCCGCTGATGCAGTTGCCAATACCATCATCGTCGAAGTTGGCAAGAAAGCCGACACGCTTGCCGTTGACGCCAGCGCGAAGATCACAAGCGGAAAAGAAACCATTCAGCTCGGCGACATCAAAGCCGATTCAAAAGTGACCGTTAGCTGCAAAATCGTTGACGGAAAGAAAGTTGCCGAAAAGATCGCCGTAGCTGCCGCTGCAGCGCCCAAAGCCGAAAAAGCGAAGAAAGTGGAGAAGAAGTCGGTAGAATCTACTACTACCACTACTACTGAGCCCGCGCCCGCCGCCGCTCCTGCCAAGTAACTTTTCTTCTATGTAAATTTTTCGACTATGGGGTTTGTTTGATGCCGCCCCGGGGTAACCCGGGGCGGTTTCTTTTTGTGAGGACCGGTTTCCTACTTGAAATTGCTGATGTCCCTGCCATGGGGATGCGGATGATTTTGATGTTCTTGCAGATGCGCATGGTCGTGTGCATGCGTATGCTTGACGCCCAGATGCCGGTGAACGTGGATATGGATGAGATTGTTCCGCTGCAAAAATTCGGTATCGGCCAGAATCTCCTCGGCAGTCCCGCTTCGGATCACGCTCTTATTACCGCCGAACACATGGACTACATCCGCGATTTCTTCCACAATGTGTAGATCGTGGGTCGCCATGACCACGGTCTTTCCGTTCTTGTGCGCCTGATCGATGACGTCGATGATGTCGCGCATGGTCTGGGGATCGAGACCGGCGGTGGGTTCGTCCAACAGGAGGACCTCGGGTTCCATAATGAGCACGGAGGCGATGGCCGCCTTCTTTTTTTCTCCCAGAGAAAGCTGGTGCGGCGACCGGTCGAGCAGATGACCGATATGCATCTTTTCTGCAATCACCGCAAGCCTGCGGCGGATTTCCGCATGATCAACACCGAGCTGCAATGGACCGAACACGATGTCTTCCCTGACCGTGGGACAGAACAGCTGCACCTCCGGGTTCTGAAACACGAACCCGACCCTTCGGCGAAATTCACGCTGCAGCAGGGAGTCTTGCATCGACTTCTCGGTGAGTTCCCTGCCAAAAGCAAGCACCGACCCCTTGTTTGCAAAAACCAAGGCGTCCAGCAGCGTAAGCAGCGTGGACTTGCCCGTGCCGTTGGCGCCGATGATCGCGACACGCTCGCCCTGGTTGAAGTCAAGCGTGAGGTTTTCGAGCGCCGCAATGCCGCCCGGGTACGAATAGGAAACGTCTCTCAGCGAAAAAACAGATTGAGCCATAGGGTTCCGATCAGCACCGCTAGTGCGGTTGAAAAGAGTATGATATCCTGGGCACGGGCATGAAAATCGTCAAGCACAAAGGCTTCGCCGGTGAAACCGCGCGCGAGCATTGCGTCATACACCAGTGACTGCATCCGGTACGACCGCAGCCACAGGCCCGCCATGTTTGAGGTCACAACCCTGCGACCGTCTCTCGCGGACGAAACAAATCCAACACGGCTCTTTATCGCAACGAACATGTTTTGGATTATTTCAAGAAACAGAAAAATGTAGCGACACGTCATGCCTATGGTCATGACGAACAACTGGGGCACACGGAAAACTCGCAGCGTTTTGAGAAGGACATGCTGGCGTGTGGTGAGCACGAGCAGAACCGCGATTGAGACCGAATCGAGTACGCGCATGCAAAAGATGGCCGCGGAATCGATGCCTTGGCGGGTGATAGCCACGGTCCATCCGATCAGTTTGAAGGATGCAACCGGTTCTCCTGGAGTTACAACGCTGAAGATCGCCGGCACAACAATAAAGAACGAAAAGATGGGAATGAAAAGGAGCGTTCGTTTGAGGAAAAAGAACAGACCGATTGCTGAAACGAGAACGATGCATAGTATTGCAACGTAAATCACCGACAGCTCAATCACGCTCTTCGACATCAGGACCGCTGTCAGGAACAACATTGCGCCCAGGCACTTGAACCGCGGATCGCGCCGCTGCAGAAATCCGTTTTTCGCGGCAACCTGTTCCACGGAAACAGTCTCCTTGAGCAGGGAAACCGTTGCCTCGATTGTGCGCTCAAGGAACCCGCCGGCCTTTTTTCGGCTCCGCTGCCTGCGTTCCTTTTTGGAAAGTAGTTTGCCAAGCAGAAATGCAAGCCCGACGCATATTCCGATGCCGACAATCGCGGAAACAACATAGGCGATGCTCAGATGTTTGAGCCCGGAGTTTTCCCATCCCTTGAAGGCGTAATCGGGCATCGGCGCGCTCCACAGCGATCCCAGCTTTTTCAACCCATGAGGGATATAGCCTGCCAACCCCTGCATTTCCTCCGCTCCCCACTCACCCCAGGCAGATCCGGCCTTGAATTTTTGCGGCACGTAAAGGCCTATGGGCGTAAGGACGGCCAATACGCCGACTCCGATCCACAGCTTTGTCGTGGTTTTCATACCACGGCCCCCCGTTTCCCGACCGAGCAGCGACGGGTCCTGAACCTGGAGGAATGCAACAACAAGCGCGGTTACAACAAGTTCAACGAATCCAAACAGCAAATGCCCGCCAACCATCGAGATCACAGCGACCTTCAGGCCGTAGGGACAATACAGGGCCTGACCCGAGGCAGTATGATGCAATAATGGTTGTATCCCGAATTCCAGGCCGGCGCACAGTGAGGCGATCACGAGGCCCAGGTATCCGGCACTACCTGCCGCAACCACCCTGCGGACCGATTTTACCGGGCTGTTGCCGCTTATCAACCTATAGATGAAATATCCCGCAAACGGCAGCACAAACGCCATGTTGAAGCAGTTCGCACCGAGTGCGGTAATGCCGCCGTCTCCGAACAGCAAAGCCTGGATGACCAGCGCGACACTCACCGCAATACAGGCCGCCCAGGGGCCAAGCAGGATTGCCACAAGCACAGCGCCCACGGCATGCCCCGTGGTGCCGCCGGGTATCGGGATGTTGAACATCATGATGACAAAGGAGAATGCCGCACCGATGGCAAGCAGCGGGACCTGTTTTGCGGCGAGCGTTTTCTTTACGCGACGCGAGGCAATCGCCCAGATCGGAACCATGGCGGCATAGGCAACACCGCAGGTGATAGGGCCGAGATAGCCGTCGGGAATGTGCATGGGAATCTCCCTGCAAGAAAAATAGCGGATGAGGAGGAGGATTCGGTAGCATAAAATAGATTTTTGTGCTACCGGAAGCAGGCATCCTGAAGGATTGTTCTACTGCATGCTCAGCCGCATTAAGCGTCGTGAATCCCACTGCATTTCATGCCGGCAAATTAACGTTCTCGCCTGCGCCCTATCGGAGCCTCCTCACAATCGGTGCGACACCTGCGCACACCAACAGCAGGCCGAGCAGAGTCGCTATTATCGCCGGACCCGCCGCGAAATCTCCACGAAGCGATACTTCGAGCCCAAGCACGCAGCCGACAAGACCGAAAGCCCATCCGAATACCACGCGTCTTATTGTCCCCTTCAGGCTTATCATTGCGGTAACTGCCGGGATAATCAACAGGGAGAAAATGAGAAGCACTCCCGCCACTTTCACCGAGGAAGTCACCACAACGCCGAATGTTGCGTAGAATACGATGTCCCACCACCAGAGCCGCAAGCGCTGCTGTTGGGCTTTGTCCGGATTTTCCGAAATCATGAAGAGCTTTTTCCGTGCCAGCCAATGAATAATTCCAACGGCCAGAACAATGGCGGCGAGCTGCAGAACATCGTGCCATGAAACCGTCAGAATGGTGCCAACCAGCATTTCCTTGATGTGTTCCGTGCCGGTGGCGGATTTCTCGAGCACGAGCAGGGAAATCGCAATCGCCCCGGCATAGGTAATGCCGATCAGCGCTTCCATGGGAGCCTTGTTCTGGCTCTTTCGCAAAAAGGCAAATAATACTGCTCCCCCCAGCGTGAACGCCAGGCTCACGCAGAAGTTGAGGACAGGCGCGTTTTCTCCCCACCCTATCAGAATTGCCACGCTTGCGCCCAGCGCCGCGATTTGCGAAAGGGAAAGATCAACGAATATAACGCCACGCTCGACGATATGGTACCCGAAATAGGTGTGAATGCCGGCGAGGACCAGGCACACGGCGAGCGAGGGAAACATGAAAGAATAGTGAAATATCATCATGGCTACTTTCCTCCGGGCACAGTGGTTAGTTGACTGATTATCCCATCGAAATGTGCAAGGTAAGACGATGGGGAAACGTCCGCACACGACGGGGCGCATTTGAAAACCTTGACTCCGGTTTGACGATTGAGAAATCGCGGGGCGTCGTCGGAGAAATAGGGCTCCTGCAATATGAAGGCGACATTTTCCTTTTTGATAACACCTACGAGCTCGGCAAGATGATTGCCGGTTGGCGGTATGCCTGGGAACGGTTCGACCTTGGCAACAATCTGAAACCCGAAGGCATCCGCGAAATACGCCCAGGAGGAGTGATAGGTTATTATCTTTGCTCCGGCGAGCGATTTCAGTCTTTCCTTCCATGCTGTTGTTTTGTCAAGGCATTCTTTCTTGAACTGCTCGAAATGTGCCGCATACACTGCCGAGTTTGCAGGATCGATTTTCTGGAGTTCCGACAGAATGTTCTGTGCAATGACAATGCCGTTTTCCGGATTGAGCCAGTAATGCGGATTGCCAAAGGGGTGAACATCGCCGAGAGACGCATCAACCTTGCCCGTTGGTTTCTCAAGAACAGACACGCCGTTAGAACAGTCTACAACCACTATCTTGTTGTTCCTGGAGCCGTCGATGATTGCATCGGACCATTGGTCGAGTCCTAATCCGGCCTTCAGGTATATCGCCGCTCTAGACACTTTGGCCATGTAGGAAGGAAAGACCTCAATGGAATGGGGGTTGGATGACGCCTTGGCAATTGCCGAGACCTCCACCTTGTCGCCGCCGATATACGACGCTATTGACCCAAGATCGGGCAGCGCGGCAACGATGCGTATCGCCGCCGATGCCGCCCCCGACGCCAGAAGAACAAAAGCGAGGATTCCTCCACAAACGGTCCTTAATTGTACTCTCATTGTTGGTTCTCCTTTGTTAATCATTAAGAAAGTCTTCTTCCTTGCTTAAATCCTGGGAATCCCGGTCAAAACAAATGCGCCTTGTGCGGCCCCATGCTGTAGAGGAATTGCAGCTCCACGGTGTTTGACGCCGTTGCCGCTTCAGGCATGAAATACTCATAAGCCAAGCGCACAATCGTGCTTTCTTCAAGCACGGCAAATCCTACAAACGGTTTGATTCCCCGGTCGGTTTGAGCCGCATTGAATGGCGACTGGTATTGTTCGTACAAAACACCCGCGTTGTAATGTGCCTGGAACCGGAAGTCGGTGAAGGCATAGAAACCCATGCGGTTTTCGGTGGTAAAGACCCCGAGAGAATCTTTATGGCCGGCATTCTTGTAGATCAACTCACCTTGCACGATTGCATTGACAACAGGAGACAGCATGAGTTTTGTTTTCACGTCCGCGCCTGCGACGAGGGTCTTTGTTCCTTGCCTCGGATCGTTTGTTCCCTGCGTCAAAGAGAAGCCGATCTCCGAAGGTGCGACGTCCGCCACGACGAAAGAATTGACAAGTCGGGCAAGCCCGCCGAAATTCGCCGTCACGGTGTCCGGATGAAATGAATCTCCCTGCAATAGGTCGGCAAAAATTGAAATCGCATAGCTTCCGGCAACCGGAATCAACGTCGACGCCTGCACCGCAACATCGTTGAAGCTCTCGTCACCAGGAAGCAATTTAGCGATCCCCGGATCCATGACACGTGGAGTACTGATGAACGGATATGCGTGAGGATGCATCGGGTTGAGTCTTCCGAAACCTAGTCTGTACTTCCCCGCCTTTAGCCCAAGATTGAGCGGCAGTCCCCGGATAACCGAGGCGTACGCCTCTTCGATCTCAATGGACTTTGTTCCGAGCGACAATACAAATGCGCCTGTCAAATACGGATTGAGCGCCGCATCAAGCATGATCTCCGCTTCCCCGAGTTCAAGCGTGGGTTTCTTTGGAAACGCGGATGCCGTGTCGTCGGTGTATTTGCCGATCACCTGGCCAATGGCCGAGATGTCGGGATTTGTGACTCCTCCATAGGCGCAGAAAGCATATATCAAAAAGACAAATGGCAACAATCGCCATGTGTTCCTGGCCATGACGCACTCCTGGAATATAGTATTGCAATAATTGACACACGAAAGCTCGTTGCTAAACCGAAAAGCAACGACCGGCTGTTAATTACAAATAAGAATCAGCTGTTGGAACCAAGCAGGGATGGTGGGCCGCGGGTTTGATATGATGTGTGGATCGCAGGCATGCAGAATTTGACGGGTAACGGAATTACCTCAGACGGAATGGCAGCAGCCGGCATAGAGAATGTGCATTCGGCAATAGATGGCTGGTGCTGCGCGACGCAGAGAGAACAATCGGCATGTTCCTGGCCGTCCGAATGGTGATGCGCGGGCAGGAGAACACAGAGATAGAGGCTGAGAAACAGCGTGCATGCAGCCGTCACAACGCGGGGCAGCCACGATTCGCGAATCGAAATAATTCCTGTCATAGATTGTAACTTCGTATTCGGCCTCGATTTATTGCCCGGGATTCTTGCAGTCGGATCCACGGAACAGTAAAATACATTTCCGATCTTGCCAGGCAAGATTGTTGTGTGATTCTATAGTACCCGTTGTATTTTACCGCAGTACCTAACTCAAACTTGGAGGGTTTTGAAAATCAAAACACGCTGATTCGTCCGGTCGGCCGATGCAAGCGTGGAAAACAATCATCAACGGAGGATTGCATGATCCGTCTATCCTGCCTTTTTTCTGCTTGTGTGCTCGCGTCGGTTTCCGCAGGTTTCGCCTCTCCCACAATTGCCGTCGACAAAACAACTTTTGATTGCGGCGTTATCGTCGAAGGAAAAACCGACAAACTCCACGCTCAGTTTACAGTCAAGAACACCGGCGACGCTCCGCTTAAAATCGACAATGTGCGGCCGGGCTGCGGATGCACGGTTGTCAAGTTCGATACCCTGGTCCTGCCGGGAAAATCGAGCGTGATCCAGTCGACGGTCAACATCGCCAATTTCCATTCCGGCGCGCTGTCGAAGTCCATCACGGTCCAATCAAATGCGTCGAACAGCCCTTCGATGCAGCTTACCATCACCGCCTCTATAAAGCCGATCATCGAAGTATCCGAGCAATATGTTACGCTGACCTCACAAAAGCCGCACACCATTGTGCTGGCTTCCGCCAAAAAGGACCTTCACATCTCCGAAGTAATTTTGAAGACCACGTCGTCCGGCGCCTCCTCGACGCCTTCCTGGCAAACCACCGTGCCCCTGCAGATCGCATTCAAGGTAGCCTCGACAGATTCGACGCGACCCGACGGGCTGCTGGTTTTCAAGCTCGACCTTACTGCGCCGGCGGTTACGGAGCGGATGTCCGGACAATTCGTGATAAAGACAAACCATCCGGACAAGCCGGAGATACTGCTCAACGGCTCGATTGAGCGGTAGCCGACATTCTCGCGCCCGATCCGCAGATCGTTGGCGCGGTGGGGTGCGCGATTGAGGCGGGAAGGACTGGCGTGTAGTCCGCTCTTGGCAGCTAAGCAAACAGTATTTTCTTGCAAGGAGGACCCGCCATGCCTTGTTCCGGTCGCACAATCCTGCTATTCGCCGCAATTTCGATAACGCAGATTTTTGCCGCCCCTAAAATCGAAGTGGACCAATCCACCTTTGATTGCGGCAACGTCGTTGAAGGGCAAAAGGACCAGATCAACGCTTACTTCACAATAAAGAACACCGGCGACGCTTTGCTCAAGATCGAGAACGTCCAGCCGGGCTGCGGATGCACCGTTGTCAAGTTCGACACCGTGGTGGAGCCCGGGAAATCGGGTGTCATCAGGTCAACGGTGAACCTGGCGGGCTTTCACACGGGACCGATTTCCAAGTTTGTCACCGTTATCTCGAACGCGGCGAACAACGGTGCCCTCCGGCTGACGATCACCGCACTGCTGAAGCCTGCCATAGAGCTGTCGGAGGAATACATTTCCCTGGCGCAGCGTGTGCCGCACACGGTCGTTTTTGCCTGCACCCAAAAGGACCTTAGGGTCACGTCGGTGGGGCTTTCCTCTTCGGCTTCTTCGCCCACAGCCACGCTTTGGCAATCGAACCTTCCGATGCCTGTTCCATACAAATGGATTCCCACCGACTCGACACGCGCCAACGGAATGAGGGTCTTTAAGCTTGTGCTCACTGCGCCTGAGGTTCAGGAACGGCTGCCGGGACAATTCCTCATCTCGACCAATAATCCGGACAAGCCGGAAATCCGGTTGAGCGGCTCGATCGAGAAATAGGCCGCGAATCAATGTGCTCCAATTACGAACGACGTCATGGTGAGCGAGCCCGCCACCGGCTTGTCGTTGAACCATTTAATCGGCTCCCCGCTTCGCCTGAGCGCAAAAGCGTACAGCATGGGAAGGTAATGCTCCGGCGTGGGCACGGCAAGCCGTACGGCCTTACCCAGTGATTGGTATTCCGTCAACTTCTCGTGCTTGTTGTCGGCGATCAACTTCTTGAACAGTTGGTTGGCCTCTATGGCCCAGTCGAACCCGAAGGGCTTATTGAAGTCCCGCGGACCATCGCCGGAAAATTCGACAAGCCCGAGGTTGTGCACGAGATTTCCGCTCCCCACGATGAGCACGCCGTTATCCCGCAGCGGTGCAAGGCCCTGCGCACAATCGTACTGTTGGCGCGCAGACCTGCCGGTGTCCAGGCTTAACTGGACAATGGGCACATCCGCATTCGGATACATGCGCGACAGCACGCTCCAGCAGCCGTGGTCGAGCCCCCATTCGCTATCAAAGGCAACGTCCGAATTCTTGAGCGCGTTCTTAACTTCGGCAGCCAGCCACGCGCTTCCCGGTGCAGGATATTGCACTTCGTAAAGCTCGCGCGGGAACCCGCCGAAATCGTGGATGGTGCGGGGCCTATCCATTGCCGTCACGCGCACCCCGTCGGTTTCCCAATGCGCCGAAATGCACAGAATCGCTTTGGGGCACGGCACTCTTGCCGCCAGCGCGCTCCACTCCCGCGAAAACTCGTTGTCTTCGATCGCATTCATGGGGCTGCCGTGACCGACGAAGAGAACGGGCATAGCTTCGTTGTTTGATTTCATTGGAACCTTCGAAAGCCGGTTGGACGGAGAGTGGATGCCGCCGCTACCGCAGCTCTTTTCCCGTGCTCGACATCGACAGCGTCACGTGCATCACGCCCTTCTGGGCCTTCATCCTGTTTGATAAATCGGTAACATCGCAGGCTTTTCCCTTTACCGCCAGAATCTCCAGGCAGTGATGATGGTCGAGGTGGACGTGTTGGGAGGAGATCACAAGCGACTGAAAATCGTGCTGAATGTCCATAAGGTTGTTTACCAGCTCGCGCTTATGATGATCGTAGATCATGGTGATGGCGCCGGCGATTTCGTTGTCGCACAGCCATTGTTTCTTGACAAGCTCCTCGCGGATGAGGTCGCGGATCGCTTCCGACCGGTTCCTGTAGTTGTTCGCTTCGATGTGTTTGTCGAAGTCGCGGATAAGATCCTT
>Ga0182027_10015164_pt1 | contig 10618 bp, 8 predicted proteins | sample 712E1DmetaG_FD_121300 | JGI IMG/M metagenome (GOLD analysis project Ga0182027, IMG submission 121300) | Permafrost microbial communities from Stordalen Mire, Sweden - 712E1D metaG (Illumina Assembly) | ecosystem: Environmental > Terrestrial > Soil > Wetlands > Permafrost | place: Sweden... | reverse complement strand
AAGTGAAGAGGAAAAACTCGAAAGGTGCTTTACCACGTCCGAGGCTAAGGCCAAAGTGAAAGGACTGGTGGCGTTGGTGCGTGAAGCGGAGGTGGCTTTTGGCGGCACTGGCAAAACGCGACGTCCATCCCCCTACGAACAGCAACTCGCATTTTCCGTTCCCGTGCTTTGTGTTCGGGAAGGCCAGATGCTGTTTGAATTTGAGAGTACGTTCTTGCTCGAACACCCTTGGCAACTGAGCACAAAGGACGCCTCGCTAAGAGAAGGCTATAATCCAATAATTCGACCGATGGAGGATGCGGGCGTTGTCGATGTTGGCGCAAAGGGTGAGGTGCAAACTTCCGTTGTCCGTGATTCACCTGATACGAGTTTCATCTCTGAATTACACCAGCATGTCTTGGAGATAGGAGGAAGTGGAGATTGGTCACTGGAGAAGCTCGTGGCGTGGCTGGATCGACACATTAACCATCAGGACATTCGTACAGAAGAGTCAGCGGAATTTTTGCGAAAAGTGTTGCGTGGGCTGATGGCCAAGCTCGGGATAAGGGACATAAACATTCTCGCTCTGGATCGGTTTAGACTTCGAGACGAGGTAGATGCGCGAATCCAAGAGCATCGTAACGATGAACGTAAAACCGCATTTCAGTTCTTCCTCCTGCCTGAATCCGCGTTGACCACAAGCCGTGAATACGTCATAGATTTCAAGAAAATGGGGTACGAACCGAGCTGGGTGTACGAAGGAGCGTTCCAGTTTCAGAAGCATTACTTTGGGCCTAAGCCCGGTGAGCTGAGGGAGACAACGGTGGACGGGAGGCTCACGGAAGAATTTCAATGCGCACAATTCCTCGACGGATTAACTGAAGTCAAGTTTTGGACACGAAATCTCGTCCGCAAGACTTCGTCATTTCGGCTACAAACCTCCACAGATTGGTTCTACCCCGACTTTGTCTGCCAGCTAAACGATGGTCGGGCACTGGTTGTTGAGTACAAAGGTGCTCACTTATGGGAGATTGCAGAAGAAAAGCGTGCGGTTGGTGCGGTATGGGCTTCGAGGAGTGAGGGTAAGTGCTTGTTTGTGATGCCGACCGCAGGCGATTTCTCTGACGTAGTCAAGGCGATTCGGAAGGGTTCAGGGTGATGAGGTGCGAGCGTAGACCGCTGCCGTTTCCTCGAAAAGTGAGTCTTCCTGCAATCTTCGAAAATGACCACAACAAATCAGGGGCAGTAAATGGATGAGAGGCACTTCATATATTATGATCACTTAAGACGACTTCCCAATCAAGTTGATCTCTTGGCGATTTTACAGAACAACGGATTCGAGGAAAAAGGGAAGTATGTTCTTACTACAGAAAATATTGGAATACCGATTACTTCTATGCTCCTACTTGCCAAAGAGTCATTAGATTTTATCAACAATGAACAAAATTCTCTTCTGGAAAACGAATCAAATAGGGTCGTAGATAGGCTTACTCAAGAACGGTTCTACAAGGAAACTCTATTTTCGCCACCCGCGGCGGGATTGAACGTACCGGAGGGATTTTTCTGGAGCAAAGAAAGAGTCTGGTCAATAGATTACAGGCCTACGGTCTCAGGTTCGGTAGTAGCATATCAATCGTATATTTATAAACCAAGTGATGCGATACAGGATTTAACGACGATCTGGCCGACCCACAACCAGAATTGGGTGGTTTACTCTGGTTTGGTTCATTCAACGCTACCCCTCAGAAGTAAGAACCTAATACAGATTTATAAGCACATCATTCTCTTTTCTGAGCTTAGTTATGCTGTAGAAGAGCGCGTAGGTTCAGAGAGAGAAATTTTCGAGGGTCATTTTGAGGTGAAGTTGCCCCGGGTGGAGATGGGTGGAGACTTCATTTCCGTGTGTGGAAAGAGAGGTGGTATAATTCACGGGGCGTCTTTCAAACTCAACATCGATCCTAAGTCAAGTGAGCTTGTTTTCGGAAAAGAAGGAGATGATGTTGCATCAAAATACAATAGCTCATTCGATGAGATGATAGCGTGGGTAGACGCTAACTATGCTGCGATGAAAGCTCATTTACTTGTCGATCCTCAAATTGCCAAATAGTCAACATTCGATACAGTCGGTGTTCGGTCATGGGCGACGGACATAGGGACTCGCGCCATCGCGCAAACCTCTGAACAACTTCGACATGCGTGTCACCCTTACCCCTCCCCGTGGTGGTATGGTCGAAGCATTTCCAAGGGCGTGCCGTCCTGCAACATTTCAAGCAGGTCGACGTTCAGGGCGAGTTGATGTTTCGCCTCTGCGAGCACAATCCGTCGAAGATTCTGCATCGTTGAAATCCTTCCCGTGGTTGGGTGGGCCACCTCTATTGACACTCCGGCCAGTTGTATTTTCCGATCCATCCTCGAAATAATTGTCTGTTGGCAAGCTGGACGCCCCCCCAACGGGAATGTCGCCCATGTTGAACAATTCAGCCCGGCAGGCTATCCCCCAGCGGCAAAGTCATGAGCTGACCCCCTCGTGATTCGTATACTTGTGGCGCTCTGATGGACGGAAGCCGCTGAACCAACGGCTGACCAGTGCGGATTAGAAGCGTGCAGACGGCATCTGGATAGAGGTTTTGTCGTCAGCAACCGGAGCGAGAACGTTGTAGGCTTCCCCCCGTTACGGGAAATCCGTATATTGACCGGTTGTCAATACAGGGAGGAGACGGTCATTTCGATACCGCTGTCATTACAGGTAACAAGGGTCGAGGCAGACAATCCTACCACGTCCCTGCTTACCGACGTGAGCCGCGAAATACAATCACGAGGCCGAACCTCGCGGCCGGCCGGGAGGACAACCACAAGGTGAAAAAGAGCAAGATAGTCGCTTGGACTGATGAAGAGCTGAAAGACGAGATAAAGCTTACACGTCAGCATCTTAAGGAGGCGCGGGACTACTCCAAACTCGTCTTTCCAGACAGGGAGAAGTTCAGGAAGGAGCTTGCCGTCTTGAACTTGGACGCGTTACGCATACGCAATAGCGTTCTCGTCGAGAAGTCATTCAAGGTAAAGGCTGAATATCTGAAAGCGGTTGAGGATTACGAAAAGGTCAGGCTTAAAGCGCAAACACCCGCAGGCGCGAAGGAATACCGAACGCGATTGGCGCACCTTTCGTACAAAGTTGAGACTCTCGAACCCGAGTTTTCAAAGGTGCGCCTGCAACTCAAGGACATTCGGGCCGCATATCGTAATATCATCTCGAAGAAGCTGGAACTGGAGGATGAATCGGCTCCGTCCTTGTCCGTAACACCATCTAAAAAGCAGGAGTGGCCGGGTTCCCTTAGGGAGCTGGCGTATACAGCGTTGGAGAAATTCAAAGCACGCGAGTATCGCAATTTGCGAAACGCTTGTGAGGCCCTTGCGAGCATGTATACTTTCAACCGTAAACCGATCAAGATAAACAGTTTCTACACGACCGCCAAGATCATCAAACGCGAGCAGGAAAGTAAGAAAAGGTAATTTGAGGGAAGGATAAGTATTATTACGTAATTGACTGGGGCTTTTCAGGATTGTATCATGCACCGTGTCGGATGCTTCAACCGACGCTGTGCTTTTTTTTTAACCGGAACGGCGAAGCCACCGGGCCTTAGAAGCAATAACGTTTATGAACAGAAGGTTCACCAATCGGGGGTTGGTATGAGTAAGGGATACGTCAAACTCTACCGGAAGTCGCTCGAAAGCGCCGTCTTCCAAAACGCGAACCTGTGGAAGGTCTGGTGCTACTGTCTTATGCGGGCAAACCACGCCCCCACGAACATTCTTTGGAATGGTGAAGAGAGACCGCTGAGACCGGGACAGTTTATTACCGGCCGGTTTCAGGCGGCGGGGGACTGCAATATGAAACCATCAACCCTGTGGTATCAGCTCAGGTTTCTCAAAAAGATGTCGAATATTGACATCGTCTCGGACAACAAGAGTTCCTTAATAACCGTGACCAACTGGCGCAAATATCAATGGACTGAGGGGGGATCTGACACCGGCCTTGACACCGGCTTGACAACAAACCGACAAGGGATTGACACAGACAAGAATGGAAGAATGAAAGAAAATGTGGAGGTACCTGTTTCAGATGAGCCGAAGGCTTGCAATGAGGCACAATCTCTCTACGATTACTATGCAACGTGGGTGTGTCGAGGCAAAGAATCAGAGTCGTTGTCGTCGATCTCGCGACTGTTGGGTACCGTTCCGGCGACAACTCTCAGGGCTTCCGTTGACAGGTACGTGACGAACGATATGCCCGGAGATGTGAAATATCGTATCCGGCCACACAATTTCTTCGGTGCAAATGCACGGTACAAAACATACCTCCCACAACAGCCGGGGAATGAGATACAGGTGGCTTCTGGACTGAGGCAGCTTGTCCCCGGGGAAGAAGGGTGGCTTTGAAAAGGTGTCGTGATAGATTGGCGTAGTCATTCAGCGTCCTAATCAAGAGCGAAACAATATATCCGGGGGGGAACATGGAACAATTCAACTATGCAGAGTACGTAGTCGGCGGTCTGACGAACCGGAACGCGATTTTCCGCACGTCGGATTTCAAGCTGAATGGGGAACGGGTCGATTGCTTTCGGAGTCTGTTCCTGTGTGACGAAGGTCTTCAAGAGTATGTCCGGCGAACGGGGAGCGTCGCAAGCTACGCGGGCGAGCATACGAGTGACGCACTCATTTTCGACTTCGACGGCGTAGATTTGAACGCCGTCAAGAAAAGTGCCCTGACTTTCTGTCAGTATCTTCGTGCCCAATTTGACCTTCCCCTGTCACACGTCCGTATCGCGTTCAGTGGGTCGAAGGGCTTTCATGTCTCCGTCCCGATTACCGTTTTCGGGGAGGTAGCACCACGAAGAGATTTCTATAAAGTATACAAGGGAATCGCGGAAGATTTGGCGGACGGGTTCGAGTACGTGGATAGGAGCATTTATGAGCGCCGCCGGATAATGCGCATGGCGAACACGATCAACAGCAAGAGCGGCCTGTATAAGATTCCCCTGAGCTTCGGAGAGTTTGAAATCCGGACGATTGCCGAGATCGTGGAGATGGCGCATGAGGTGCGGGAGGTCGAGCACTTGCCCGCCTCGGAGATGCTTCCGATAGAGCCGCTACGCGCCATATACCAAAAATGGGCCTCCACGAATTTTGACCGTATGGAACGACGGCACCCGTCCACAAACCCGACCGAAGGTGAACTCGCCTCCCTTCTACGAGGCGTGCCGAAGGGCGAACGCAACTGCTCTGCGATGAAGCTGGTCGGATTCTACCTGTCCAAGGGATTCGATCAAGCGATGGCTTTAGAGCACGCGCGGCTGTGGAATCTGCAAAACCAGCCGCCGATGGAGGCTGGCGAGCTTGATCGCCTCGTGGCGGGAGCCTACATGCGCTACCGAAGAAATGAGCCGGTGCCGGAAGTGTACGACCTACAGCAGGCAGAACGGATTTACCGCGAGTATGCGAAGACCCTCGACAAATGTAGCGTGAAGACGGGGTTTCCCACAATCGACCAGAAGATGCGCGGAATCATGCCCGGTGAAACTGTTTCGATCCTTGGCAAGACCGCTGTCGGCAAAAGCGGGGTGCTACAACAAATCGGCCTTCACCACGCTGAAGTTTCCGGGGAACCTGTTCTGTTTTTCAGCCTCGAAATGCCGATCACGTCGGTCTTCGAACGCGCACTTCAGTTTGAGATAGGGATAAGCGGTCGGGAGGTCGAGTCGGCCTACCGAAGCGACGATCCCGAGTTGGCGATCCAAGCAAACTTGGTGTTCGCGAAAGTACCCAATTTCTATACTGTGACGAGGTCAGGACTGACAGTCGAGACAATCAAGCGCATCGTCCTTCATTGTGAGCAGAACGTCTACCGCCGAAAGACCAGCCTGATCCTACTCGATTATCTCGGTCTCGTCCAAGAGCGCGGTACCGACATCTACCAGCAAATTTCCCGGGTGGCTCGGAGTCTGAAGGACGCGGCCAAGGAGCTGAACGTACCTGTCATCTACCTGAGCCAAGTAAATCGGAAGTTCAAGGATTGCGACCCCCTTGAGATCGGCGCAGCGCGGGATAGCGGTGCCGTGGACGAGGCGAGCGACTTCGTACTTGGACTTTGGAGAGAGCAACCAGCAGGATTTGGTCTATCGTTGGAGATCAAACTTGTGCTTGGCCTTCTCAAGAATCGAAAGGGTGGCACGGGAGAGGTCGGGGTTGTGATGGACAAGAGAACTCTTCGGTTTGCTGAAAGAACGAGAGACAAATCCCTTTCAAAAGAGGGCGAACCGTTTTGAATGAGGGGCAAGAAGAGGAACGGCGCAACATGCAATGACAAGCCTTTTGGGGAAATCCGTCCAATGGATGTCGGGTTCGCCCAGCAGCGAGGAACAGCAGCGAGTGGCGTAAGGCAACGTGAACGGACGCAGTAGAAGCACTCTGTCGGGAATCAAATAACCGAAGCGGGGGAGGATCATGAAAACGAGCATCGAGACTTGGAGTGTCGGGGACGGCGAAGTACAATGCTTTACGGAAAACTCGGAGGCCCACCGGGCGCTATCTCGACTGAATCCGAAATTTGCAGTGTACATGAGGAGCGGGCGTCCGTTCGCTTGGCAGCATCTTGTCATGCGGTGTCAGCTTGCGGGGCTGGGGCGCGGGATGGTCAAAAAGTATGCATTGGAACCTAAGGAGTTACAGCCGACGGCGAGCCGAAATTCAACGGAGCAAGGCGATCTATTTGGAGATGGCCCATTGGTCGGCTCCGAAGAGAAGCCCGCGGAGAAAGAGGCCGCATGAGCCTAAAGGGAGACAAAGGTCGAGTAGGACTTAGAATGAGGGGGAGAATTTTGGAAACGGGACGAGTTAGCGTCGTCGGGGACGAAAAGCGAGCCAATATTCCCGGGTGCCTGCCGAGCCAGCAAAGTGACAGCCCTCGCTCTTGGACGGGCAAAAGGGCGCGTAAGTGTCACTTATTCTATTATTGTCTAACACGAGTGATTGCTCGTCACCCATGTGTTTTCGTACCACACGCCTCGTTCCGTCAGCACGCGACCAGCGAGTTGATTCCGAACGACACGATTACCCCGACTTGCAACTCCATGTCGGAAGGCGACCAAGTGGGGAGGCGGTTTTGAGCACGGGTCTCGGTCAATACGTTCCGGACTATCTCCTACGAGAACACGGGACGTTGGCCATTTACGTCCATTGTCTTCGGGCTGTCGAACCGACGACGCAAAAAGTTCTTTGGCGAGGGAATGTGACCGATCTTGAATCATACGAATTTTGCGTGGACTTTGACGCAATGTCGGTCGCTATCGGAATATGTAGATCGGAGGTAAAGTCCGGCTTGGAAAAACTCGCGGCGCTGGGTCTTCTTCGGCTTCGATCCGACGGAAATCGTTGCAAACTGCTGGTGCATGGAGCACCGGAGGAATATCAGTTGACCAGCGATACCGAGGGGCTAAAACCACCGCGCGAATACACGCTGGAGGCCTTTACGGTGGATTATTGTGCCTTTGTTGAAGCTAACTTCGCGAAGAAGACGCTTGAGATCGCGAGAAGGGTTTTAAAATACTTTATTGCATTTGCAGGCAACAAGGGGATGGACGAACTCACGGCGGAAGATCTCGAAAAGTACAAACAGAGCCGCAAGGTCGATCTGAAGGACGTTAGCATAAATATCGACGTGCGGACACTGAAAGCAGCGATGGAAAAGGCTGTCCAATGGGGAAAGCTGGACAATAACCCTTTTGAGAAGGTTCAACAGATTCGCGTCAATAAGCAAAGCACCAAGTTCTTCACAAGCGAGAAGTTTACGCTGCTTTTGGACTCGATCAAAGAACCTTGGCTCAAGGATATTGTTCGCTTTGGGGTATTGACCGGCTTGAGGCGCGGGGAAATATGCGATCTGAAGTGGGTCGACTACGACGACGCTACCAATGCGCTTACAGTTCAGTCGACCGATCACTATCGCGTGAAAGGAGGAAAAATGCGGACGATCATCTTGCACCCAAAGGCTCAGGAAATACTTAAAGGCCTCGACAGGGCTTCGGAATGGGTATTCATAAACAGTAAAGGGCGACCATTCCACGGCGATCACGTGTCGAAGAAGCTAAAGCGCTATATCCGCTCCGCAGGATTGCCCGAAAACCTACACTTTCACTCCTTAAGGCACACGTTTGGAACATGGGGGGCGAACGCCGGAATCCCGAGCAACGTCTTAAAGGAAATGATGGGCCATTCAAGCATCAAAACTACTGAGGTCTATATGGGGGTCGACAGCAAAGCCATGGGCGATCAGGTGGGAAAAATCACGTTGCCCGGGTAGCTCTTCCTCGGCCGTCAAGACGATCCTCGGACAAATTCCCGACTTCGAGAATCATCTTATGCATCACGCTTGGCCCTAACGGCAATTCTGTGCTCCCGGTGAATCCGACGCCGATGCCGACCGGCCCTATGGGGTAGGCGCTTGACGGCCTTTTCCACTCTCCCGAAATGTGTTTCGAAGAGGTTTGGCTCGATTTGGCGGGCCGAAAGGAGACTTCCGTATAGAGACCGAAGAGGCTTCTCCTCAGCATGTTCGATGTCTGTCAGCGCGCGCAGCTTCGTGATGATGTTTCGGCGTATGCGATTGGGCACCCGCACCTTCGCGTCAGGGCTTATAGCGCCCCCGGTAACGACCTTGTACTGCCTCCCGGAACGGTATCGGGTCTTCTTCCCTTTGAGATGTAGCGCGACCCTTCGAAGGAGATGGTCGATAACGATGTGAGTGTCGTTCGGGATGGGTCGAGGCGAGGACATAGTCATGTCGTCTACGTAAAGCGAAAACGTCAACCCACGAGCTTCTGCGAGTGTGTTGATCCGATCAAATATGCGCGAATATGTCCAGTAAGCCAGCGATTGACTGAGCGGGCTTCCTGTCGGGATGTGATCATCGTAGGTAACGATCTGGGTGAGTAGGAAGGCGACATCTTCACTCATCAACAGTTGCTGGAAGAAGAACTCAAATATATACTTGGCGTGGGAGCTTGGGTAGAATTTCTCGATGTCGACGGCCACGCAGTATCGGCCTTCGATGTGGTGCTTCGCGTTGTCAAGGCTCGATACCCCCTTTTTGCCAGAGTAGACGTATTTCGGCAGTTCAATCCGAGAAAGCAGTCGTTGGAGTCCCTCGTGCCCCACCTCGCGAAGCTCCACCGGTTGTTCTATCATCCGATCCTTTTTGCCGGGTTGCTTCTTCGGCCAAACGTCGTAAGAACTATCGTCAAGTTTGCGCAGGTCTCTTGTAGAAACGCCCAGCAATTCCGCGAGCTTGCTTTTTTTTCGGAGTCGGTAGAGCGGGCTATGTTGTATGAGGTATGTCTTGAGTCCCGGCATTTTCTATCCGCTGAAGAAACTGTATTGCTTTTCGGCGCAGAAACGCCTTGAGATTCTTGTTCGCTTTTCCTTTTTCAAGCTCCTCGGAGAAGAAGAGAAGGGAGGAGGGTGTTGTTCTAAACTGAACCGCATACCTCCGGATCAAATCGAGCGACGGTTCCTTTTTGCCCGTTTCGATTTCCGAAAGGTAACTTGGTGAAATGTCCAGCTTCTCTGCCAATTCGACAGACTTTAAGTCATGAAAAACTCGTAGGAGGCGAAGGGCCTCATTTAGCATGATTGAGCCTCAGAGCAAGGTGGGAGAAAAAAAAATTGAGGTAGAGCGTTAGTCGGCAAGGAATTTCAGGACAACTCTGATGGCCAGCAGCAGAAGTTCAATTACGGTCTTCCGATGCTTCCATAGAATTTTCCGTATCTTCTTTGAGCCGACGCGACACAATGCAACCGTCCGCTTCATATAAGTACACCCCCTTCGCGCCATCAATGCCGGTCGTTCATCGACAGGCCCGGGCGTCACCTCGAAGGGAGGGGAAATTGTGTCGTATTCGCTCTCTACCTCATCCGTGGTGCTGATTCACCTCAGCACCACGCCGAAAACTACTGACCTTTGGCGCGGCCGTGCGGCCGGAGTATATGCACCTGCCACCTGTCGTGCCGGGAGTCGCGTGTCCTCGGAAAAGTGTGAGCTTGGGTCACCCCCAAGCTCCCGAGTATCAAGGTGGACTTTGATACCCAAATAGGCGGGTACATTTTGACCCCGCATGGTGAATGTCCCCAAGACGATTGTAGCGTAATATACAAACCTGTTTTTACATAAGCAAATGAAATTCGCTGAGAGCGAATATTGTTAGTGATTCCCGTCAAGCCCTATTGCGCCTTGCATCCCGATGCAGTATATTGAGATGTGAAATCCTGCCACCGAAACCCACCGACCAAACAACAATCCATCGAGAGATGGAGGGCGACGGCTTCAACGGTGAGTGGCAGACCGGCAAGAAGTCGACGCTCCTACACTCGGCAAGTGGTTACACAGGTAGTTACCTGCGACGCAGAATCGAGGGGATTCCTCGACTTCAAGTTGGCGAAAATGGGATGGATTTGCGGTGCCCTTCTGCCTGTCACGCAGGAGGTCGCGGGTTCGACTCCCGTCCGCCCCGCCAGAAGTGCCCGGATCGAGATGATTCGGGCATTTTCTTTTCGGTGAGAACCTTTCACTTGAGCAGGTGCCCTGCTT
>Ga0182027_10015163_pt1 | contig 10619 bp, 4 predicted proteins | sample 712E1DmetaG_FD_121300 | JGI IMG/M metagenome (GOLD analysis project Ga0182027, IMG submission 121300) | Permafrost microbial communities from Stordalen Mire, Sweden - 712E1D metaG (Illumina Assembly) | ecosystem: Environmental > Terrestrial > Soil > Wetlands > Permafrost | place: Sweden... | reverse complement strand
ATTGGCGGTCATGTTGGACTCGATCTCCTCAATCGAGCCATCTAACTCTTCCTTGTACTTCTCCGGGCCCATGCGCGACTCGATGCGGTGATACTTGCTGTGGCTCCCGATCTGACCTCCTAGGTCTTCCAACTGCTGTCCCAATTCGGCCAGGTCCTTCCATCCTGCTTTCGCGCCTGCGCTCGACACGAAGCAATAAAGAGGCACGACTCCCGTCTCGCGGGCGGTATCGAGCAGGAACTTGAATGTCTGTTTCTGGTAGTCCAGGTTCTGCGTGTTGTCGGCGTCGAGGCGAACGATGACGGCCAGGTTGGCGTTCGAGAACTGCGGGGCCGGGAACGCACCGTGCACATCGCCGTAGGCAGCCCACTGGAGCGCCCGGATCAGCACGTTCACGACTTCATTTGGAAAGAAGCCCTGCGGCGCCTCGTTGCGAAAAATCGAAGTCGCACCTGCAAATGTGGTTGCATCGCTGATCAAGACCAGACGGCTCGTTCCCGTATCGCGGTAAGACAGGAATGGGAACGCTTCGTGGGCGTTGGTGCTCGTGACGAGAACGTGTCCACCGGATGAGAACTGTTGGATTTCCAGACCTTTCGCAAGCGCCTGGCTCAAGTACTGCGAGGGCTCGAACGCACGCGTAATGTAATGATGATTGTCGCGGACCTGAATGCGGAAATTAGTGTCTCCCTTCACTCCGGAACTCGAGATGCTGAGCAACGACCATAGCGCGGCCGCGGCCTGAGCTTTACCATCTCTGGTAAATGCCCCGAGCGGCCCGTCGATTAATACGTTGCCGCCCTGCTTCAGGTAGCTCGCCAAAACCCGCGTCAGCAGGCTCACCGTATCCGGCTCCATGCTGGTGCATTCGGCGAACACGAGCACCCTGTAACGCGACAGGTGTTCGCCAGCAACAAGGTCCTCCAGGAAGAGCGTGTCGTAAGGGATGCCCGCCAGGTTTGCGATGCCGACCCATTCATGGGCGGACATCTGCGTCACATCCCATTGTCGGTCGAAGCTGGCCCTGCTCATGATCACTGCAAGCCGGGGATTCTCGACTGTTTCTCCCAGTAACGACAGTGGCACAATCAACAGTGCCAGAACTCCGGCCATCAAACGCGGCAGTCCCGTGTTCAGCCTCGGGCCGCGAAAGCTCTTCGTGGATGCCAGCATCGTCGACTCCTCCCACGATCGCAGTTTCCGGCTCAGCATCTTGTTGTATCCATGCAGATCCTCCGCGAGCTTAGTGTGCAACGTCGTAAGCGGTGCTTGGAGGTTTGATGAGCGGGCGGTCCGACAGCAAACTCGTTGACATCAAACTCATTTTACGGATTCATGCCGGCCTGCTTTTCTCCAGTAAGTGGCTCGTACCAGAAGACTGCGCCCTTCGAAATCTCGGGTAACGTAAAGGTCATTCCGCCATCGGCCTGGACGGCTTTCAACTCCTGCACGTCGCCCAGGAAGGGCAGGAAGAAAGCCTTGCCTTTGGATGCTCCCGCAATCGTGACGCGCACTCCAGCCTGCGGAGTTTGAACCGGGTTTACTCCGCCACGTAAACCGGCGAAGTTCGCCAGGAAGACGTGTGGCTTTCCGGCGACCTGAGCGATGTACGTGGCGACCTGGGGTGAGGCTGCAACGCTGATGGCAGGCTCAGTCTTCAGGCTCTTCAGGAAAACCTCTTGCGAATCGGGTATCGCATGTTCGAAATCCGTCTCCAATGTGGCGGTATAGGATTTTCCCGGACAATCTGGGAAACGGACCACGCTCGGCGCGGTGTCAAGTTGCGTAACATCTGCGCCCGTGATCACGAGGTTCTTCCCGGCTGCAACATAGTCTCGCAACCAGGTTCTTTCGCTTTCATTCAAGACGCGCACATCTGGGAGGATCAGGGTTGGGCCGTGAAAGGTCGCCAGCGTACGTGGAGTGACAACTTGGAACTCCAGGTGTTTTTGCATCAGCAAGATCAGGATTCCACGATAGGAGCGGATGAAGTCCTTCGCATAGTAGTCCCGGGTCAAGGGAGAGAAGTACACTCCGATCGGATCTATTGGGCTGCGCGGTAGATAGAACGTCTTTTCGTGCGCCGCAATCCACGAAAAGATCTTTTTCCTTGTGGGCAGATCGTTCGATCCGGCCATGGAATGTCCGGGCGCGTCCCAGAAATTCGCGCCCGCCATAGCCTGAGACATGGCGAGGTTCATCATCGCTTCCCGGCGGTCCACTTTCTTGTCGCCATCCCACGAATAGTTGAGGATCCAGGTTGCCTTGCCCTGTGCGAACGCCCGAAAGGAATGCATTCCCACCTGGTAGGCAAACCAGTCAAACGGCGTACGGGAGGACGCCATGTGGTCGCCTTCACCAAACTCATACTCGTGAGCGATCGCGTCCACGATCGGATATAGGCTATACACATCGGCCCCGACGCGCACCGCCTCCTCCTCAATGCCCGGATAGATTTCCGGAATCGTCTTGATCGCGGGATTCACCGACTTGGCGTTCTTGTCGATCTCCTGCATGAAGTCCGTGATGGTCTGAATTCGGAAACCGGCCCACTTGCGAAAGTTCGCATCGGAAAAATCTCCCAGCTTGAGGTCATTCTTAGCGTCAAGTCCCGTCTGCTTCTTGAACGCTGCTACGGTGTAGTCGTCGAAGCTGGCCCAGGTGTCCTCCCACCCATCGAAATGGTTCATCCAGTAAGGAATATCGACATAGATGCCGTCAATTCCCGTGCCCGCGATTTGCCGCACGCGCTCCATGTAGGTTTTGCGCCACGCCGGAGCATACGGACTGACCCAGACGTCTTCGTCGCCTTTCCGGATCCAGAAAGCCGCGCCGCCGCCAAAAACGGCTGGCTCACCGGTAATCTTGCGCTGCAGCCAGTCGGGATGATCCTTGGCCAGGGTGTGTGCGGTCTTATCGGCGTTCGCGGTAATGCACTCAGTCCCGGCGATGTAGACGAACGCCCGGTTGCCGGCCGCATGCGCCTTCTCAGCCACGGCGCGAATTGCCTTCAGCTTTTCTTCGGGGTTCAGAAAGCTTTCATAGCGCCCGGGAATGTCGTTGTCTACTTCGATGCCAAAGACGTTGCTTTCAACTGCGTTGTGCACAATCTGGTCTGCGTTGTTGCTCTGCAGACCGTAGGCCCCAATACGCACGAAATGCGTCCAATTCTGTTCCCCAGAGTTGGGAGCCGCCATCAACACCAACGCGAACAGCACCAATAAGAGAATTGCGAGACAGCTTCTTCGTTTCATCGCGGCCCCCCGTTGCGTACTCTGGATAACTACGCGGCGAAAAGTACTACATCGCTTGCAACATGCTTCAGCCAAGAGACACTGCCGTTTGCCGGTTCTAAGATCACGTCGGAGACACGCCTCCTGCCTCGTCGTTTTGCCCAAGACCGGCGTTCGGGCGCAGCGTCAGGCTGCCGTCGTCGTTCAGCTTTTGTCCACAAGCCCAGCGCACTGGATATCTTTGGCCCTTTACTTCGATCTCCGCCCTGAGCCTCAGCCCCTTCCAGTTCGTCCCCTTGGGCAACGGAAACTTCGCCTGGCGGCCTTTTCCCGGAAGAGGGTAGCCGGCATCGAGGCTCCCTCCGATGTTTACCTTTCCATCCTCGCTCGCCACAGATACACGAAAGACGCCGGGAACCCCCGCTATGCCGTCATTCACAAATCCGATGATGAGGCCGGGATAGCCGCCCTCCTTGTAGGTCCACACCCACGAGGGCCGAACGCGGTAGCCGATTTGCCGGGCCAATCCGTCGATCGCGCCCGGAAATTGGCGATAGTAGTTGACGATTCGATCAGCCTGGATGCGATGCCAGTTCCACAGCGAGAAGTAGCAAGCACCTACGTCGCGCACGTGATGGATCACGTTGTCGGTATAGGTCACGCCTTCATCCATGCGCAGGTTGTCCGGCGACCCGTCAGACATGCCGACCTCGACCGTAACGCCCGTCCACGGAGGCCGATTGCTTAGTTCCTCGATCTGCTCGTTTTCAATGAAGATGGTGTCGGTCCGCAGCCAGTTGAGACTCCGGACGGTGCGATCGAGCAGCTCAGAATTACCCACCTTGCTGAAGTCGGGCTGCGTATTGGTGACCAGCGGGGTCTTCTTCCAGCGTTCCAGTTGGTGCTGAAACATGTTCACGAACGTGTTCTCGGCGGTGACCGAGTCGGGGAAAGGGTTCGAGTCCAACGGCCAAGTGTGTCCCTCGCCCCAGAATCCGTACATGAACGTGTCCCCGTACTCTACATCGGGATGGCCGTCGTAGGCGGCGGCCAGCAGGTCCACCAACTCCCGGAATGCGGCCTGAAATGCAGGATCGTCGTAGCGCGGCTCATATCTGGTTCGATTCTGCCATTCGCCAAGCTTTACCATCGGGACCTTCTGCACCAGGAAATCAGGAAGGGTGGGGCCAGGGATGTCGGGATTACTCACCATAACGCGGAAGCCGACTCGCTTCTGATATCTTCGGGCCAGATCAAAGGTCAGCTTCCAGTGCTCGCACGGGTCGAGCCTTCCTGGCCGCTGCTGCATGTCTTTCCAGTTCACACGTAGGTGGAGCTTCGTGCCCAGCGGCAACTTCACCAGATTTTCGATGGACTGGGCCAGAGTCTCTCCGTCCTTTTTCGCGGGCCCGACTTCATCGCAGACATAGGTGATGAGGCCCATGCCGTAGTTCGGGACGATTTCCTGCGAGGGGGCCAGGGCCATGACCACATTCCAACTCGGGTAATCGTCAGCGGAAAAAGGTCCCTGATATAGCCGGTCGGATACCGCCGGTCCGGCACCGAAATCGTACTTGTCAAAGTTGTGGGTGGGAACGTGCGCCCAAAGCGGTTCGGTTCGAAAGCCCGCGGCTAATGCGACAGCACTGCCGGCCTTCAGAAAGGATCGCCTGTGCATTGGCAACCTCCTCCGCCAGTCTTAACAGAATTCAGAGTGAAGGCCCGATCCCAGCCTCGGCTGGGATCGGACCCTAATGTCAGGTTTGAGGTTAGAACTGGAACCGCGCCCCAAACTGCATTCTGCGGTAATTGTTGGTGGTGGATGTGACCGTGCCGAAAGTGCCATCTCCGGATCCAATATCCGGGAAGGCAAAGCGTTGATGATTGAAGGCGTTGAACATTTCGGCGCGCACCTGGAGGATCTTGCCCTCGCGGATCTTGAACTCCTTGGAAAGCGAAGTATCGAGGTTGCCGATGCCGTCGCCTCGCAGGTTGGAGAAGTGCCGGGGCGCATTGCCGGGAATGTTGTCGCCGGGATCGGCGAAACAGTCCTGATTCAGGTAAGAGAGGCTTCCTCCTGACGCGGCCGCCTGGCGGTAACTCAAGCCGGTCCGGAGTTGGGGGCAAACCACGTCTGGCCGCGGGTTGCCATCGGCCAGTCGCCCCACGCTGTTGTAGACAGCCAGCGGCTGCCCGGACTGCAGCGTGATAACGCTGGAGAGCGACCAGCCGCCAACCATGCCGTTCAGCACGCGGTTCATGCCGCCTCCAATCCAGCGGTCCCTCCCGACGGGGAGATCGAGAATGATGGCTGCAGTCAAACGGTGGGGAGCATCGTTGGCGCTGATCCCGTGCTCGGCCTTCAGATTGTCCAGCAACTGCGGATTATCGTACTGGAGGTTGCCAATCCAGGCGTTCCGTCCTGCAGCGGAATCATCCGTAGACTTGGAGAAGGTATAGTTTCCCTCGAAGCTGATGTAGTGGCTGGCACGCTTCTGGAATCGGATTTGCAGCGAGTGATACCAAGAGTTGGCATTCAGCGTGGGTAATCCCTCGAAGCCGCCATCAAATTGCGGGAAGGGCTCCAGCAGCAGGGATTGCGGAATCTCGGCATCGATGTAGCGAGAGTCCGCCACGTCGGCCTGGTTGAACATCGGGCTTGGACAATACGAGGTCGGCGCGGCCGCGCTCGTGAAGCAGGATTGGAAGGGGTTGGGTACATTCGTGTCCAGATAATTCGTTACGGCGTTGTTGTTGGGGTCATGGGTCGGGTTCAACGTCGCAACCAGCGCATTGCGGACAGACGAAGGGAGGAAGTTGCGGTTGCGGGTGGAAATGCCTCCGGCGCCGGCCCAAGGCAAGTGCGTACTGCGGTTGGCGGAATAATCTACACCCACCACGATCTGACCCGGAAACATGTGCTGAACGCCCAGGTTCCACTGGTAGATCTCGGCGTTGCGAACGGTCCCGGTATCCAAGTCGCTGGAGTTGCCGAAGCCCCACTGCGCAAACTTGCCGTATGTGGTTCCCTGCGGCGGCGCGAGGCCGCCAGGAAATGGGCTGTCACAGTTAGGCTGCAACGGGGAAGGTCCGAGACATGCGAATTGGGTTGCGAAATCGTCCTTGGTGAAATACATAGTGGCCGTCTTCGCGAATGCCGGGCCAGCATACTGGTAGTTGGTGGCCACGTTCATCCCATAGAAAAGTCCAGCGCCGCCCCTCAGTATTGTGTTGGAGGCGAGTTGATACGCAAAGCCGAAACGCGGAGCAAAATTGTTTCGATCCACTGGCGAGTTGCGGTGGCCAGAAGTGGGGAAAACGGTTGTGCCCCGGATCTCACCAATGTTGCCGAACTCCGGAAAATCAGCGCTCCTGGCAACCGGAATGTTGATTCCCGTGTCTCCAGTGAAGTCGCTGAAGGAGAGCCGGTTGTAGCGCTCGTTGTAGGGAGTGCTCCATTCATAGCGCAAGCCGAGATTGACGGTCAGCTTGGGCGTGACCTTCCAGTTATCCTGCACGTAGAAGGCGGTTTCTTTCGACTTGTCCGCCACCGCGGGAACCAGATGAAGCGAGGCCCCATAGGCAAACCCGGTCAGGATCGTAGCAAACGGGTTTCCTTGATTGTCGTCCCCCAAGCCCGCATTGGGTGCGGAGGTGGTTACATCCCGTGAGAAATTGAAGATGCCGGTGGGATTGTCGGGTTGCCAAAAGTAGTTGAAGAAAACGCGCTGCTCGCCGCCGAACGTCACCGAATGAGCGCCTATTGCCCACTGCAAAGCGGAGGAGTAACTGACCAAAGTGTGGGCAAAGTGAGTATCGACGCAGCACTGATCAAAAAGCGAGGTCATACCGGCATCGACATTGATCGTGGGCATGCGGGTAAGCCCATTGGCTGCCAGGACCGGCGACAAGCCGACAGAGTTCAGCGTTGGATAGTTGTTACTGATGCCGGGGGCATGTACGCGGTCCACGCTGATGCGGTTGGTCCAAAGTTTGGTTGGAGTGATGGCCCAGTTGTATTCCGCGCTACCGTTCTGGGCGGTCGTGATGAAAATAGTGCCGTCACCGCCGTTTTCGCCGTCGCCGAAAACAGTGGGTTGGGTGAATGTGTCGTGATGACGACTGTAACGCCCGCCGATCTTGTGGTTAGCCGTGATCTGATGATCCACTTTGACATCGAACTGCCAGGCCGGATCGGTGGAAAGGATGACTTTACGGAAGTTGGTATCCGGATAGACTGCGCCGTCTATGTTGGCGTGCGGATAAAGATTCAGAATCGCCTGGCCGATGGGGTCGATCTTGTCCGCAGGAATCTTGTTGAATACCGTCACTCCGTCGACTACATCGGAGAATTGGTTTCGCGGACAAGGCGTGGGAGATCCTTGACTTCCAGCGCACGGGTCGTAGATTCCGGCGGTTGCGGTAGCAGGATTAGAAGGATCTGGCAGGTTGGCCGGGCTTTGGGAGAAGTCACCGGTGCGTTCCCTGTCGGTGGGGACGATCCCTTCCAGGTTGTTGGGATCCTGCTCGCGAACCTTCTCGAAATCGACAAAGAAGAAGGTCTTGCTCTTCTTCAGAGGACCGCCGAGAGAGAAGCCATATTGATCGCGCACGTGGTCGGGCTTTTCGCCGGAGTTAAAGTAGTCGCGGGCATCAAACGTCGCCCGCTGCCCGTACCACCACCCGCTGCCGTGGAAGACGTTCGAGCCCTGCTTCAAGACCATGTTCACGATGGTGCCGCCGTTGTTGCCGAACTCGGCGGAAAAGCCGTTGTTCTGGACCTTGAATTCCTGCACGATCTCGACCGAAGGCTGGTAGTAGACGTTGGAGTTGCCGCCCTCGCCCTGTTCCGGCGCACTTATGGGACTGCCATCGAGGGTAATTTGGGCCGTGGCGTTCCGCTGGCCATTGGAAACGAAGTTGGTGCCGGTAGGATAGTTGTCGTTGATCCCCGAACCGGTGGTCTCCGTCACCCCCCCCGCCAGAAAAACCAGCCCGAACATGCCGCGGCTGTAAAGTGGAATGTCGCGCACATACTCGTTGGTGACGTCCGTGCCGAGGGAGGAATTCTCCGTGTCCAACAAGGGCGGAGCCGAAATGACCTCGACGGTAGTGATGACCCCCAGGGGGTGCAGTTCGAAATCAATCGTGGTCTGCTGGTCCACTTGCAGGACGATATTCTTTTTCTCCACCACGCGAAAACGCGTTGCTTCCGCCCTGATGGTATAGACCGCGGGGCGCAGGCCGGTCAAAAGGTACAGCCCATTGTCATTGCTGTGCGCCGTGAGAGAAATATTGGTGGCGTCGTTGGTGATCGTGACCGTTGCGTTAGGCACTACCGCCCCGGTCTGGTCCGTCACCACGCCGCGAATCTGTGCCGTGTAGCTGGCTTGGCCAAAGACTGGAGCCTGGCTTGCGACTAGCGCACACAGAGCCAGGATGGCCGTCGAAAACGTCTTGATTTTCAGGATACGCATTGTGCACCTCCGTGTCGTAAACAACGGCTGAGCCGACTTCGTCCGGTAAAGGCCTTGCTTTGAGAAACTAGGCGCCTGGGAAGCGCACTGATTCGTGAATATAGTATTTCGATTTGTTACGACTACTTTCTAGTATCCGCCCGGTCAATTGTCAAGAGGTATTGGAGAAAACCTGGTAAAGGGTTTGAGGGCCCCCCAGGCGAGAGTGCGCTGGAAGTATCAGTAATCTCAGCTCTTCTACAAAACCGCCACTTCAAAACCAGTGCACTCCTGGTGGGTATCTTGCTGCTGAGGGAGAAGCGGGACGAAGGCGGTACCCACGGGTGCTTTTCCCGGCAGCGGGCACAGAATGCTTACGATCACGAGTGTTTTGTTTCGACTGATATCGTTATCCGGCCCCTGCTGAACCGGGCACACAAGGAGCCCTAAATGGCATGGCCCTTCCGGCTATACCAGTGTCAAAGCAACTCCGGCATCTTTGAGATTTCGGCAATCTGTCTTCGCGATCTTCTTGTCGGTGATGACGTGATGAATGGCATTCGGCGGAACAATCGTCGAAAGACTGCGCCGGCCAAACTTGCTCGAGTCACAAACGGCGATAACCCTTCGGGAAATTTCGACCATAACCTGATTTACTTTGGCTTCCTGCAGATTCGGCGTGCTCAATCCCAAGCGCGTATCAAAACCATCGACACCCAGGAACAGAATGTCGGCGCTCAGGTGATGCAGCGTCTCTTCGGCCAACGGGCCGACCAGGGAAAAGGAGTTCTTGCGAACCGTGCCTCCAGTGAGGATCACCTCGATCTCCGAGTTGGCGAGTTCCTCGGCGATGTTGATGGCGTTGGTGATGACTGTCAGCCTGCGGAAGTGACGCAAGGCCCGGGCGATCGCCGTAGTCGTGGTCCCCGAATCGAACAGGATCGACTGGCCTTCTTCCACCAGCCGGACTGCGGCTTGGGCAATTCGCACTTTCTCCGCGCGGTGCAGCTTTTCCTTTTCTTGCACTGAAAGGTCGCTCAAGGCTCCGAAGGACGGAGGCAGGGCCCCGCCATGAGTGCGATGCAGAAGGCCGTGGGCGTGCAGTACCTCAAGATCCTTGCGGATTGTGATCTGGGAGATCTGGAAATTTTCGGCTAGATCTTTCACCAACACGCGGCCATCGCGGTTCAGGGCATACAGAATGGCGCGTCGTCTTTCCTCGTTCAACAGGCCCTCGGCTCTGGGCATTGTGGTGTCCCTTGTGACGCAGACAGGATGCACCATAGCCGAATGGGCAGCAGTGATGCCAATCACCATAAAGAGGTTCTGGGGCAAGCCACGACCAACAGGACCGCCTCGCGGAGAAAGCCTCGCCGAAGACGATTAACCTCGAAGTCGGGACGCTCCGCTCGATCCTACGGCGCAGCCAGCCTAAGAGGCAAAACCGATAAAGTCCAATCGGCGACTCCGGGAGGATGCCGGAAAAAGAGTGAGGCGCGACGTGAAGAGTCTCTGAACGAAAAGAGCGAGAAGACAAATCCACAGTCGTTCGCGAGCAAGACTTTTGTAAGTTATTGAGCAACTCCGATAAAGGGGTACCGCCCAGACCGTTGACTAGAACCGCCAGCTCATCGCCGGACTTCAAACTCAATCAGTCGTCGCTGGTTACTGCTTTTCTGAAAGCATTTCCCAAAAAGTAGTGTTCAACCTGATTGTGGTCTTCGCCAATACCAAGAAACCTCTTCGGTCTCGCATCGAGGTGCTGCTCGACAGCCGCCGTGCTTTCCTGCCAAGATAGTCCGTCTATGCGAACCCTGCAATTCTTGCTGAGTGTGTCCTTTTTCTCACTTTTTGCCATGGCTCAAATACCCTCCTCACTCAACCTCATGCCCGTACCCACGAAGGTTCAGATCGGGACCGGCCAGCTTAT
>Ga0182027_10015161_pt1 | contig 10620 bp, 15 predicted proteins | sample 712E1DmetaG_FD_121300 | JGI IMG/M metagenome (GOLD analysis project Ga0182027, IMG submission 121300) | Permafrost microbial communities from Stordalen Mire, Sweden - 712E1D metaG (Illumina Assembly) | ecosystem: Environmental > Terrestrial > Soil > Wetlands > Permafrost | place: Sweden... | reverse complement strand
CGTTTATGCTTTTTATTCTGTAGATCCTGCTGATCACAAATGTTGTAAATATTGCAACCGTTCAAAATAAAAAAGAGTTAAGGTGTTCTTAACTCTCTGATTCTCTGTGTGGGGCGTGACAGAATCGAACTGTCGACCTCTTGCCTGTCAAGCGCATGCCATTAGTCCGTAATAAACTATAATTAGTATGATAAACAACTAATTAATATAATATTACAGCATTCTAATTTGCATTATTTTATAATGTTTTGTACATTTGCTGTATACTAAACTGTATACCTAAGAAATAAACCATGAGTACAGTAAGATTTATTTGTCATTCTATTAAGAAAAGTATAGACGGACGACATCCTATAGTTTTACGTATAACATCAGGTAATAATCGTAAATATATATCCACTGGGTTCAAATGTTTTAAAGATGAATGGGACAATGAAACCGAAACGGTAATGAGTAACTACTCCGCAAAAAAACCTACTCGGACTCAAATTAACTCTTATTTAGTTAAACAGAAGGCAAAGGTCCAAGAAATTCATGAGCAGTTTGTTAAGGATGGGATAGCTGATTACACGCCACAACAATTTATAATTATTTATGGGAAGATTCAAAAAGCGAAAATAACTGTTTTTAAGGCGTTTGAGGAACGAATAGAAGAACTAAAACGATCAGGCAGGATTGGTAATGCAGATGCCTACCATAACACGTTTGTTGCTTTCAAGGCATGGAGAAAAACAGATTTACATCTTAGAGATCTTACCCCTGAAATACTTGAAAAATGGACAGATCATTTAAGAACAAAAGTCGTAAAAGATACATCTATCAGCTTTTATATGCGAACATTAAGAGCTTTGTATAGATATGCAATAAACAAGAAATGGGTAAGAGAGGAGTATTATCCCTTTCGTAAGTTCAAAGTATCTGAATTTAGCACAGAAACAAGCCCTCGGGCATTGGATAATGATAAGTTGGAAGAATTGCTCACTAAGGAGGTTTTTCCTGACCTCCAGCTGGCAAAGGATATTTTTGTTTTTTCGTTCTTCGGACGTGGCATTTCCTTTATCGACATATCGTTAATAACAGCAAAGAATATTCAGGATGGACATATTATCTATGAGCGCAAGAAAATGGCAAGAAAGCCCGTAAGAGTTTCGTTCCCTATACGTATAGAAATACAAGATATCTTAGACAGAAACCACAATTCAGAAAGTGGATATTTACTTCCTATTCTGAATGTCAATATACATAAGTCGGAACAGCAAAAACTTGATCGCGTTAAAAAAGTCCGAAAGAAAATTAACAGAGATTTGAAAACTATTGGCAAACAGATTGGCGTGGAGGGTTTGTCAACTTATTGGAGCAGACATAGTTATGCATCTTTTATGTATAGAAAAGGCATGCCTATAATGATGATAAAAGAGTCATTAAAGCATAAGAACCTGAAAACAACTGAAATTTATATCAAATCGTTAGGATTAGATGCTATTGCGGATTTTGAAGATCAAGCTTTTAAAAACAAATAATATGATAAACATTGATACTTGGTTTTTTTATAAAAGTCCACTCCTTGAGCAGGAATTACACTGCCAAAATTCGGTACCAGATTCGATTGAATTTCTTGAAACGGCAAAAATAATAACAAACAAGTGCTTTAAAGAGGCTATTGAGCAACGTAGAGTTCTTGTTAATCTGTCCTCTTCTAATAAGGAAAATTATATAAATAGTTTGATGGAAGAGATTTTAAGTTTTTTGTACCAAGAGAATCCACTGCCTATTAATCTCTCCATCACCGTTGACCAAAAATATGTGAAAAATATCTTACGTAGTTTATTTTTCCCAGAATTAGTAAAAAATTTGGGAGCTGACGTTACTATTAATCTTAATGACCAAATTGAATTACTTGAAAAAACAAATAATGATTCGAATTTCAAATATGTCGATACATACTCAATTTTCCAGCTTACCGGGCTTGTTGCCTTCCAAAAATTATGGCATCATATAATGGAACAAGAAGTTATAACAAGTAAGTCAGCAAGAAAAACGTTTGTTAGAAAACTTAAAAAGACGAAAGACCTTTTAGAGCATCCTAATACTGTTTACAGAAATGGAGATGATTTCAAAGTTGTACTTTATGCAATTCTAATAAAAGGTCTTACAAAATCGAAAAATGATGAAATCATTTTTGAAAGTATTCTTAATTCAAAAGTTCAATCATTAAATGCCATATTACGCCTTATGCCAGAAAGAATCATTACCGCGAAAGAAATTGCAGACAGACATTCAATAAATTTCAAGAAGACTAAACCCAAAAACTATCTATTATATAATATTTTGCAGAATCTTTTTCCTGGAATAAAATATCCCTCTATTGAAAAATTCCCTATAGAGCTCGACTCTGAAATAGATGATTATGTCAAAGAAACCGTGAAGGAAAGGTTCTATTTATTTTAAAAATATATTAAAAAAGAAATAGAAAGGGTGCCAAAAGCATCCTTTTTTATTGCGATAAATTTGATGTTATGTGAATAACCTTTGTATTTGCCTATTATAAGTTGGAATTGAATTAATTTTTAGTTTAGTTTTTTCGAAATCAATCAAATATGAACCTTCAAAAAATAATTTCAGAAGCTGTTGCAGAAGCGTTAAAAAATTCAGACAGCCTTAATTCTAAAAGAAACGATTTCGATATTGTCGGATTAAAAGAGATTTGTTCTCTGACAGGTTACTCCCGACATACGATTTATCGAAAAACAAGCAAGCACGAAATACCCTTCATTAAAAGGCCTGGAGGAAGAAAAATATTTTTTTCAAAAAAGGCAATATTAGACTGGATAATGTCCGGAAAAAATTAATCATGATTTTATAATATTAATATAATTCAAATAACTAAAACAATGGGAAATTGGAACTCAATTAAACTGACCTGCAGTGATTTGCAGAAGTTTACAGAAATTATGAAAAGTAGTTCCTTCAAAAATTTTAATACAGAGTTTGAGGACGGGGCAGTTATATTAACTGGAAGGGACACACTGCCAGTTGAAAAAATAAGCGAACTAAGTAAACAGAACACTGATCTGACTTTCACTATAGAATTCTGTGTTGCGAACAAACAAAATACATTGTACAGATTGACATATAAGAATGGAGAAGAAATAGATAAGGAAATGCTGCCGAGGTATACTCTAATGTCACAAGCGGTGGAAAAAATGGAAGATGAAAAGCGAATGATGGCGGAAAATTGGGACAACCTGTTTGATAAAGCAATACAAATTTTCGGACGAATTGACATTGTGAAACAGGATGAAAAGGGAAATAAGTATATTGATTTCGTAGGTGGCATTACATTGATAGTTGAAAACGAAAGGTACCAGATGCAACTATCGAAAAACCATTCAGATATAAAAATAGAATGCTTTGAGAAAGAAGAAGTTATAACAGTAAAATTAGTACCAGTTGGAACTTCATCACCTTTTAAATAAAAGACATTCGTTGACGATAAGCAGTAAATAAACGTATTTGACAGGAAAAAGAACTTAAAATGCCGATTGGATAACTTGAAATAGAAAACTGCGACGACATGAAAAGGCAAGGAAACTATGAAAAAAAAATCAACGGTTACACATTATCCCGGCAATGGTTTGAATTTATACATGAAACGAAAGAAATGGTGACACCAACACACACAGCACTATATTTCTGGATCATTGAATTGAATAACCGATTACAATGGAAAGCAATCTTTGGATTGCCGACTGATCATTCGATGCAGGCTATTGGTATAAAAACATATAAGTCATATAAAAAAGCACTTGATGATCTGGTGAGATGGGGCTTTATAAATCTCATTTCAAAATCTTATAATCAATGGACTTGCAATCAAATTGCTTTAGTCTTAAAGTTCAAAGCACTAACAAACACAGCTGGTTTGCTTTCGTCTATAGGTCCAAAGCAAGACCAAAGCTCTATCCAAAGCACTGCCCCCATAGTAAAACAAGAAGAAACAACAAAAACAAATAAAAACAAAGAGACGGGATTTCCGTCTTTGCCTAAAATGGATTTTGTTGATTTAATTATAAAAGAATTTTTAGAGGTGTATACTGAATATACGATAGTATCAGAAGGGAAAGAGCGTAATCTGGCGGGGCAGTTGTTAAGATTGTGGAAAAAACAAAATCCCAACTTAAATTTTAATGAGATTCTGAAATCATTACGAAGTTATTTTGAGCAGTGCAAAAATATACCTGATGAATGGTATAAAACAAATATGAGTCTGGGGCTGATAGTGAGCAAGTATAACGAAATTTACAATATTCTAAAAAAAGGACCAAAAACAAAAGGGCAATTACCATCAGGGCAAGACTTGACAAAGCAAGATCATCATTTAAAACCATCTGACGCATGAAATTAATTGATGATATAAACTTAATTATTGCCTATAGTGAATTTGCAAAGTCTGGTTATTACCTCAAAAGCGATTTGCATACACTACCGGCAGATGTTAGAATCATCATTGAGACTGACAAAACTGTCAAACCGTCACATTTGACGCACCGACTTTTAATGGAACTTTATGAGAACCAAATCTTAATGATTGAACCAAAATATAAGAAGGATTCTTATTGTGAGCCTATAATTAACACTTTATGCCAATGGTTGAGAAAAGACGATGAATTCTTAAATCTCGACGAAGCATACAGTTTTGAAAAGGGCATTATGATACACGGGTTTGTAGGTTGTGGCAAAACCTTAATTATGCAGGGTTTAGTGAATCTGACAAAATCTTTTGCTTTAAACGGGAATTTGAATGTGCCTTATTTCAGGTCAATTAATAGCTATGCGGTTACTCATGCTTTTGCTATAAAAGGTTATGAAATTTTCGAAAATCGTATTCCCAGTCAGGATGCTTATAATGGCAGCGTCAGTCTATTAAATAGTTGGTTATTTATTGACGACATAGGCAGTGAACCGGTTGTATCTTATTACGGAAATGAGGAGAAGATAATTGGCGAATTATTAACTATGCGTTACTCGAAGCCATATAAGACAGCAGGTACAACAAACCTTGACGTTAAGAGCTTGAAAGATTTGTATGGAGAGCGAGTATTCAGTCGTATGCGTGAAAGGTTTAATTTCATTTATATGGAAGGCAATGACAGAAGAAAATAAAAAATTGCACGTCAGGGAGTCGTCGCCTTGGTTTGCATTAGCTCCGGGGGGCTTCGGCTCCCTTGGGCTTTATTTACAGTATCCAGGTACATTTCAAATTTGAAACATAAATTATCATGAATGCAAATAATAATCTTCGTACAATATATTACGCACATTGCAGACTCACGTATGACACACCTAAGGAATCGACTGAACTCGAGTGGCTAAGAATAAAATATCCAAGAGCTAAGGTCATTTGTCCCAACAATTCAATAGGAAAGCTAAATGATTTTAAAGATTATTTGCATGTAGTCGATTGTTGTAGCCAACTAATTGTATCTGAGATAGATGGTTATGTTAGCAAAGGTGTTTTTTCTGAAATTGCACGAGCTTTAGGCAATAATACCCCTGTTTTTGTTCTGAGAAGACAAGATGCGTTTTACCTATTGAAAGTTTCTGGGATCGAGATAGTTAATGAAGGAAGCTGGAAGAATATCTACGGGAAAGTAATTGTTAAAAAATAATACCATGAACATCCTAATACTCAACAGCGCAGAAAAATGCTTTGCTACTCAAAGCATCATCCGAGCAGGTGAAAAGCATAGGCACCGAATGGTCGTCCTTGACCCTGCATTCTTCTCACCACTTGTATCAAATGTCGAAGCAGGGTACGATAGGGTTTATGATCTTCTCCCAAAGACTGCGACAAGAATAACCATAAAAGAAATCGACGCTATTATTCCAAGAATTGGTAATAATGTCATTTACAACTCTTATATCGTCGAACATTTATCAGAGAATTTAGGGATTTATTCTGTCCAATCGGCCTCAGGCATACGTACAGCTGCAAATAAATTTCACACTCTTCAATTATGTTCTCGATATGGGATTAAGACACCTATAACTTTGTATGTTAAATCTGCTAATAATATAGACTTTCTTATAGAGAAAGCCGGAGGTATCCCCTTGATAATCAAATATAATTATGGATCTCAGGGAGCCGGTGTTATGCTAATGGAGACTAAAAAATCTGCGATTTCCACTATTGAAGGACTGATTAAAAACAAGGCTGATTTTATTATTCAGCAGTATATTGAATCGAGAGGAAAAGATATAAGAGCTGTTGTGATGGGTGATCGGGTAGTTGTTGCTTACCAACGAACAGCCCGAAAAGGTGATTTCCGGAGTAACCTAAGCCTTGGCGGAAGCGGGGAGCTTGTCCAGCTGTCAGCTGATGACGAAATAACGTGCGTGAAGTCATCAAAAGCAATAGGACTGGAAGTATCCGGAGTAGATCTGATTAAAGATACAAAGGGGGTGACATTTTTGAATGAGATAAACTCTAATTTCGGTTTCAAGGGGCAAAAAATCACTGGGGTTGACATAGGTGAGCATATGATTAGGTACCTTGAAAATCGTGAGATAGACGGGAAAACCGTCCAAATCAAATCACCTGACTTCTATTATGAGCAGCTGCGAACTCAGAATAAGTCGCTCTGGAACCATATGCAGTTTTTTACTGAAAACAGGCGAATGAAAGAACTGTATGAATCTGCCAAAGATAAGTCAATAACTTATAAAGACATTTCAGGAAAAATGGTATTTCGCAAGGTTAAAAACATTTATGACCTCTATAGAATTGTTTTTGACACATTTAATGTAAAGTGATATGGAAGTCTTATATTCCTCAGTACCAGAAACTAACAATTCAATGAAAAGGTTTGTGATCTTTTCATTGTCAGTAATAACTGCTGGATTAATCATATGGTATATTAAAAAGAAAATGGATAAAGAATATGAAAATAGCTATTTACATCAGGGTTAGTACCAATGATCAGACTGTAGAGAATCAGAGACTGAGACTGGTAGAATATGCTATCTCGAAGGGATGGCAATATGATCTCTATTCTGAGGTCCAGAGTACCAGGAACACCCGTCCCATAAAAGCTGAACTCTTAACAAAACTTAGAAATCATGAATATGATGGTGTCCTGGTGTATAAGCTTGACCGTTGGGCTCGAAGTTCGACTGAACTCGTCCTTGAGATTGATGAATTTCTAAAAAAGGAAATAAAATTCATTTCATTCTCGGATAATCTGGATTTCTCAACAGCTGCTGGTAAACTTCATTTTCAGATTCTTGGAGCCTTTGCTGAATTTGAAAGATCGCTAATTAGCGAACGTACAAAAGAAGGGATAAGAAGGGCAAAACTACAAGGGAAGACCCTTGGTCGACCTGTGGGTTCTAAGGATAAATCCAGACGAAGGAAAAGTGGTTATTTACTAAGAATGGCAAGGGAACGCCAGGCCGTCGACCAAGCAAATGGAGAGTATAAAACTATTGATGCATACATAAGATAAACAGGGTTATTATGAATACTACAGGATTTACCATAAAAAACATTCGCATCAGCGTGAAAATTCAATAGAATGCGACAGTTCGAAAATATTATTATTTAATGATTATTTACGTAAATTTTACGTAGGTAAAATGATCTCATTATAGTGATTATTGGATTGAATGAAACAGTTTTTGAAATATATAAAAAGAATCATTGTTATGGTAGGTTTTACGTAAATAGAACTATCGCATTATAGCCATTTTTCAATTGGATGCGATGGTTTCGAGATTAATAGGATGAATAATAGTGTGAAAATTAGATAAAATATGACCCTAAAGATAAATTGTTTTTATCCTTTAAATAATTGAATATGAATAAAAATCACAAATCAGGAAAGAAAAATATTTACGTAAAAACGTGTGCCTTTTGTGGGGATACTTTTTACGCTAAAAGTAATTCTGCAGTTTTTTGTTCCACAACCGACAAGCAGAAGTTTTATATCCGAAAAAAAACGAACCCACAGTGGTACTCTCATGATCCTAACGAAGGTAAAAAACTACCACCTGGAACAGTCACGAGCTGGGAAATGCCAGAAAATAAACTGGTCTTTCAAGGAGATAAGGTGACCTTGTATCAAAAATTATCAGAGAAATTGTCAAAAGAGCAATTAATCCAGGAAAAGGAATACGTTGAAAATCTTAAACCTTTTTCTCAAACAAGCGAATGGATAGAATCATCGGTTCAGATATTTACAGATGAAGATTTTATGGAAGTATTCCGGGTTTTACCATCAGTATATAAGCTGTATGTCTGGCCATGGGATTCGGATAATGAGAAACCGTTTATCTAAGCAGATAGTATGCAGATTCTATCGCATTATAGCTATGTTTCGAATGGTTATGTATGATTTAACTATCTTTGATACACTAAAACAATATAATTATGAAAGCAAAAGATACAAAAAATACAAAAAACGATGTATTTATAATAGATGTATGGAATCTCCAAGAGAATCATAAACTGCCATGCCACTTGTGCGAGAAAGAATATACCAGACTCGGCATGATTAACCACTTAGTAAAACAACATGGCTGGAAAAGACCTGATGCTAAGAATGCGTTTAAGGAGATTAAATTAGAAAATGGACAAAAAATCATTTAACTGATAATTCTGAAATAGCTTAGGGTGAAAATTGGGCAATGATATTACCATTGTACACAATATATACTAAGATAGGGTTCTTAAAACCGGGGCGTAAAAAGCTTGTCGACTACATATAATTGCTTCACCAAATTGAGAGTTATTTGAATAATGGTTTAATGCTTATTACTTTATTTTTCCTCTCCTCTATATCGAGTACAAATAGGTCAACGGAGTCGTCTACCGAAGGTACAGCCATGTGTAAAACAAAGTCACCGCAGCCCTGCTCTTTTACCTGTCTATCAGCGTCGACCATGTCAATATCCTTGCAAAAGGAAAGACCTTCTTGATCTACACCCCAAGCACAAAGTTGCCATTCTCCAGTAATATCGTCAGGTGCATAATAGAGCTTTTCAATTTTGTTATTCATATTAATTATAGGTTTTTGAAAATCTTGTCGATAAACTCAATCTGTTTGTACTTGCAGCTTAGCTAACCATACTCAAAATGAGGTTATAGTAGGGAGTATTATGAACTATAAATTGTAAAATGCTATTAATCATCTCCGATAGCAGTCCTAAATAGCATAACATCGCCTTTATACAATGATTGAAAGAAATCGAACCAGTTAGGACTTTCCTTGCGATTTAAATAGTTATAGCCCTGCCCTTCAACATAGTCATATTCAGGGTATATTACTTCAATTAATTCTCCTTTATTGTTTTTAAATTTTATTTCACATTCGTCAAAGCCATCAAATGTCATTGAAGTTGAAATGCGTATTTTTTCAAACCCTATTGATTTAAACTCGTCGTAAAATATCTCTTCAAGGGTCATAATTCCTAATTGCTCCATAATTGATGTTTCAAAGTAGCTCCTATGCTTGAAAATCATTCTATAAAAATCATACTGGTTATCAACACAAAATATTTCTTTAATTGAACCTATTGAACGATCAGAATCAATCGGATCATAATATTCTGAAAAAACTTGTCCTTTATACCCTTTAATATTGTTATCTACTTTTACTACAGAAATGATGTCTTCATCATTCTCACCCACTAAAATTCCTGGCATTTCAGTTTTAAGAAATCCAACTACATAATCTTCCACATCCTGTTCAAAATAGTAATTTATCTCATCCTTTTCCGATTTTACAGAAATAGGTAAAAGATCCTTATGTTTTATGAAGCTATTGGTATTCATAATGTAGTAGATTTATATTACTTGGAAACCAATGACAAAATATTCACTTATCAAGAGTTGGTTAAAAACGGTTGATTGAGGGCGCTTTTCGTGATTTCGATTGTATATAGTTTGTCTATCGCAAAAACCACAAAAACTTCTTAACTACTGCTTCCCGATTTTAGTGAGGTCTTTATAATCAACTTCAGTGATACTGTCATCGGAATCTTTTTTAATAGTACAGGATTTATCATTTTTTAAATTAACAATAGTGCCTGTATAGTCTTTAAAAAGCTTTGTCCATTTGACTTTATCCCCGACAGTAAAGCCTTGAAAGTTGGCATTGGTAGAAATACCCCAAACATCACCTTCAACAGCTAAGTATTTTTTACTTGTGAGATATATCTTAACGTTTTTAAGATATTCGCCACCGGGAGTTGATTTTACAACTTGGTCAATAGCAGCTTCAACTGAAGTAGCTTCTGATTTTCTTATTTCTTTTTGGCTTATACCCATATAGCTTTTAATCAGGGTATAATTAGCAGAAGATTCAATATTCCGAGTGGAGATCATGTTAACGCTTCCAATTTGTTTTGAGGTTACGCATGAAACCAATACGAAGATTGCACAAAAAAGGAGAAGTTTATTCATTTAGATCAGTTTTTACCGACCAGTTCCTTAGTTCGGGGATTAATAAGCAAAAGCGTGGAACTGAACTTATCCACGCAAGAGGCTCTGACAAGCCTTCAGACACAAATAAGAAGCTCCACGCCGTTCGGCATGAAGCATTAACTTATTGAAGTGTCGTT
>Ga0182027_10015160_pt1 | contig 10620 bp, 12 predicted proteins | sample 712E1DmetaG_FD_121300 | JGI IMG/M metagenome (GOLD analysis project Ga0182027, IMG submission 121300) | Permafrost microbial communities from Stordalen Mire, Sweden - 712E1D metaG (Illumina Assembly) | ecosystem: Environmental > Terrestrial > Soil > Wetlands > Permafrost | place: Sweden... | reverse complement strand
GGCGGGTTCTCTTTCGACCGGCGTTCCCATCTCCCGCCACTTTCTGATGTATCTCCAGGCACCCGACCCCGCCTGGCCAACAGCCAGACAGAAATGCCTAAGTTTCAAATTGAGAATTGCTGCAATTTAGATGTTCCTCCTGCATCAACCTGTAGTATGATTTATCTCTACATCATCATGAGCTATTTTTCCTAAATTAATCTGTTTTCATTCGCGAAATTCGTGGTTGGATTTTTTTTATTTAGATTCCAAGGTACCAGAACATGAGACCCCCTCGCAAGACCCTCTACCTCCCCGGCGCATTCCTGTTTACTGCCAGCATCCTGCTTGGGCTGGTTCTGACCGGCTGGTCGCTGTGGGGACAGGTGGAAGCCTCCCTGCTGGTCAACCGTTCTGGCGAGCAGGATATCGCCTCTTTGCGCTGTCCTTTGATGCTTGCTTCCACCGAGACGGGCAGCGTATCGGCTTATTTTAATAATCCTACCGCAGAAGTCATCCATCCCACTGTGCAGGCAGTGATCGGCCAGGAGAGTCGGTCCAGGATGGCCAGCTCTGTGCTTACCCTTGCGCCCGGCGAGAAAAAACAATTGCAATGGCAGGTCGGGCCAGGCGATCGGGTCTTCGGCGGCCTGATCCTGGTCAACCTCTTCGAAACGAGCCAGCGCAACTTCCCAACTCACCAGGGCTCCTGTGGTATTCCCGTTTCGCCCTTCCCCGCTCTCTCCGGGTCGCAGGTATTTATAGCAATGTTCGTCGCCAGCCTGGTTGGGCTGGCTGGCGGCGCCGCTCTCTGGTTGGTAGGCAATTCACGCTTGCAAGGGCTGCTTGAGAATGCTACCAACGCATGTGCTGCCTTGGCCGTGCTTGTCGTTGCCGACCTGCTGCTCATCTTTTCCAACTGGTGGGGACTGGGCTTGCTGGTATTCTTAATTACGCTTATGCTCGTGGTCGTCATCATTACCCAATTCATCCTCTTTCCCACCGCCGCCGACCGTGGGGAGAGTTGACCGCTCAGTGATTTGGTGCCTCCGGTACTTCCGGTGCCTTTGGTTCCTCTGGACCCTCAGAACCCTCAGATCCCTTATATACATCCAAAAGGAGTCCCCATGGATCTTGCCTCTTTCTCCAACCAGCTTGCCAACCATGCCGCTACCATCCAAACCCTCACCCTTGGCGTCTCCAAGGAGCAGGCTTGCTGGAAGCCCGATCCTCAAAGTTGGTCCATCCTCGAGGTTGTCAATCACTTGCATGATGAGGAACGCGCCGATTTCCGCGTCCGCCTGGATATCATCCTGCACCACCCGGATCAACCCTGGCCACCCATCAACCCGGCCGGCTGGATCACCGAGCGCCTCTATAACCAGCGCGACATGGCAGTATCCATGGACAATTTCCTGGATGAGCGCCGGAAATCCCTGGCCTGGCTGCATGCCTTGGATGCTCCCGATTGGGACACCTCCGTCACCTCTCCCTTTGGCACAATGAGAGCCGGGGATATGTTTGCCGCCTGGGTGGCGCATGATCTGCTGCACCTGCGCCAGTTGGTCGAGCTGCACTGGGCCTGGATACAAAAGTCCGCCCAACCCTATCAGCTCAATTACGCTGGGGAGTGGTAACCCATGAACACAAATTGTAGTGACCACTTCAGTCGTCCTTCCCTTGCTAACAAACTCCATAAGAACAACTTCCTCCTTATCTTAGGCTCCATCGCCATCTTCCTCAGCACCACCTTCTGTATCCTGACCCCGCGCCCCGCCCTCCAATTCAAGCCCGACACGCTCCCGCAGATCCGGGTGAGCCAACCCTATCTGGTCGACATCCTGGTCGCCGGAAATGTCACGCCGGTGGGTGACTATTCCGTTTCGGATGGTGCCCTCCCGCCAGGCCTTACTCTGGTGATGGACCAGAATCTGCGCGTCGGCCGCATCAGCGGCATACCCACGCAATCCGGAACGTATAAATTCACCGTCAGCGTCTGGTGCCTGGGCACCAACGTCAACGGCCAGACCGGCGATAAACAGTATACGCTGGTGGTTTCCCCGTGACCTGGTTTCACCATCAGGTAGGGCAGAATGCTTTTCCGCTGTTGCGCGTTGCTATCTGTTCTGAAATTAACCTCGGACTCGGAAGTCCCCAGACTTCGGAATTAGGCGGTAAGGATTTTCATTTCTTGAGATGGACCTTCGTTCGTGAATGCTGGTGGTATCTACCCCGGTTATTCTGAATGGTGATATGATGCAAGGCTTTGAAAGGAGTCGTATCGCTGTTTCCACAATGGTTGGTAATGAATCTTACCGGCCTCATTACACTCTTCCCGTTTTGAACACAATCGGGCGGAATTAACGATCCAAGGAGATCATCATATGAATTCGCGTCGTTCTCATCTTATCATCGGCAGCCTTTTGCTCATTTTTGTCGTGGCAGCCTGCTCGTTTTCCTCCGCCAGTCAACCTGTTGCAAATACAGCCAACCCTCTGGCTACCCCCGCGCCTGCCACAAATCCACCGGCTACAATTCCGCCTGCCAGCGGTGGTTGCACCAACGCCTATTTCCCAACTTCCTCCGGTTCCACCTGGTCCTACTCCAGCGCTGGCAGCGCCCTCGGACCGTATACCTACACCAGCACGGTTTCTGACGTGAGTGATACCGGTTTTACTGTCAATGATCTAACCACCCTGGGGACGGGAACCAGTTCGTCTGTTAAATGGAACTGTCAAAATGGGAACCTGGCGGCCCTGGATTCCGGAGCAGGCAGTCTCAGCGTGTCCACCTCCAAAGTAAAGATAACCAGCACCTCCATCACGGCTGATGGCTACAATGTCCCGAATTCCTTTGCTCCCGGGACGACCTGGTCTGAAAACGTCACGGTCATCGGCACGGTTCAGACCGGTACGCGCACCCTGGATTCCCAGATAGCCGCCACGCTTAACTGCACAGCCGCTGGCGCCGAATCGATCACTGTCCCCGCCGGTACGTTTGATACCGTCAAAGCCACCTGCACCGAAACCATCGGCGTCTCGGAGATAGTCCAGGCTACACCCATTCCGGCTGGCTCCCCCTCCACCCTGGATATCACCGACTGGTATGCAAAAGGGGTTGGGCTGGTCAAATCCGTCCGGGTCAACAACACTGCCGGCAGCACCACCACCGTCGAACTGACCAAGTATAGTATCCAATAGCAACGTATTTGTAGGGGGAAGGCCTCTCGCCTTCCCCTTTTTTCTCCCACCAAAATCTCTCCTTTTTCTCCTTTGTGACCTTCGCCTGCGCTGTGCCTCAGGTGGACGGTTGTTTGATTTTAAGTCCCTGGCATTTCTCTTCTGCCGGGACTTTTTTTACTTATTTTCTTCCCCTTTGTTTCCTTCGTGTCCGTAGTTTTTGAATTCTTCTTTTCTCCCATTGACCTTGGATTGGAATTGTAATATACTAAGTTTAGTACGAACTAAACGTTCTATAAGGAACACATCCACATGACCGAAGATCTTGAAAAACTTAAACAGGATTTTATATCGGGCCTCAGCAACATCAGCGGTTTTTGGGGCTTCCCTAAAGGCATGGGTGCGATTTTCGCCGTGTTGTATCTGACCCCCGGGCCGCTTTCGTTGGACGAACTCGTCTCGCAGACTTCCCTCACCAAGGGCGCTATCAGCACCAATGTGCGCGGGCTGGCCCGCCTGGGCTTGATCCACCCGGTTTCACAAACGGGCGACCGCCGGGATTACTATGTCGCTGAGACGGATTTCTACCGGGCAGTGCGCGCCATCCTGCAGGAAAGGCGCAACAGCGATTTCGACCGTGCCGTAGCCACCGTTCAAACCACATTGAAGCAACTGGAGCAGGGCGATCTCTCTGACCCGCAGCGGGCCTTCTTGCTGGAACGTCTGCGCGCATTGAAGGATTTTTTTGATGCCCTGGACTCCCTGGTCAACGCGGTCACCCGCCTGGATAGCCTGGGGTTGCATACGGTCCAGACCGTTTTGAAGATCCTGAAATAATCCCTTTGCCCAGGCCTCGCCTGGCTTCCTTTTAAACCGGGACGAACCTCACCGGTCTGGTTCATGTTGCTGTTTCACTTTGAAAGGAGCTTCGTTATGAAAATCGTTGTTACTGGTGCTTTTTCCTACACAGGTAAGTACATTACCCGCCGGCTGCTCGATCAGGGTGCCGAGGTCATCACCCTCACCAACCACCCCAATCGCCCCGACCCGTTCGCAGGCCGGGTTAAAGCCTTCCCGCTTGATTTCAGCCCGGAAAAACTGGCCTCTATTTTGAGCGGCGCCGACGTGCTGGTCAATACCTATTGGGTACGCTTCGACCGGGGCAGCGTAACCCAGCCCGGGGCGGTGGAAAATACCCGCACACTGCTGCAGGCCGCCCGGGCCGCCAGGGTGCGCCGGGCCGTGCATATCAGCATCACCAATCCCTCGATTGATTCGCATTTGCCCTATTTCCACGGCAAGGCGCTCAACGAACAATGGGTGACAGAATCCGGTCTGAGTTACAGCATTCTGCGCCCCACCTTGATTTTCGGTCAGGAGGATATCCTGATCAATAACCTCGCCTGGATTCTGCGGCGCTTCCCGTTCTTTCCCCAGATCGGCGAAGGCCAGTATAAACTCCAGCCGGTCTTCGTGGACGACCTGGCCCAGATCGCCTGCCGGTCGGTCTACGAGCAGACCAATAGCGTTCTGGATGTTACTGGTCCGGAGACTTATACCTTCGATGACTTGGTCCGCCTGATCGGCCAAAAGATTGGCCATCCTCGGCCCCTTCTGCATTTTCCTCCAGCGCTGGCCTTGCTGGGCGCCCGCCTGCTCAGTCTGTTCAATGGCGACGTGCTGCTGACATATGAAGAAGTCCAGGGGCTGATGGCCGGCCTGCTCGTTTCGCCCAATCCACCGCTCGGCGCCACCAGCCTTTCCGCCTGGCTGGCTGCCAACCGGGCTACCGTCGGCGTCAAATATGCTTCCGAAGTTGCCCGGCACTACCGCTAAGACTGTATTTCAATCCAAATCTTGATTTCCGCAAAAGCCGGGCGGAATGCCATTCCGCCTGACCTGTTTCCTATCGCAAGTCCCCGGCACTCGGAAAGTGCCGGGGACTTGTTCGCATTCTTTTCTTTCTCCGTTGTATCCTTAGTGTCCTTCGTGTTTAGAATCTTTTCTTTTCCCAGTTATTTATTTTGATCCGCGTACTTCCACCACGCATATGTTCCGGCCAGCCCCACCAGGCCGGTTGTCAACACGATACCAAAACTGGCTGGATGCAGCGCCTCTTTGCCCTGCGCATAAATTGCCAGTATCGCCCAGGGGAAATACTCACCCCATCCGGCTGCCATCACCAAATTCGCCAGAATCAGCGCGATGAAGCAGACCCCGATCGGCAGCAGGTAGCCGCGGCCCAGGCTGGCGAAGAAGGCGAACGGCAGCATGGCTGCGATCACCAGCCCGGCGGTAATGGCTGCCCGCACGCAGCCTTGCAGCAGGATCAGTGTCGAGCCGCCCGGCAGATGGAACAGCGCTCCCAGCCCCAGCCCCAGCCCGAACAGCAGCACCGCTAGGCCGCCCGACCAGAGCGCCACTACGATGAACTTAGCGAGCAGGATGCTGCCGCGCGGCACCGGAACAGCCAGCAGATCCTTCAAGGTGCCATCCGTGAATTCCCGCCCAAACACCCAGCTGATCGCCAGCACGAACAGGATCATGCCACCCATTGCGAGTATCTGGGTGAACAGCGCCAGGTAGGCCGGCCAGGTGGCCGCCAGATCCGACATGATGGTCGCCTTGGCACTGATCAGTCCCAGCTTGCGCGAAATATCCGGGTTGCGCGAGACGAACAGCATGAACGCCATCGCCAGCGGCAGCAACAGCGAGCCCAGCGCAGTGTAAAGAGGCATTTTTGAGCGCAACGCCTTGCGCATTTCAACCCACAACATATCTGACAGCATCTTTATCTCCAAATAACTTGCAAAGAATGAACTATCGTCCGCTAATCTACACAAATCTTGTCTAATCCGTTTTTTATCAGCGGCGATTGGCGAAGATTAGCGGATAATCTCTTATGCCGATCCGACCAGCCGAAGGAAATACTCTTCCAGCCCTTCTTCCTCCACCAGAAGCTCCGTTGGCGGGCATCCGCCGCGCACCAGCCGGCTGGCGATCTCATCCGGGCGTTCAAGCGCTGCCGCATCAGAAATAGCCAGCCGCCCATCTACCGGGCTTTCACAAGCATATCCGGCAGCCGTCAGCACCTGCCGGGCAGCCTGGATATCGCGTGCACGCACCAGCAGCTGCCGGCGCCGTTCGCCTTCCAGCCCGGCCTCATCCATTTCTCGCAGCAGCTTGCCGCCATGGATGATGCCGATGCGGTTGGCCAGGCGTGCCACCTCGGCCAGGATGTGGCTCGACATGAATACTGTTAGCCCCTCCTGGCGGGTCAGCTCCAGAAGCAGTTCGCGGATCTCCACGATTCCGGCAGGGTCCAGCCCGTTGGCCGGTTCGTCCAGCAGGATCAGCCTGGGGTGGTGCAGCAGGGCCCTGGCGAGCCCCAGACGCTGCACGTTTCCCAGCGAGAGCACACCTGCCCGCCGCTCGGCGTACGCGCCCAGCCCCAGTCGCTCGATCGCCTGGCTGACCGCCTTACTGTCTGTACCTGGATGGAGCCGCCGGGCCACTTCCAGGTTCTCCCGCACGGTCAGTTCGGGGTAGGCGTGCGGTGTCTCCACCAGGTAGCCCACCCCCGCCCAGGGTTCCCGGCTGCCCAGCTGAACACGTTTCCCCAGAACGGTGGCGCTGCCTCCACTGGGTTTGATCATCCCCAGCAGCATGCGGATGGTGGTGGTCTTTCCGGCCCCGTTCAGCCCCAGGAAGGTATAGATCTCGCCCTCGACAACCCGCAGGGACAGGCCATCTACTGCTTTAACGTCGCCGTAGCGTTTCTCCAGGTTCTCAGTCTCAATGATCCAATTCATGCTGCATCCTTTTAAGGGTAGAAAGTAATCAACCACGATGGGCACGAAGTACACAAAGGGAGAAAAAACATTTCCAGTACGGTTTTTTTTCAGAAAAACCTTCGTGTCCGTTGTGGTTAAGGTTTTTGAACTATAGAAACAAATCGTCGTCTTTTTCCAGGCGGTATTTGATGATGGCATAGATCACCACGCAGATGATGCCAGTTACGACGATCTTGACCAGGATCAAGGCCAGCAGGGATAACAGGATTAAGCCGGTTTGATTGGCGAAAAGGCTGGCAATATTGCTGGTCTTATTGATCAGTAAGGCCGCGGGCAGGCTGAGACTGCTAACCAGCAGGATCGTGATGGTAATGGCCGAGAAGATTATCCACAGGATCTTGCGCAGGTTGCGCAGCTTCTTTTCTTTGGAAGTCATGCGGGGAGTATTAGGCTGTGTGGGCATGCGATTATCCTTTCTGGTTTCCATTGGAAGCGAGCGTTTTTTGGATCAGTTCGGCCACATCCGGCTGTTCGTACACCAGGATGTTGCGGGTGATGAAGCGGTTCAGCAGGGCCTGCCCGAGACCGGTCAGGAAGAAATATCTGCGGCTGGGCCCGGTCTCGGACGGCTGCACCTCGCTGGCGACGATGCCCGAATCCGCCAGCCGGTTAAGCGACCGGTAGATGCTGTTCTCATCGGCGTTGATGGTGTTGTGGCTCATCGTGTTGATGGCTGCCTTGATTTCGTACGGATAGGCCTTGCGCTGGGCCAGCAACAGCAGCAGCCAGAAACTGAGCAGGCCCTTTTTGTAGCTCTCTTCCCATTGGGCCAGAAGGGCGTCCAGGGTGGTTTGATCCATTGTGCTCCTTCCAAACTATTATACCATTAGTATAATACCGATGGATTACTACGTCAAGGAGCGCGAGAATTGATCCCCGGCTTTCAGAAAGTATAAAAGCCGTGCAATGGCATATCAGTGGCTCCAGTCCAACCCTGTAAAAAGAACAGGGCAGGTGGCAGGAGAAAGAAGATTTTAGGCTACAATGCCCCAAACCCCGACTTTGTAAAACCCTGGAATTGACCCTGATTGAATCGGCAGGCTATTTGCCTGACATTAAGAAATCCTGAGCTTTTTCTTGCGCCCTCTTGTACAGCATCCTGTTGTGCGATATATATGGATAATACTAGTCGAATTTGAGCGTCTGACAAACCTTTGCTCCAGGCGCGTGGGTTGCGAAGCACCCATTAGGGGCGCCGCTGGAGAGGTTCAAAATATTAAGGAGATTACTATGAGATGGGTTCTGTATATTGTTGGTGTGCTGCTTTTCCTCATGGGCAGCGTCTGGATTCTTCAGGGTATTGGGCTCTACCCCGTTGGAGGAATGGCATTCCAGGTTAAGTGGGCCTATATTGGGGCGGTGGTGGACCTGGTCGGAATCGGGTTGATCGTGTTGGCCAGCCGGCGGAGGAAGAATCTGCCGCCCTCTTCAAAAGCCTGACATCGGAATCGCGAAAAAAAGCGACCAGTTCAAAATGCTGGCCGCTTTTTTCTTGCTTCCCAAGAAGGGGAAAATTAGCGAAAATGGGTATTTGCGGGCGCAAAGCGCTCGCAAATACCCATTTTGCCATCTTCTCACCGCCTGTAATGGGCACGCGGGAAAAAACGAATGCTCACTATTTCTTCAAAAAGTCCCACAGGAAATTACCATCCGAATGGACACGTAGCAGGGTGGTGATGATGCCCGGCAGGCTGGCCACGCCCGGGTAAACCATGTAGCGGGGCTCCCAACGCGGGTTGAATTTTTCCTTGAAGGTGTGCAAGCCTCCGAAGTTGATGAAGCGCTTGAAATAGTCAGACAGGCGCCGCAGGGCCTGCTCGATGCGCGGATCGCCGTTGTGCTCGCCGATGCCGGTCAGGGGGGCCTGGCCCAGGCTGAAGCTGGCATAACCCTGGGCTTTGGCCCATTCCAGCAGAGATGTGAAGAGCAATTCCATCGTGCCGTTCTCCACTTCCCGGCGGTGGCGCATCAGGTCCAGGCTGGTTTCGTTTTTCCGATATTCCGGGACCAGGTTGGCGAAGGCGGTGATCTCGCCAGTGGGGGCGTGGACCGCCATCACCAGACTGTTGCGGATGATGGCGTCGTCGAACCAGCCTTCTGAAAAGTGCATCTCGCCACTTTTCAGCATGGTCAGCCATTCGTCGCTGATGAGGCGCAGTTCGTAGAGCAGTGTGTCATCCAGAGGCGGCAGATGCATTTCGGCGCGGTAGCCCAGCCGGCCCATCTTCGTCACGGCGTTGCGGACATTCTTATAGGCGCTGCCGGCCAGATTGAAGGATGCCAGGTCGACGATAGCTTCACGGCCCATGCAGAGGCAGTCGAACCCGGCGGCCCGGTAAGCCTCCAGCCCATCCGGCAGAACCGAGACAAAGGCGGGCGACCAATCATTGCGGGTGCAAAAATGCCGGAAGGCCTGGATGGCTGCCAATGCATCTTCGGGTGGCCCGATCGGATCACCCAATGCGACCACCCCACGCCCGCGGGCGGCGTAGGCGATGACCGAGCCGCCTGGGCTGAAGAAATAGGATTTGTCTTCGAACAGGGCTGGGTGGGCCAGGGCGGTCTTGCCATAGGTCTGGACGATCTCAGCAGCGCGGAGGCGTTGCTCGGGCGTGGCGGGCTGGCGCACCAGCACCGGGCTGATCAGCTTGAGCAGGGCATAACTGCCGGTGGCGGCTCCCACCAGGTAGATGGAAAAGACAAAATAGCGCCCGAAGCCGGTGACCGGCAGCAGGCTGGGATTGTTGAAGGTGGTGAACATCACCAGGGTTTGCGTCAGTGCGCCCAACAAGCCAAAGTGGATCTTGAAATGGCGATCGAGGATATCAAGCCCGATGGTGCCATAGGCCAGGGTGAACCCAAAGGCCCAGGCCAGCACGATCAACCCCTGGCGGACGGAGGGCCGGTCAGAATCGGCATGGTAGTTGGGGCGCAGGATAACCAGGAAAATGATCAGCAGCGCATCCAGGAGGGCCTCTTCGAAATCCAGGCCCTTGACCAGGTTCATGCCGATGGAGGCGGCCAGGATCAGGACGGTCAAGATCCAGGCCGTGCGCTTGCGCCGCCAGAGCGAGCTGGCCAGCAGCAACAGGGCAAACCCGGCCAGGGCGGCGGCCAGGCGCGTGCCGTGCAACACCTCCATGGGGAAGATATCGCGGATGATGAGCATGCGGCTGTGCATGGCCGGGATGATGGCTGAAAAGAGGTTGACCACCCCCATGACGGCCGTCAGCAGGGCCACAATGCGCACGCCCCAGGTTTCCAGGGATGGGCGGGTTTTGATCAAAGGTGTGACTTGCGGCTGGGGCAGACTTTTTTCCATGCGGGTATGATACCCTATTTTTGAAATTCAGAATGCAGAAGGATGATTGATGAACGGAAGAGGGGAGAGGGGTATTCGGAATTCGTAAAACGTAATGCGTAAAAAGTAACTCGTAAAACGTAAGGAGAAGAGAGCAGAGGAAGTAAAAAGTATTGCGTAAAACCTAAGCCTAAATTTCGCACTTTAAAAAATGAATAAAAGGTTGAAACGCGAGCTGCAGACAGGCTGTATCTCTCTTTCAGCAGCCTGGGTAGGCAAAACAGTAGCGGAAATGGTCGCCTCGGGG
>Ga0182027_10015159_pt1 | contig 10620 bp, 8 predicted proteins | sample 712E1DmetaG_FD_121300 | JGI IMG/M metagenome (GOLD analysis project Ga0182027, IMG submission 121300) | Permafrost microbial communities from Stordalen Mire, Sweden - 712E1D metaG (Illumina Assembly) | ecosystem: Environmental > Terrestrial > Soil > Wetlands > Permafrost | place: Sweden... | reverse complement strand
GGTGCTCACCGCGGTGTTTTCCCAACGGCTGAGCCCGTTGGGCGGCAGTGTCTGGTCGCACGCCGTCGGCTGGTGGATCCTGTTTTCGACGATTGAACTGCATGGCATCGCCGCCTCGTTCACCCGGGAGCGCCTCCTCGGCCTCGGCTTCCGGCCGGCCTGGCGGCGCGTGGTGTTCGGCGGGACCTTGGTCGCACTGGTTCTCGCCGCCGGCTGGTGGTTGCGGCGCACCGCGCCCGCCCCGGCCCCGGCCGACCTCGCCAACGCCGCGGCGATCGTCCGCTATCTCCAAACCGTGCTGGCGACTCCACCGCTGCCGTGGGTGCTGGCCCCGCTGCGCTGGATCATGGGCCCGCTCCTCGCCCCGGATGGCGCCGCGTTTCTGCGCGCGCTCGGCCCGGCGCTGCTTTTGCTCGCCGTCCACTACCTGTGGGTGATCCGCTCCGAGGTTTCCTTCGAGGAAGCCTCGATCGAGCTGGCCCGGCGGCGCGCCGAAATCCGGGCGGCGCGGCGGACCGGGCGCCGGGGCAGCCAGCGGCGGACGGCGCGGCGGCGCGAGCCGTTCGTGCTGGGTTCCCGCGGCCCGGCTCCCGTCGCATTTCTGTGGAAAAACCTGATCGCGGCCGGTCCGTGGTTCTACCCGCGCACCTGGCTGCTGTTCTCCGCCGCCGTTCTCGCCGCGACGCTGTGGCTGGCGGCGGATCCGGCTCACCGGCCGTGGCTGCACATCGTGCAGGCGGTCGGCCTTCCCCTCGCCTGCTGGGTGTTGATCGTCGGCCCGATGCTGATGCGGCGCGAGGTGCGCCTGATGATGGAACGGCTGGACGTGCTCAAGGCCCTGCCGCTGCACGGCTGGCAGGTGGTGCTCGGCGAGCTGCTCAGCCCGATCGTCCTGATCACCGCGGTGGAGTGGCTCATCCTCGCGGTGCTCTCCGTGACGGTCGGCACGCTGACGCGAGAATTGACCTACACCCTTTTCATCAGCGGAGCGGGCGCGGTGGGCGTCGGTCTGCTCGTGCCTCCCGTGGTGGGCCTGATGGCGGCGATTCCGTTTGCCGCGACGCTGTATTTTCCGACGTGGATGTCCGGAGTCGGCCAGGTCGGCGGCGGGATGGAGGTCATGGGCCAGCGGCTGATCTTCGCCGGGGGCTATCTGCTGGTGCTGATCGTGGCGCTGCTGCCCGCGACTCTGGCGGCCACCGTTTGCGGCCTCCCGGTGTATTGGGTCGTGGGTACCCTACCGGGAGCGTTGTTCACGGGTGCGCTCGCGGCCGGCGCCGTTCTCGGCGGCGAGCTGGCGGCGGTCGTCTGGTGGCTGGGCCGCCGCTACGAACGATTCGACCTTTCGACCGAGATACCCCAAGCCTGACCCGTCCGGGATCCACCCCGGTTGGCCTGCCCGCTCCGCATGAAATTCCGCCAGCTCAGCGCCTTTGCGCAGGAAGTCGTCACCGCGACGCAGCGGCGGCTACCCCTGGCGGTGCGCACGAAGGCCGGCCAAGTGCCGGTATGTTTCGAAGCCTGCCCCAACGATGCCATCCTCGCGGAGGGCTGGGAGCCGGACATCCTCGGCCTCTTCGTCGGCCAGCCGCACGACGCCGATCCCGGGGCTCCTGAGCCGTTGCCGCCGCAGATTCTGCTTTTCCTGAACAACCTCTGGGACTACGCCGAGGGCGATCCCGACCTCTTTCGCGAGGAGGTTCGGATCACGTACCTGCACGAGTTGGGGCATTACCTCGGCTGGGACGAGTCCGACCTGGAGGCCCGCGGGCTGGATTGACAGTGCGCGCCGCGATCGGATCCGGGGGCGCCCCCCCTCCATTGCCGTCTTGCCGCGGCCCAATCTGCTCTTTTCATTGTCCCCCGTCCGTGGCATAGGTGTTGACTGCTCCCGACCTGGTGTCAGGGAACTTCATCGTCTGCCGCGCATCCATTCTCCCATGAAAAGATTCCTGCTCCTCGCCGTGGTGCTCTCGCTGGTCCGTGCCTGCGGCGCCGCCGATTTCAATCGCGACGAGTATGTCGCCCGTCTCCAGACCTGCGAGGCGATCCTGCAAAGCACCATGCTTTACAAGGATCGGGCCATCCCCGCCGAGGTGCTGCGGCGCGCCAAGGGAATCGTCATCATCAACCAGGTGCAGGTCGGCTTTGTGCTTGGCGTGAAGGACGGTTGGGGCGTGGCGCTGGTGAAGAAGCCCAGCGGCCAGTGGAGCCTGCCGATCTTCCTCAAGGCGGGCGAACTGAGCTTCGGCCTCCAGGCCGGCGGCAAGACCATCGAGACCGTTTTTGTGCTGATGGATGACGCCGCCACGCGTCTGCTCACCCGCACCCGTTTCAAGTTCGGCGTCGACGCCAAGGCGGTGGCGGGGCCGCACGAGGTGCAGGCCGAGGGCTCGACCCAGACCTTCAACGCCCAAGTGCTCGTCTACACCAACGTGCGGGGCTTCTACGCCGGGGCCACGGTCAAGACCGGCGCGATGGTGCCGCTGGTCGGCGCCACGCAGGTGTATTACAAGACCGACTACGGCATCCCTGAGATCCTCTTCAGCGACTGGGTGCCGCCGCAGCCCGAGGTCCAGAGCTTGATGAATTTCCTGCAGCGGCTCAGTCCGTGAGCGGCTGACTCCGGGCGCTTCTGTCGATAGGCGGTGGATCGAAAGTGGCACGGGTCTCCTAACCCGTGAGCTGGAGACCATGGGTCACGAGACCCATGCCACGGAACGGGGGACCGTGCCAGATCTACTCGATCTCGATGCCGACCGGACAGTGGTCGCTGCCGATGATCTCGGGCGAGATCCAGGCGCGCCGGAGCCGCGGGCGCAGGGCCGCCGAGATGACAAAATAATCGACGCGCCATCCGATGTTCCGGGCGCGGCAGTCGCCCATCTGGCTCCACCAGGTGTAGTGCCCACCGCCTTTTTCGAACTCGCGGAACGTGTCGACGAACCCGGCCGCCAACAGCTTGGAGAAGCTCGCCCGTTCCTCGTCGGTGAAACCGGCGTTGCGGCGGTTGCTCTTGGGATTGGCGAGGTCGATCTCGGTGTGCGCCACGTTGAGATCGCCACAGAACACGACCGGCTTTTTCTCCTCCAGTTTCCGGAGGTACTGCAAGAACGCCGGATCCCATTGCTTCACCCGGTAGTCGAGCCGGGTGAGGCCGCGCTGCGAGTTGGGCGTATAGACGTTGACCAGCCACCAGTCGGGGAACTCCGCCGTGATGACGCGCCCCTCGCGGTCGTGGGCGGCGGCGCCAAGGCCGTGCGTCACCGTCAGCGGCGGCCGGCGGAAGAACATCGCCGTGCCGGCGTAGCCCTTCTTGTCCGCTGGCGACCAGACCGGTTCGCAGCCTTTCGGCCACCGGACGTGCTGTACATCGCCGGGGTGGCATTTGATCTCTTGCAGGCAAAACACGTCGGCCCGCGCCGCCTGCATCACGTCCAGCAGGCCCTTCTTCAAGACCGCCCGGACCCCGTTCACATTCCACGAAATGAGTTTCATGCAGGAATCCCGCGAGGATGCGCGGGATTCCTATTGGCTTTTGTGTCATCATTTCAAGTCGGGATTGCGTGCACCCATCGTCCAGGTACTTTGCACCGCGTCATCACGCCCAGATCGCCAAAGCCGTACCCATCGGGTTCAATTCCATGTCCGTGTTTCACCACCTGCCGCTTGGGCACCGCATTCCCGACCGGCCGCACGCCGTCTCGTGCAGCCTGCCCACGATGCGCGACCTGATCGGCTACGAGGAGAAGGATCCCGCCACTGTCCGGCACATTCCCTCCGGTTATCCCCGCTTCGTGCAGCATCCCCGCCTGCGCCAGCTCACGGCCCTCCTCGTCGAGCGGCACCGCCTGGAAGGCCGGACGCTGTGGCTGACCGGATCGGCGCGCAGCGCGGCCGCGCTGGCCGCGCATCTGGCCCGCACCCCGGCCGGCCGTGACGCCGCCCTCACCCAGTTCAGCGCCGACGGTCTGGAAGGCGTCATCCATCCCGAACACGCCGATCTTTTCAACGAGGCCAGGACATTTCTCCAGAACACCGGCATGTTTCTGAGCTCGCGGGCGGCCGAGGATGCCCTGGTGCGGCTGGGCGCATTGGGAGCGCCCGAGCCCGAGGCGCTCTTCCCTGGCGACACCACCGGTGAGATCACGCGCGTGTTGCGCCGCGTGCTGCCGGAGGCGGGCGCGGCCGACCTGTTTCCCTGCGCCAGCGGCATGAACGCCATCTACGCCGCCTTCCGCGCCGTCAGCACGCTGCAGGCCGCCCGCGGGCGCACCATCTGGGTGCAACTCGGCTGGCTCTACCGTGACACGATCGCGCTGCTCCAGCGGTATACACCGAACCCCGCGCGCGATTACGTCCACCTGCCCGACGTGCTCGACCGCGCCGCGCTCGAGCGAATGTTCGCCGCGCACGGCGACCGCATTGCCGGGGTGTTCGCCGAGACCCCGACCAATCCCCTGATCCAGACGCCGGACGTGCCGGCGCTCGCCGAACTCACCCGGCGCCACGGGGCGAGGCTGGTGCTGGATCCCAGCATCGCTTCGTTGTTTTGTGTCGACGTGCTTCCGCACGCCGACCTGGTGGTGAACAGCCTGACCAAGTTCGCCGCCAATGAAGGCGACGTCCTCGCTGGTCTCGTCGCGGTGAATCCCGCCGGACCCGACGCCGTGGCGCTACGCCGCGGCCTCGCTGAATGGTTGGAGCCAGCGTACCCGCGCGACCTCGCCCGGCTCGCGGCGCAGATTGGCCGTGCCGAATCACTGATCGTGCACCTGAATGCGGCCACGCCGCGGATTGTTGCCTTCCTCGAATCCCATCCGAAGGTGAAGCGCGTTTACTGGCCGCTCGCGGCCGAGTCGCAGGCCAATTACCGGCGCATCGCGCGGGCGCCTGACGCGGTCGGCGGCATGCTGAGCTTCACGCTGAAGACCCCGCTCGCGCCTTTCTATGACGCCGTCCGGCTGCCGAAAGGCCCGAGCTTCGGGATGAACAACTCGCTGCTGTCGCCGTTCATCTATATCGCGCACTACGACCTCGTGAAGAGCGCCGCCGGCCGCGCGGAGCTGGCCGCCAGCGGCATCGATCCCGATCTGCTGCGCCTCTCGGTCGGCGCCGAACCGGTCGAAGAAATCATCGCCGCCCTCGCCGAGGCACTGGGAGAGTGACGACAAAACCACCCTGGAGCAGACGGATCGGCCCGAAGGCGTTGGACTTCATGCCATTCCGAGCACAGCGGAGAATCCATCGTGGCACCGATGGCCACTTCGACCAAGTCCGGCTGGGTGCTTCCCTTCGTTCCTCCTGACTGGCTAAAGGCAAACCTATTCGTGATCAAGACGCCCCGGGCCTTCAACCTCGATCTCCCAGTCATCTCCAACGCGCCGCGGGACGAGGTCGCCGTCTGGCCGCGAAAGGTCGGGGCAGGCCCGGGTGGCGCCGTTCCTCCCCTCCGTCTCGCCCGGCGATAGGACCACTGCCCGGCGCCAGCCTCAGCTATTGCGGTACCCGTACTGTTGTGCCTGGATCTACGGCTCCGGGAGGATCGCCGATGCCAACCCACCCAAACCGCCCCGTTCGTCGGGCTGTTTCTCCTGCCGCCGCTGATGCTCTCAGGGGGAGCCCTGCGCGAGCGCTGCGCCCATTCGAGACATCCATGGTGGATCTCTTTTTATGTTAGGTCCATTTCTTCAGGGCCAGTTGGACTATCTTCTCTTTGCCTCCGGGCTTTCGTTCGTTCTGCTGGCGGTCACCTGCACCAACCTGCGCCGGCAACCGGCGCAACGCCTGCCGTGGGCTTGGCTCGGCCTCTTCGGCGCGACCCAAGGCCTTAACGAATGGCTCGAAGCGCTGGCGTGGAGCACCGGGGACGGGCCGGCCTTCTCCGCCATCCGCCTGGGCGTCATGGCCCTGTCTTTTTTGTTCCTGCTTGAATTCGGCCGGAGCGGCGGACGCAGGCTGGGCGGCAAAGATCCCGGCGTTTGGATCTATCTTCCCTTGGTTCTCGCGGCGGCGATCGGCGGCGCGGCCGGCCTGTCAGAGTTAAACGCCGCCGTGCACTATGCGTTCGGACTGGTCGGCGGAATCTGGGCGGCGGTGACCCTGTTGCGCGCTTCGCAAACGGAGCCCGACACCCGCGGCGTCGTGCGGATCATGGCCTTGCTCATGGTCGGTTACGCTCTGGCGGCGGCCGCCTTCGCTCCCATGGCGTCATTTTTCCCCGCTTCGACCATCAACCCCGCCACCTTCCAGGCGATCACGGGGATGCCGATCCAACTGATCCGCGCTGCCCTGGCGTTGTTCCTGGCGGCGGCCCTCTGGGATCGTTACGCGCAACGCCTGGCAGAGCCGCTGCGGGCGGACAGGCGGCAGCATGGCCTTCAGTTCACCGCCGCGATGGCGTTAACCCTGGTGGCGGGATGGTTTTTCACCAACGCGGTGGAAAACAAGACGGTGCGCGAGGAACAAAAAAACATCCTGACCCAAACGACCCTGGTCGCCGCGGCGATCAATGTCGATCGGCTCGCGCACCTGACCGCCTCAAAAGCCGACATGGTACATCCGGATTTCATCCGGTTGCGCGAGCAACTGGTGTCCATGGGCCGGACGAATCCGCGGACGCGCGATTTGTATCTGATGTTTTTGCAGGAAGGGCGCATCGTCTTCGTGGTGGATTCCGCGGCGGAAGGAAGCTCCGACTATGTGGGTCCCGGGGTGCCCTATGAGCAGCCTCCACCCGCCCTGTTTGCAGTCTTTGCCACGGGGAAGGCGGCGGTCGTGGGACCCTACACCGATGAATATGGAGCCTTCCTCTCCGGATTTGCCCCGCTTCGGCACCCCGGTGGCCAGCAGATCGTCGCCGTCATGGGGCTCGACGTGGCCGCCAGCGATCTGCAGTACGCCATAGCGCAGCAACGGGCCCCCCCGATCATCATCACTTTGCTGATCGCTGTGCTCTTCATCGTCTTTTTCGTCGTCCGGCAGCGCATCGAGGCATCCGCCTGGCAGGTCGAGGCCAGCGAGCGCAGTCTGGCCGAAGCGCAGGAGGTGGCGCATGTCGGAAGCTGGACGCTGGATGCCCGCACCCGCCAGCTCGCCTGGTCGGAAGAAATGTTTCGGATTTTCGGATGCGATCCGCGGCAGCCCGCGCCCGCCTATCCAGAATGGCAGCACCACGTCCATCCCGATGACTGGCCGCTGCTGGATCGCAGCGTACAGCACGCCCTCCAAGCGGGCGCCAGCTTCGAGGTGGAAGCACGGATCGTTCGGCCCGACGGTGCGATCCGGCAGCTCGTGGCCAAAGCCAAGGTCTGGCGCGGCAGCGAAGATAAAATCGTCCGGCTGCTGGGGACCGCGCAAGACATCACGGAGCGCAAGCGCGTGGCCACGGAGTTGCAGCGGGCGAAAGAGGCCGCCGAGGCCGCCACGCAGGCCAAGTCCATTTTCCTGGCGAACATGTCCCACGAAATCCGGACGCCCATGAACGCGATCCTGGGGTTTTCGCAGTTGATGCAGCGCGACGCGGCGCTGACGCCGGGCCAGAAACACCACCTGGAGACCATCAGCCGCGGCGGCGAACACCTGCTGGCGCTGATCAACGACATTTTGGAGATGTCGAGGATTGAAGCCGGACGTGTTGCACTGAACCCGGCGAATTTTGACCTCCACACGATTTTGGACGACGTGGAGAGGCTCTCCCGGATACGAACGGACGCGAAGAAATTGCAGTTCACGGTGGAACGCATTGGCAATGTACCGCAATTTGTCCTCGGCGATGAAGGGAAACTGCGGCAAGTCCTCATCAACCTTTTGGGCAACGCGGTCAAATTCACGCATCATGGCAGCGTTTCTTTGCGAGTCCGGGCGCAACATCGGAAATCAAGCGGATTTCGCTTACTGGCGGAAATCGAAGACACGGGCCCGGGCATGTCGCCAGAGGAGCTGGAGCGGCTGTTTCAACCCTTCGAACAGACCAGCACTGGTCGCAAGTCGGGTGTCGGCACGGGGCTGGGTCTGGCCATCTCCCGCCAGCTTGCACGGTTGATGGGAGGCGATATCACGGTAAGCAGCCAGGTGGGCGCGGGGAGCATTTTCTGTCTTGAGATTGAACTGGCGGAAGGCGCAGTGAAAGCGATCGCGCCGAGGAATGCGGAACGCCAGGTTCTGAGACTCGAGCCCGGACAACCGATCTATCGGGTGTTGATTGCCGATGATAATGAGGAGAACCGCGAGCTGTTGTCGCAGTTGCTGGGCCCCATCGGATTCGAGACGCGATCGGTGGGCGACGGCGAGCACGCTGTTCGGGAATTCCAGGCCTGGCGCCCGCATCTGCTCCTTATCGACTTGCGGATGCCGGGGACCGATGGCAGCGAAGCGATGCGCCAGATTCGGTCGAGTCCCGGCGGGGGCGACGTGAAGATCATCATTGTTTCCGCGAGCGTATTTGCGGAGGATCGAGACGCCGCCTTGGCGCATGGGGCGAACGATTTTCTACGGAAGCCCTTTCGCGAGGCGGCGCTGTTTGAGCGGATCCGCAAGCACCTGTCGGTGGAGTATGTTTATCGCGATGAGGCTGTGTCGGAGGGATCCACCCACCCAGCGGGACGACCGAACGCGGTCAGTGAAGAAGCGCTGGCGCGATTGCCGGAGAAGTTGCTCGTCATCTTGCGCGAGGCCACCCTAAACGGTGATACGGTCCGGTTAAACCAGCTTCTGCAGCAGGTGGCTGACTGTGATGCCGTGCTGGCGCAGACCTTGCGACTTCTGGTCGATCAATATGACCACGATACGCTCACCCGCCTGCTAACTCGGAAGGAATCATGAAGATGAACCAGCCCCACCACCCGCTTAGTGTCATGATCGTAGACGATAGGCCGGACAATCTGAAGCTGTTGGAGGAGATGCTTCGCGGACGGGGCTATTACGTGCGAGCGTTTCCCCGCGGGCGGCTGGCTTTGGCGGCGGCGGCGAAAGAGCCTCCCGACCTGATCATGTTGGACATTAACATGCCCGAGATGACCGGCTACGAAACCTGCGAACGGCTCAAAGCCGATTCGCGTCTTTCCTCCATTCCGGTCATTTTCATCAGCGCCTTGAACGAAACGCTGGACAAGGTGAAAGCCTTTCAGTGTGGCGGGGTAGACTATGTGACCAAACCCTTCCAGTTCGAGGAGGTCCAGGCGCGCGTGGCAACCCACCTGCGGCTTCGCCGCCTCCAAGCGGAGCTGGAAATGCACAATGCCCACCTCGAAGAGATGGTCCGCTTGCGCACCCACGAACTAGCCGATGCCAAGGGGCGGCTCGCCATTCTCGACAAAGCCAAAAGCGATTTTCTGACCCTGATTTCCCACGAACTTCGTACTCCGCTGGTTGGCATCTTTGGCCTGACGGACATCGTGTTCATGGAATGCGAGACCAACCCCGCGATCATCCAGTTTCAGGCCCCTTTTGAAGAATCGAAGCGACGACTCCTGACCATCCTGGATGATGCGTTGCTGCTTTGCCAAATCGAGGTGGAAGGGACCAAGTTCGCGCCCCGGCCGGTCTCCCTCGCCCTCATTTTGGAGGCGGCGCGTGTCAGGGCTGGCGAGTTTGCGAAATCGCGCAAGGTCTTATTGGAAATCGCGCCAGACTGTGCCGGCTTGGTCAGCGGCCACGACGGCCTGTTGACCAAGGCCCTCCAAGCGCTGCTGGAAACGGCGGTGAAGTTTTCCAGCAACAAGGTTACCGTCCGTTTGTTTGACAACCCGACGCCGACTGGAGTTGGGCTGGCGATTGAGGCGACGGGGCGTGCGATTCCGCCCCAAGCCCTACCCCGTTTCTTTGATGTCCTCGCCATTGGAGAATCCATTACACCTGGAGGCGATCTGGGTCTGGGCCCGCCGGTCGCGGATCGCATCCTATCGCTTTTTGGTGGCTCGGTGACGGTGGCCAATCGCGAGCCTCCTGGAATACGGTTTCAGATTGAATTGAAACGCCCCGGTTTTCAGCAAGTGCTGGAGCCGTAAATCCGCGGGAAACCTCCCGCCCCCATGGGACCACCAGGCAGCGCCACGAATACGATCGTGGACCCTATGATGTCCGCCTCCTGCACCCTCGAACTCAAGGTCATCCCCAATGCGCCGCGGGATGAAGTCGCCGGCTGGCTGGGCGCCGCGCTCAAGGTGAAGCTCCACGCCCCTGCGCTCGAGGGCCGCGCGAACGAGGCGTTGGTTGATTTCCTGGCCGGCCAGCTGGCGCTGCCGCGTCGCGCCGTGGTCTTGGTCCGCGGTTCGACTGGGAGGCACAAAGTGGTGCGGGTCGACGGGCTGACGCTCGACGAGGTTAAGCTTCGTCTCGGGGTGTGATCATCCAGAGGATTTCGGGTTTATTCCCGCCGGTTCGTGGTCAAGTCTTCCGCCATGCGCAACCTGTACATCCTCCTCCTCCTAGCCGCCATCCTCGTCGCCATCGCCTTTGTCGCCCGCTCGGGATTCTTCAGCCGGGAGCATCCCGGCGAACCCGCAAACAAATACATGCGCGAGACGATGGACACGCTGCAAACACCCCAGCTCAGCACCGAGGAGACCGCCGTCATCGCCGAAAAGTACAGCACCGCGCGCGTGAACCCCTCGGGGCTGC
>Ga0182027_10015158_pt1 | contig 10621 bp, 9 predicted proteins | sample 712E1DmetaG_FD_121300 | JGI IMG/M metagenome (GOLD analysis project Ga0182027, IMG submission 121300) | Permafrost microbial communities from Stordalen Mire, Sweden - 712E1D metaG (Illumina Assembly) | ecosystem: Environmental > Terrestrial > Soil > Wetlands > Permafrost | place: Sweden... | reverse complement strand
TAACCAAATGGCTTATTAAATTTAATTCCTACCGTCCTCATGAATCACTTGATTACAAGACGCCACTGGAGTATGCTCAGGAAAACTTTTTTCAAGTCTTACCGATGTGGTCAGCCGGTACAATCAGTTGACATTCGTTGTTACTGTTGATACCATCTTTTTATGGAGCCTGCAAAAATTTTAGTTGTCGAAGACGATTTATTTTTAAGAGAACTATATACTGATATTTTATCGGGAGAAGGATACAAGGTTGAATCCGCTGTCGACGGAGAAGATGGTTTGGGAAAAATGAAAGTCGGAGGATATGATCTGGTTCTTCTTGACATAATCATGCCGAAGATGGACGGTTTAACCGTTATGAAACAGATGCAAACTATCACTCCCCAAGCTTCCAACAAGTGCGTTATCTTTTTGACCAATCTTGATAAAGATGAAGAAATAAAAACAGCCCTTGAGCTCGGAAACGGTTATTTAATTAAAAGCCAAATTACGCCCGGAAGTTTGCTTGAAGAAGTTAAGGTTTATCTTGAGAAATTTAAGTCAATTTAAATTGTTTTTAAAGTAAAGCTGAATTTAGATCCTTTCCCCAACCCTTCCGATTCTGCCAAAATTTTTCCGCCCATCAACTCGACTATTGCTTTGGACAAATATAATCCCAGTCCTGTTCCTTGAGTATTTTGCTTAACTAAATAATTGGCTCCGACCATCGAAAACTTTTGGAAAAGTTTTGAAATATCCTCCGGAGCAATTCCCTTTCCATCATCCATAACCGAAATAACTTCTGTTCCATCTCTTGCATTATGCTCAATTGAAATTCTTATCACGCCGTTTTCCGGAGTAAATTTCAAAGAGTTTCCAATCAAATTTATCAGAACCTGCTCGACTCTCTCGGGGTCGGCATTAACTTTCGGCATGGGCTGCAAAGGTCTGGCAAATTCCAAATTTATTTTTTGCTCCTGGGCTTTCGGCAACATTTCCGTATATATCGTATTGATTAATTCCGCAAGGTCGATAGACTGCATTGTCAGAGTAAATCTTCCCGACTCAATTCTTGATACATTCAACATGTCATTGACCAAGTTTATAAGCCTTTGGGTTGATGTATATGCTCTGTCAACATACATTCTTTGTTTTTCGGAAAGCGCGGAGACATTATTTTTGTCTAACATCAACCAAAGATAAGATTTGATAACGGTCATCGGAGTTCTAAGCTCATGAGACGCCAGAGACACAAACTCGTCCTTCAATTTGTCTACTTCCTGAAGCTTAATATTTGTATCCTGAAGCTGCTTAGTTGCTCTATCAACCTTCTCTTTTAAGGTAACGTTAAATCTTCGAATTTCTTCGTAAGCTTTAGAGTTTTCCAAGGCAACCGACACCTCAGGGCCGAATATTTTTAAAAGCCCTATGTCCTTATCAAAATAAATGTCTCCCGATCTTTTTTCACCGAGCAATAAAACACCATTTATTTTGCTTCCCACAAATAAAGGAAGCGCTACGGAAGCATTAAGCTGCATCATTGTCTCTTTAATTTTTTCATTATTTTCTTCCTCCAATATTATGATTTTCTTTTTTTTACAAAGCTCCAAAACCACTTTATCATCGGGCTTTTCTTTATTAACAAACCCTCCGGACATTGATTGAATTAAACTACTGTTATGAAATATGAAGAATGTGCCGCCCGAAATATGCATTGTATTAAACAATTCATTCAAAGTTTTCCTAGTCAAATCTTCTAATTTTAAATTGGTTGCCAAAATTTTAGTTAATTTAGACAATAATTCATTAGAGCTATAATCATTCTTAAAGAAAATTCTATCTGTAATTTTTTCTATATAATTTTTAAGAGGATTGAAAGTAGAAGAAATGAATAATGTTAAAATTGCATATACAATTAATTGATTAATTTGCAATTTTATACCAAAGAATAAACCGCTGATTCCAAACATCACAAAAGTGTAAACCACTAAAATAATGGTTATCAAAATAAGAAAAGCTACGCTACGAGCGACCACCAATCCAATGTTTAAAAGCTTATGCTTAACAATAGCGTATGAGGTAAGACCGACCAGTATCAAACTAAATAATGGCCCAAAAATAACAAAAGACGATTGTTTGAGTAAAACAACAAATAAGAAATTAGTAATTCCAATTAGCAAAAATGTAAATCCAACACCATAAAAAATAAATCTAATCTGTAGCTTCTCGATGCCTCTTGATTTCATATATTTTCGAATGATTGTAATGATTGCAGCAGATAAAAATCCTATAAAATTTAATGCGTACAAAAAAATTGCAGGGCCGGGAGTAGGTTGAATGTTCCCATTTGAAATATTTACCGATGTAAACATGAAGGGAGAAATTGAGAGAAGACAACAAAGAATTGACAAAGATGCGATTCCATATAAATATTTTTTCTTAAGGTTAATATGAGAATGTGGAAATGACCTGAACAACAAATAGACTGCTGGTCCTATCGGAGAACTAATTAGCATTACCATTCTAATCCAAAAAAGCGTAGAATCAGCAGTTATCGAATGTAAAGAAAGATAATTGGCGATTGCCCACAGACTTACTTCTAAGGTAAGAAAAGCGAATAGTCTATTTGTAGAACTTTTAGGATTTTTTAGATATGTAAACAATCCTAATACTAAATTGACTAATGCCGTAATCAAGCTTATGAATAACTCCATTTTGTTAAGCAATAGAAAGAGGATCTAATATCAACTTAGCACAGATGAAAATAAAGCGCAATAATTACAGATCTAAAATAATTTAAATTTTACTGATTATTGACATCAAAGATATTTCCTTCTTCATTGATTTTTCTTGAGGCGAGATTAACAAAAAATCTTTCCGGAATTTCTGCTCCCAAAGCGTGTTTAGCAATTGACACCGCAAGATGACTTCCCCCGGCATTGGCAGCAACACCTAATTGCGGAAGTTCCTTACTTACGCCATTGTATTTTCCAAGGACAAAATCTCTAAATTCGGGTACATCTTTCCAGTTATTTCCGATTAGCTTAAATGCAAAGTCCACAAGTAGACGAACATTTCTCTTGTCCTCTTGCCAATTCGATTGTGTCTCAAAAATTTCCTCATCTTTAACTCCGTACATCAATGGTAAATTCGGATGCTTTTTAAAATCTCTGAAGTCAATTTGATAGCCAGAGCCGATATCCGTAATCATGCAAAAGGGAATTTTATGTTTTCTGGCGAACTTTAAGCTTTCAATTTTTCTAATTGGATCATCGGTCTCTTCCACAAGATAATTTAATGGGGGTTCATTTTTTATTTCGCTTCCTCCGACAAAATCTTCCATGTTGGAATTATTTAATCCTTCTGAGTATACGGAGACATTGGTAAAAGGATCATTTCTATGGACTTGCTTACCCGCGACAACCGCTTTGTTCACTCCTATATCCCAATATGCAAGCTCTGCCCTGTTGGAATTACTGTCTTTATACGTTTTCGGATCGGCAATTTTTATATGATTGGGACGGATTGTGTCGATGATGCGCATGAAAGCATTCTTTCCAACGCTTGCTCCGGCAACTCCGATAACCAAAGAGTCAAAAATTTCCCGCTGCTCATGCCATGAGATCTCTTGCTTTGGATCCCTGATCAAGAGTGAATTTCTTAAGATTAGGGCATTTTTGTGCCACTTGGACGGAGCATAAAAAACCAGGTCTTCTCTCTCAGGATAATAGACTGCGACGCCAAGCGGAGATATGAAATTTATTGTCGATTCATTATTTTTAGACAAAACTTCCTTTTTGAAATCTTCATAAAGCGGAGATTCATGATCGATTACCCCATTTAATTCATTAATTGTCTGCTCTACTCTGTTAAACTGATGTTTCTTCGATACTTTAATTTTCTCTTGCGATGGAAGTCTTAGCTCGATCCCATCGCCTTCAAACTTAAGCTTCCCCGTTCCCATTGCTTCCTTTATATTCCCTAAAATGATTGGACTTCCGGAATACTCCAAATAAGGATTAATTTGTTCTTTTGGTCTAAAATCTGATTCTTTCATAATTTTATTTATTTTCTAACCGGCCGCAAGACCCAAGGAGCAATAAATAATTCCGGCTGATATTCTCCTATCTTGTCAGGATTCCAATATTTACTAAATTTTTTCCTCACTAAATCCGTACTCTCAGATTGTTTTTGCTTAGCATTTTCAACTTTTAAGAATGGCGATATTCCTGTTGATTCGATAAAATTAAGTACATGCTTGGTAAAAATTGAATAGGGAATTTCCACACCGGCTTCTTTCATTTGCTTCATTCCGTTTTCATATAAATTTCGGGTGATAACTTTTTTAATATTTGTCTTCTCTTCACTAAAATATTTTGGATTCTTCTTTTCAAATATTGGATGAAAACTAAATTTACCAATTTCTCCTGGCTTTTTATTAGATATACCTTGCTCATGAGGCCATTTTTTTTCGCCTTCCATTTCGAATAATTCAAATACATCAAGATTGCTTCCATGAACAAACCTAAGCGTTGTCAAGACGATTGACTGTCCGTTGAATTCTTGTGTCGCCGCCAGATTAATTGTCGTATTAAGGCCATCCAGTGAATCGCGAGCCACATCGACAACTTCACCGTTATTTCCGTAAAAACTATTATAGCTGTAATTCACAATGTCGATAGCGTCTTTATACTCTTTTGTGCCTTGAAAAACTCTTTTTATCGCTATTTTGGCAGGATCAACGCTAAAAACTTTATCTCGCAAAGGAAATAATAATTTATCTTTTAAAAGTGACAAATCACTTGATGTCTCACCTTGGGAAGCCTCCTTATTAAGTGTCATAATGTAATTATATCAATTATTTTAAAATTTTTAGATTATTACTATGAGATGGCATTATACAAAATATGCCTGGATTATGCAATCATGCGCTTACTGGGCGTTGACGCGGCCGGTGAAGGTGGATTTCTCTAACATTTCCCGTTGAATATTTTGCGGCACTTCTTCATAGTGAGACGGCTCCATGTAGTATGACGCTCTTCCTTTTGTCATTGAGCGAAGTGTGGTTGCATATCCGGACAGCTCCGACAAAGGAACCATTGCCAAAATAATCGTTGCCCTGCTTCTCTCTTCCGTTCCCGAAATCTGCGCTCTCTTGGAAGACAAATCTCCGATAACATCTCCCATAAATTCGCTCGGAGTTGTAACTTCAACTTTCATGATAGGCTCCAAAAGTGTCAGGCCGGCTTTTTTGGTGGCTGCCTGCAAAGCCTGGGAGGCGGCGATTTTGAAGGCAATATCCGACGAGTCAACTTCATGGAATGATCCGTCATAAACCGCCACATTCATATCCACCATCGGATAGCCAAGTAGAATTCCGTTTTCCATGGTTTCCTTGACTCCCTTTTCGATTGAAGATATGAAGACGGCCGGAATCGCTCCTCCCTTGATTTCATTTAAGAATTCGAATCCTTCTCCCCTTGGCTTTGGCTCGACCCGCAAGAGACAATGTCCGTATTGTCCTTTTCCTCCGGACTGTTTAATATACTTTCCTTCTCCTTCCGCAACCCTTGAAATAGTCTCTTTATAGGCAACCTGCGGAGCTCCGACATTGGCTTCGACTCCGAAATCCGCTTTCATGGTGTTGACTTTAACTTCCAGCTGTAGTTCTCCGACTCCGGAAATAATTGTCTGCCCTGTTTCATGATTTGTCTTGACCTGAAAAGTCGGATCTTCATCCATCAAACGCTTCAAAGCGTAACCCAACTTCTCCTGATCGGATTTGGTTTTGGGTTCAATTGCCAAAGAAATAACCGGTTCGGGGAAAGTAATTTTTTCCAGAATAATCGGTTTTTCCGGATCACACAATGTGTCTCCGGTAGTGGTATCTTTCAAACCGACAATGGCGACGATTTCTCCGGCAAAAGCTTCTTTAATTTCGGTTCTCTCGTTGGAGTGCATTAGCAACAAACGGCCGACTCTTTCCTGGGCATTTTTGGTGCTGTTATAAATATAAGTTCCCGCAGCCACTCTGCCCGAATAAATTCTGAAGTAAGTTAACTTTCCGACATGAGGATCATTCTGGATTTTGAAAGCCAAGCCCGCCATCGCCTCATCCGGGATTAATTTTCTGATTTCTTCGACGCCTGTTTTCGGATTTGTTCCTTTCACTTGTCCCAAATCAACCGGGGACGGAAGATAATCAACAACTCCATCCAACAAGAGTTGCACGCCTTTATTTCTCAAGGATGAACCCGCAAAGATAGGCACCAATTTATAAGCGATTACTGCGCGTCGAAGAGCGGCTTTTAATTCTTCAATGCCGATTTCCTGATTTCCCAAATATTTTTCCAAAAGAACATCGTCTGTTTCGGAAATCTTTTCAACCAACTTGGCTCTGTATTCTTCGATCTGATCCTTCATTCCTTCCGGCACATCATCAGAGATAGTAAACTTTGCTCCCAATTCCTCCCCTGTCCAGATAACCGATTTTCTGTGCAGCAAATCGTAAACTCCCTTGAAGGTTGCTTCTGCTCCGATTGGCAAAACCATGATGGCTGGATTAGCTCCAAGTCTGTCTTCGATGCTTTTAACGGTCGCCAGAAAATCCGCTCCGAGTTTGTCCATTTTGTTGACAAAACAAAGTCGCGGAACCTTGTATTTATCGGCCTGTCTCCAAACCGTTTCGGACTGCGATTGAACTCCTTCTTCCGCATCCAGAACCGTAATTCCTCCATCCAAAACCCTTAGAGATCTTTCAACTTCGGCGGTAAAATCAACGTGGCCGGGAGTATCAATAATATTGAATCTGTATGGATCTTCTTTACCTTCTGCATTTACTTTCGAGCGTGACCAATAAGCTGTAGTTGCGGCGGAAACGATTGTAATTCCGCGAGCTCTTTCTTCCGCCATCCAGTCCATGACGGTCGTGCCCTCATCGATATCTCCGATTTTGTAAGTTTTCCCGGTGTAATATAAAATACGCTCCGTGGTCGTGGTCTTACCGGCATCAATGTGCGCGATAATACCGATATTTCTGATGTGATCCAGTTCAACGTAACGTTTATCTTCTGTTGTAGCTGCCATAATAAAAAAGCTCAAAAGTCAAATGTCAAAACTCAAAGCAATCGTAGATTTGAGATTTGAGATCTAAGATCTGAGATTGATAATTAGTATAACATATTTTTATTTTGCATTCTAGGGGGTTGAGTCAATGATTTGATATACTCTTTTCATGGAAAAGGTTGTAGTTTGTCCCGGGTGCGGAGTGAAAATTAATTCAGCGGATGATAGTCTTGATGAGGTTTTTAATGCTTCGAAAGTCTGCCGGAAATTGATGTATCAAATATCCTATTCTACTTTATCTTTGCAGGATGATTATTTTCTCCATCAACTGGCCGTTGATGCATATGCAGCCCAACATCAAGGAAATAAAGCTAAACCCATTTCAACCGCTTTTGGATTGATTGGTTTATATTTGGTAAACGAGAAAAATTATACAGGACGGGAAGTCCAATTGGCCCACATAGAACTTGCCAACAAGTCAAAAGTTTGGCCGCAATTCCCCGCTCCGAAAGAGAAAAATTGGCTGACGGTTAAAGATGTTATTGAAGGACCGGAAAATGAAAGAGAAATTTTGATTAAAAAATGGAACAAATCCGTTTGGGACGGCTGGAAACCGGAACAGGAAAAAGTTGCCGCATTGTTTATAAATCCCTTGAGTTGACAAGCTATCCTACGCTATGCTATCATCCTTTTTTATATGACAGAGCAATTAAAACCGGGAAATCATATTGAGAAAGGTCATCCGATGACGACATTGATGCCTTCGGAAAGAAAAATGATAGAGAAGCTTCGTGAAGCTAAATTAATTACACAAGATTCAAATTATAATATCTTTTATAATACCTTCGCTGAGGAAATACACAATAAAGAGACAAACGCGGTGGGATTAAATTTTATGTGGAACTCTGCCGGAAAAGAAATAATGTTAGGTTTAACTCCGAAAGCACAAGCCAAGACTGCTAAGTCTTTAAATCAACAATTTGACAAAGCAATCAAAGTGCTTGTTCCCAGTTCGGAAGTAGCAGAAGAAGCAATAAAAATTAGAGAAGATATTCCACACTTAAAAAGTATAATTTAAACTTAACCCGCTAATTTTTCAAGTAGTTCCCAGAAGATTATATTATTTTTTTCTCGCGAAGCACTGAGTATTCAGCTTTTTTCTGGATAAGTATTGCCCCTATGCCTGCAAAGGTCGCAAAAATCTTCATCAGTCCGCCGACGACCGGAACAAATCCGACAATATAATAAATAAAAATACCCAGGACAAAAGCCCAGTAAGAATTCAGGTTCCACTTGGCTTTTTCAGTGAAAAATTTACCGATGGTCAGAGAAATAAATATTTTGGCTACATAAATTAATACAAAATAGGCAAACATAATAACCAAAGTGACCGGAATACCAAGAACAGTAATGGCAAAAATAATACCTATGACGGGCATGACAATAAGAGTAACGAATCCGATTAAAACGCTAAACCAAAATTTATTTTTGATCAGATCGACAGTATTTTGAGTAAAGACCGGCAGTAGCCAAATAAACAAAAGTCCCAAAATAAGAGATGACATAAATCCATATATCGTGAAAAAAGCTTTTGCGCCGGAGGCAGCTCCATTAATTTTTCCCACAGTTTTTCTCGGACCGTTTTGGAATTGTGTCTGGTAAAAATTCGTTTGCCCGACTATTCTGGCCCTTTGTTCAATGATTGACTTATTGTTGCTCCAATAATTTAAATTTCCCTGAATTATTGCGTCGGGCATGATGTCAAGCGTTCCAATTCCGGCCGTGAAATTACCCAAAATATTACCCTCTATCCTAGCGTTTCCTCCTGCAATTACGGTATTCCCTGTAATTTTTGCAGTTCGATAAACCGTAAGATTTCCTGCGACCATACTGACATTTCTCCCGGCATTTCCTTCAATAACAATGCTCCCTCCGACCGCTCTGATATTTTGAGAGACATTACCCCTGATATTTATCTGTCCTCCCGCGACCAGCAAATCGCCGCTTATTGTTCCGTTGACATCTACCTGCCCGCCCGCGACATAAGCATCTCCGTTGATAGTTCCGTCAATGATTACCTGACTGCCTGCCGTAAAATAATCATGATTAACTATTTGGTCTTTGTCTAAGATAACTATTTTTTGCCTGTTGAATGAACTTGTTTGAGCGAAAGCCGAAGGTGGAAGAACAAATAAGAAGAATGAGGCAAGTAGGAAAAATATAAATTTGCTTCTCAAAAATTTCATACCTTCGCCATTATACAGCAAAGCCCTTTACAGTCAAATTTTTATGCTATAATCTTCTTTGTGGGAAAATTTCTTATGGTTACCGTTTTGATTATTCTCGGACTGTTTGCCGTTTATGTATTTAACGAACAAACAACAAAGCCTGCCGAAGAGACAGTAGCTAATTCTCTAAATCCGTCTCCTGCTCCGACTCAAACTCTAAACATTAATTCGCCGAAAGCTGCTTCCTCATCACCTAAAAATGAAAATATGCCCTCTCCGAAGCAAGGCAATGTCGTTGTCTTGGAGACAAGCATGGGAAATATTGAAATTACCCTCAATCCTGAAAAAGCACCGATAACTGTTGCGAATTTTCTCACTTATGTGAACGAGGGTTTCTACAGCGGAACCGTATTTCATCGGGTAATTCCCAATTTTATGGTGCAAGGCGGCGGATTTACCGCGGACGGAAATCAAAAACCGACACATCAACCCATAAAACTTGAGTCTGCTAACGGTTTAAAAAACGATATCGGAACCGTAGCCATGGCGCGGACAAATGTTCCCGACAGCGCAACAAGTCAATTCTTTATAAACGTCGCCAACAATGCCTTCCTCAATTACGCCCCGGGAAATGACGGCTACGCCGTATTCGGCACAATAACGTCGGGAATGGACGTTGTTAATGCCATAGAGGGAGTTAAGACCTCAACTCGCGGACAAAATGCCGATTGGCCGATAGAAGATATAACTATAAATAAGACATACGTTAAATAATAGAAAACAGTGAAATCTGCGACAAAATCCTCGGAATAACCGTTCGATAAAATTCATTATTGTATTAGAATAATATCCGTTATATGCTTAATAAAATGTATTTACCCGATAGGGTTCGTCAGGCTGTCTATGTATTAATTTTCTTCGCATTTTTAGTTTCGCTGGCTTATATCTTTAAGATATTATTCTTTCCCTCCTATTTTGATTTCCGGTATTATTACAATTCCCTGCAAGCCCTTATTCACGGAGGCAATCCCTACATTACATCCAAGTTTCCTTTATTTTACTATCCTCCTGCGGCAATTCTGCTTCTTCTTCCGTTCGTAATTTTGCCGCTGATTATTTCAGAAAAGATATATATATTTTTTTCCTTTTTATGCCTTTTTTTGTCGATAAAGATGCTTTTCAAAATCTTTCAGATTCCAATACGCTCTTGGTTAAGCCTTTTCCTTATGATTCTTATTTTTAATTTTTTTCCTCTAAAATTTACTCTTGTTATGGGCCAAATTAATACCGTAATCTTTCTTCTGCTGACGTTTTTTATCTATTACTATAAAAATAACAGACAATATCTT
>Ga0182027_10015157_pt1 | contig 10621 bp, 10 predicted proteins | sample 712E1DmetaG_FD_121300 | JGI IMG/M metagenome (GOLD analysis project Ga0182027, IMG submission 121300) | Permafrost microbial communities from Stordalen Mire, Sweden - 712E1D metaG (Illumina Assembly) | ecosystem: Environmental > Terrestrial > Soil > Wetlands > Permafrost | place: Sweden... | reverse complement strand
TAAGTGATATTTCAAAAAGTATTCGCATGGCGGCGGCCATTTTACCGTCTTCAATTATTACTGTTTGCATTTTTTCACCAAAAGAAACAAGGACGATCGTATTTCCATATACGGTGATGTCCGCGCCAAAACCGATGAATTCTTTTGGCAAGGCGTAGACCTCTGAGTTAGGTCTGGCGCTGATGATCGGTTCGGTATACATCGCCTTAAGAAAAGAATTGGTTTTTATAAGATGTTTTCTAACCGGCCCCAGGTCTTCTTCCGAATTTAAAACCCTTAAAAGCGCTTCGCGGTCGGTCAGCTCATGGATCGTTTTGGGGTTCTCTTTTCCCAGGTCGACCAAATATGCGCGCAGGCCTTCTTTCCCTTCAAGCACCTTTACCGACGGTCGTTCGCCGCCCACGCGCATGGCAAGCTCCGGCAGCGCCGTTTCCAGGTCTTTAATATGTTCGTTCATCTCATTCTCGCGGCGCTTGGCGTAAGCTAAGAGTTTTTCCGGCCGCTCGGCCGAATAAAAACGCTTCTTGCCGACGAGTGTGCTGCTCATGATCCCGCGTTCGGTAAGCGCATCAATCGCAACATAAATGGCTTGACGCGAGAGCTGGGCGCGCTTCGTGAGATCAATGACCGTGCTGGGCCCAAGCGCAAGCGCTGTTAAATACGTCTTTATTTCGCTCTCCAAAAACCCGAGCGATTTAAGGATGGGGGATATGTCTTTCATAGGCATTTATTGTAGCACAACTTAAAAACCCCGCTATGTGTGGGCTCTTCCTAATCTTCCGATAACAACCTCATGACGCCGTCGCGGTCGCGGCCGTGTAAAAACGCACTATATTTTTGTAGCTTCGGGACCGCGATCGGCAACGGTGTTTCCGGCTGGGAAAAAGCGATGATCGTCGCAAACCCGCTATCGGCGATCAATTCTTTGTCCGCGCATCGGTCAATGTCGCCGGACAAGATGATATTTTTTCGGCCACGCAGTTTTTTAAAAAGTTCCACGCTAAATGTTTCAATATTTTTTATAAAAATCATTCGCTCGTTGACGTCAGAGAGTTTTTCCAAACATTCCCATAGCAACTTCTCGTTCCCGCTCGCCAAAACGATCGCGCGCGCTTGTGGGTTAAGGTCTTCGATCTTTTCCAAATAGAAGATCTTTTCTTCATTGCCTTTTACCTGTTCAAAAAAATTTTCTTTGCCCGGCGGGAACGCGGTGATGAATAAAATTTTCTCGCCTCGTAAAAACATGTCGGCGACGAGCGAGATCGATAGCTGCGAGCCGCCGGAATTGTCCCGATATGTTATCAAACAGGGGGCGTCTTTTGCAGTCATTGCGAAGACCGCGTCGTTTAAAAAAATTTTATAACTCATAGTCAATAAATTATAGCAGCGAAATTGTCTAAAGAAAAATCTTGCTCTATTGAGCAGAGTCGTGGATGGGCGGGCGGGATTCGAACCCACGTCCTCGCTAATGGAAATAGCGCGCTCGCAACCATCGCTGGCTTCCAACCAGTCGCCCTAGGGATTGTTAACCCTTTGGACCGACGCGGCGTCTTCGCTAGCCGCCCCAAAAGAACGTTGAGATGAACTTAAACCGGTTTGATCAAGCCGTCAAGAAAACAAAAAGACCCCTTTTGAACGGAGTCGTTTTGCTTGGAAATTGGTTCTTGGTTCTTAAAACAATAAAAACAGCGCCCGGTCAGGGGCGCTGTTTTTATTGTTTTATTGGCATCACGATGTAGAGGAACCCGGCGCCGGGGTCGTCGGGGCGGATGAGGACGGCGGAGTTGCCGTCGGTTAAACCGATCGAGATCTTTTCGTGGGTGATCGCGTTCAAGCCGTCCAGCAAATATCGATAATTCAAAGTTACCAAGGCATCGGCGCCTTTAACCACGCACGGAACATCCACCGTTTGTTCGCCGGTCTGCGCGTCGCGGCCAACGACTGTGATCATGTTATTCGCTTTGTTCACGCGGAGCTGGACATCATTCAAGCCATTGCGGCTGAAGAGTCCGGCTGAGCGGGCGGCCCTAGAAAGCGCGAGACGGTCGATCAATACCTCGGACTCGGTCTTCTCGGGGATGATCTGTTTATAATCAGGATAGCGGCCCTCGATCACGCGCGAAGAAATAACCGTGTTGCCCGAAGAAAAACCCACCTGATTCTCGCCGATTGAAATTTCGATCATATCCTCACCCTCTTCAAGAAGCCCCAAAACGCGCAACAATTCGTGCGCCGTCTTCGCCGGCACAATGACATCGCCGGCCGCTCCCGTGCCTTGGGCGGCGAGTTGACGTTCCGAAAGGCGATAACTGTCAGTGGCGGCGAGCGAAAGCGTCCCGGCGCCGTTCCATGAGAAAAGCACGCCGGAAATTTCCGGTCGCGTTTCCGAAGGTGATGCGGCAAAAACCACTTGTTGCAACCCATTCCGCAAAACATCAGCGTTCACCGAAATGGTCGTGATCGCGGTCACTGTAGGAATAAGCGGGAATTCGGCCGCGGCAATGCCCCGGATCTGCGTTTTTACATTCTTACAAGAAATAGCGAGCGCGCCGTTTACCACTGAACATTCAACATGATCATTCGGAAGCAGGGTGACAAAATCCGCGAACAATTTGGCGGGAACGGTAAAATCGCCATCCTCATCAACCTTACCGCGCAAGATCGATGAGACGGCTAATTCCAAATTCGTTGTTTGCAACTTTATCGTCTTCCCTTCGATTTTCACCAGCACATGTGAGAGGATCGGAAGCGTCACCGACTTATTGGCCAAGTGGCCAACGATCGATAATCCGCGCGCCAGGTTCTCTTGTGTACATATATATTTCATAGTGGTCGTAGTAGGGGGTGTGGATTGAGTGGATGCGACTTAATGAAGCGATAATTTTGGTGGACAGAATGTGTTGGTCGGTGGGTGAATTGGGGAAGAGAGAAAAAGAGGTCGTCGTGGCTGCGGATAAACGGTGTGTACCTCATCAAGTTATTAACGCCCTGCCCCAAGCTTATCCCCGCGCTATCCCCAGAAGTTATGCGGTCTGTGAATAGATTTTTTCTTTCAACACTTCAATATCTTGTTTCAGTTTCAAGTCCTCGTCCTTGTTGCGATTCACCTTGTCAAAGGCGTGCATGGCGGTGGTGTGGTCGCGGCCGCCGACCTCGACGCCGATTGCCGGGTACGAGACCTTTAGTTCTTGGCGAAGAATGTACATGGCCACTTGGCGCGGGTGGGCCAGGCGCTTTTCGCGCGAGATACCCAAGAGCTCGGTTAGCGGCACATCGAAATATTCGGCGACAATCGCCAAAACCTGTTTTGGCGTGGTCGAGCGCTTGCCGGCCGAGGACGAGAATGATTGCAGGATCTGTTTAACGAATTCAACGCTTGGCTTGATGTTCCGCAGCTGGCAATTGGCCATGATCTTAATAAGTGCGCCCTCAAGTTCGCGGATGTTCGAGGTGACTGTGGTGGCCACGGCGTTCAAAATTTCGCGATCAATGGGGAAGTTCTTCTCTTTGCATTTTGCTTCCAAAATGGCGATGCGCGTTTCAAAGTCCGGCTGGCCAATGTCGGAGGTGAGTCCCCATTCAAGGCGCGAAAGCAGGCGTTCCTCGGCCAAAATGGCCTTGGGCGGACGGTCGGAGGTCAAAATGATCTGTTTGTTGGTCTGGTGCAGGTGGTTAAAGGTGTTGAAAAACTCCTCTTGGGTTTCTTTTTTCCCGGCGATGAACTGAATGTCGTCGATCATGAGGAGGTCGACATTGCGGTACTGGTCGCGGAACTCTTTGGCGCGGCCGGAGCGGACCGATTGGATAAAGTCGTTGGTAAAACGTTCGCAGGTGCAATAAAGAACGCGGGTTTGCGGCAGGCGCGCGATGATCGCGTTCCCGACCGCTTGCATGAGGTGCGTCTTGCCGAGCCCGACGCCGCCATAGAGGAAAAGCGGATTGTAAATTTGCCCCGGGCGGTCGACGATGGCCTTGGCCGCGGCGCTCGCCATCTCGTTCTGCTTGCCGACGATGAACGATTCAAAGGTGTATTTCGGGTTCATGCCAAAAACATTGGTCGGGTCCTGGGAAAATGACGTTTTTTGCGAAGCCGGCGCGGCGGTGGCGGTAAAACGATCGATCGGGCGGCTCACGTCCATGACGGGCGAAGCCGAGACGGGGCGAGCATCGACCTGGTAGAGGACGTTCTTAATGTTTCCGGATGATGCGTGCGAAAGCGCTTTCAAAATTGCCACGTGATATTTTTTTTCAAACCAGGTTTTTGTAAAAGTGTTGGGAACGGCGATCGTGGCGGCGCCCTCGTCCAGAGCGAGCAAGCCCGTTTGTTTGAACCAGGTGGTAAAATTCGCCTTTGAGAGAGTGAGTTCAAGCTCTCCAAGGGCCGCTTGCCAAACTTCCTGGTAATTCATATATATATGTAAACGCTAAGATGAACATCGTACATTTATCCACAGGTAATGGCAACTCTTTTCAACTGTGGAAAATGTTGATAAGGTGTGTATGAAAAGTGGACACATTAGATCCATCATAAAAAACATATGCCTCAGCGCACATATACTCCGAATAAGCGAAAACACAAGAAAGTTCACGGTTTTTTGGCTCATATGGCAACGAAGGGCGGTCGCAAGACCCTCTCTCGCCGCCGCGTTAAAGGGCGAAAGAAGCTCACTGTTTCGCATAAATAAGCCAAAATATGCTTCCAAGGAAGCATCGACTCACTGCTGATAAAGATGTAACGCGCGCCCTGAGACATGGGCGCGCTGTCTTTACCAACCTGCTTACGGTCAAAGCGCTGGGGAACGAGGGGGAGGGGGTCAGAACCGCCGTTGTGGTCAGCACCAAGGTGCATAAGCGCGCCGTTAAGCGAAATTTGATAAAAAGGCGGGTCCGCGAGCTTCTGCGCACCCTTATCCCCAATATTTCGGCCAATGTGGATATGGTGGTGATGGCCCAGCCCGAGGCCGTCGGTCGCTCGCAGGCCGACCTCGGCGCGGCATTGGAATATTGTTTTAAGAAACTGGGGTTATTGTGAATGTCGAATGACTAATATCGAATGTCGAATTTACGACGGAATTAGACATTCGTCATTTGATATTCGACATTCGGTAAGTTGTTTTTATGAAAAAGTTCGTGTTGGCAACAATCAAGTTATATCAATCCACCCTTTCTCCCGATCACGGCTTTGGCAGGATTTTTAATCGCACCGCCGGCTGCCGCTTTCATCCATCGTGCTCGCAATATATGTATGAGGCGGTGGAAAAACACGGCGCCGCACGCGGTCTTGGGCTGGGCACTTGGAGAATTTTACGTTGCAATCCTTGGAGCAAGGGCGGATTTGATCCGGTTCCGTAATGGATTAGACATTAGATATCAGGTATTCGTCCGATGACGGTTGACAAAGCCGTCATTGTTTGTTAATTTCACATATTGCCGAAAACGATCGGCGAGCCGGCCGCGAGGTTTTCGCGGCGCGTTCGTTGAATGGAGAGAACACATGTTGAGCAAAGCGCGCATGGAAGAGATTGCACTGAAGCTGCTTCGAGACCAGATCAAGCGCGAAGGCATTCATCTGGGACCGGGTTTTCGCGAGAGCGTCGCCAAGCGGGCGCATGCGCTCGATATTCCGTTTGCCGAGGCGTGGGAGTTCGCAAAGGCGCTTGCCTATGAACTTGTCGACCTGACTTTTGCGCAGGGCAAGCACGACCAAGCTGATAGCCCTGTTCGAGCTGCGCCTTGCAAAGACGCGCCACGCAAGTACCCACCGATCACGGGGAGCTGCTTTATCGACAAATGCCTGCGACGGGTCGCTGAATACATTGCAGTCAGCGACGCCCTGACCAAAGACCACAATAGTGACCCGGTGGACAGCAACCCATTCGAACCGCGGAAGGAAAGAAGATGAGATCGCTCCACCACATCGTTTCCGCGCTGCCCATTCTTACGAAGGTGGAGGAGGCGGCGAACATCGGGCATATGCTTCGTGGTGATGGCGACAATGACCCCGGGGTGTTGGCCGAGTATCATCAAGTCGCCAATCACGACCTGACGACGGCCGTGGAATTCGACCCGAAAGGCCATATTGCATCCAAGGTCGAGGTCGTTGCCGTGTTCAATTTCGGCGATGGTGAAAATTCTCATGCCTCGATTGCTTTTCGAACCGTTGTCGGAAGCAATGCCTGGAGCATTCTCTACCGTGCCGATCCCGACCAAGAGGGAAATCAGGGCGTCAAAGACGCCGCCACGGTCGCCGGCCAACTGAAGATACGCGCCACTGACGAACCCTACGAGATCGGCGATGATGACGCCGCGCTTCCCATGATCAAGCGCGTCGCCGAATTCTTCTTTATTTGCGCGGCCTTCGACCGGCCAACAATGCCCGCCGCCTCGGCCGGCTAGGATCCGCATTCACCAACTCATCGTACCCAACCGCGACGACGAAGTCGCGCGAGGGTACGGTGTTTTTTGTTACCACCAATTACATCAATGCAAACATCGCAGATATTTCCCCGAGGTTGAACCTCGGGGAAATGACCCTCTTTTCACGAGGTGGCGACGGTTGACACTTTTTGGATAATCATATAAGGTCGCGTTAAGTTCCAGAACAATCCACGAACAAGGAGAATGCCATGCGCGGAGAATTAGGTTTGGTTAGAAGAACGCTCGATGCGATGGACGATATCGAGAGGTTGGTTTGCCTTCACCGGGCGGAAAGTTTCGACCGTAGGACGCCGGACATTGAGTTGATCGAAAGCGGCGGCGGCTGTCAGCTTTTCTACATCGGACGTTACTCGTTTTCCATCGGTTACGAATATGGATCACGCCGCGACCTCTACGACGAGAAGGCCACCATCGATGTCGAAGTAAAGTTTGCCAGAACACGAGAAAGCAATGGACCGACCATCCAATTTCAAACGGTTATCCATAGAGATTATGTGCTGAGCGACACCCATGCATGGTCCGTGACGTTCAAGCGTAAACCCTCTCGCGCCAAGGCGGCGTACGAGAAAGACGCGCTGAAGATCGCCGAACAGCTTTCGCTATCAGACGGGCAAACCAAGCGCATCAATCACGCGGACGCGCTCGGGATGCTTCGCAAGCTTGCGCGTTTCCTTTTTTCTCTCGAGAATGAGAAGCGCATCCGGCGCACCAAGGCCTAGACACGCATCACCTCACCGTACCCAACCGCGACGACGAAGTCGCGTGAGGGTACGGTGTTTTTTAGTTTTCACGAGGACGCACCTCGTGAAAACTGTCATTCCCGCGAAGGCGGAAATCCAATCTCGCTTGGTCGGTCGGCCGGCCAATATGGATTGGATCCCGGCTCGCGGGCCGGGATGACGAAATTAAAAACGACCCCGATGGGGGTCGAATTAAATTATATTTCAAAATCTTTTATCGTACTCTGAGCGCCGCGGACGAGCGTTACTTCGGATTTTGCAACATCAAATCTTTTTGCCAGCAAATCGCGGACGGCGAGGTTCGCTTTGTTTTCGAGCGGCGGCGCGGTCACGTAGGCGTGCAGGTCGCCGCCGACCTCAATGATCTCGTTTTTACTGGAGCGTGCGTGGACATGAATACGGATTTGCATAAACACATGCGCTTAACAACCAACCACTAACAACTAAATTCCAAGGAAATACTCAAATAAAAATATTAAAATTTAATAAGTTAAATCATTTTTATTTTAAAAATTGACAGCTGAAACTTTCCTTGGAATTTAGTTGTTAGTGGTTAGTTCTTCCTGCAGGCGCTATGGCCTGAGGGCCGGGTAAAGATATATCGTTAACCAAATAATGAACGCCCACAAATGATGAACGATCAAAAGTTCGTACCAAACCGTCTTGCCGGCGCGCCGGCCGAACGGGCCTTGGCCCACGACCGGAAAAATAACACCGCCTACGAAAAGATAAAAACAAAAAGCGTAAACCAGCAAGTTTCCCAATTGATACGGATGCACCAGCGACTTAACGACAATGAGTTCGTAAAGCGCGCCAAAGAGCGCGGCCATGAGGAGGTGGATGAACATGCCAAACCAGAAAACCTCGCCGGCAGTCAGCTTGCGCCCCCAAAATGTTTTTACATCGATCAAAAGCGGAATGTTGGCCGGCGCTTTTTTTCTCAACTCCGAAACAATGCCGGGTACGGCGGTTATTAGCCCTGCTGACAAGGAGAGAAAAACGGCACTTATCATTGGCATATGACTGGTAGAAAATATCTAATGACTAATATCGAATGTCTAATTCCGTCCGGCGTTTAGACATTTGTCATTCGACATTCGGTCATTCAGTTATCCTATCACCTTTTCCTTGATAAAGGCGATCGTCTTGCGGTTGCGCAAGACGGCACGGACGCGGTCGGCGTATTCATCGGAGCGGATCTTTTCTTGAATGGCGGCGTCATCAGCATTGATCGTAAGTTCGCGCGCCACTTCGTCGGCCACCTCGGCATCGGTCACGTCAATGGAATTTTCCGCGGCAATGGCGCGGATCGTGAGCGCGGCCTTGATCCGGTCAATGGCTTGCGGGGCGAAATCAAGTTTCAGTTGGTTCTCGGACTTGCCGGCCTTTTCCAAATAATCCTTCCACTCGATCCCGCGTTGGCTCACCCCGTCCTTAAGCTCGAAGATCATGCGGCCGATCTCTTCGTTCGCCATGAGGTCGGGAATGTCGCCAAACTTCGAGGTTCGCACGATCTGTTCGATCGCCGCGATCTCTTGGCGCTGGTCCTCTTTGTGTTGGAGTTCATGCAAAAGATTTTCGCGGATCAGTTTGTCGAGGTCGGTAACGGACTTTTGCCCGAGCGCCTTGGCAAACTCGTCGTTGTATTCCGGCAGTTTGCGGTCATAAACCTCTTTCACATTAACAACAAACTCAACCAATTTGCCGGCGACGTTCTTTTGGTAATGTTCTTTGGGGAAGGTCAGCGTAAAGGTCTTGCTGTCGCCTTTTTTCAAACCCAAAAGCATGTCGGTGAAGCCGGGGATGTAATGTTCTTCGCTCATGTGCACATGGTGCCCCTTGGCCTGACCGCCCTCGAGCGGCACATTGTCCAACTTCATGTCCATGTCGATCACGACCTTGTGCTCCTTGCCGGCCGCCGCGTCGGTTATGACCTCGGAAGCGCGCATGTTGCGCAGATCTTTAATGGCGCGTTCAACGTCGTCTTCCGGCAACTTGATCTCTTTCTTGTCGATCTTGATCGTTGTGAGATCGCAAAGCGTCACCTCGGGCAGAAGCGTAACGGTGGCGGTATAGATGAACGGATTTCCCGGCGCCATCTTTTTTACGTCGATGGACGGCGAACCGATCGACAGGACTTTTTCTTGGGTAACGGCTTTGCCATAGGTGCCGCGCACCGCCTCTTCGGCCGCCGCTTCCATCATCACCGCCTCGCCGTATTTTTTCGTAACCACATCGAGCGGCGCCTTCCCCGGACGAAATCCTTCAAGCGGTTTTTCCATCGAGAGCCGCACGGCCGCTTTTTCGAGGAACGGCTTCATTTCTTCGACCGAGAGTTCGATCGTGAGTTCAAGTTCGGACTTAGGGAGTTTTTTGGTGGTGATATTCATAGGTCGGTAAAATATATCGTAAAATAAATATGCGGTCAACCCCGCACCTTGGGCCGATAGTAAATGTTTCCGGTCGATGAGTTTTAGCAATCTCCGCGCCAGACCATAGCTTTCGGTAAAATAATAACACTTAGCGACGACGAAATCGCCCCAAGGTGCGGGGTAAATAATATGACAAATATGACAAAAAGACCCACGCAAACGCGTAGGTCTTTTTAAATTCAATTTTATTTTTCGTTCGAGCTAGCGAACCAGGAGCGCGACGATGAGGAGGGCGACGATGTTGATGATCTTGATCATCGGGTTGATCGCCGGGCCGGCGGTGTCCTTGTAAGGATCGCCGACGGTGTCTCCCGTGACCGCGGCTTGATGGGCGAACGAGCCCTTGCCGCCGTAATTGCCCGCTTCAATGTATTTCTTGGCGTTGTCCCAAGCGGCGCCTCCCGTGGTCATGGAGATGGCGACGAAAACGCCGGTGACAATCGAGCCGATAAGGAGTCCGCCCAAGGCCTCGGCGCCGAAGACCAATCCAACGAGTATCGGGGCGACGACCGGGATAAGCGCGGGCACGATCATTTGTTCAAGCGCGCCGCGGGTGACCACATCAACGCAGCGGGCGTAATCGGGCTTGGAAGTTCCTTCCATTATTCCCGGGATCTCCTTGAACTGGCGGCGCACTTCTTCGACAACGCGGCCGGCGGTTTTTCCCACGGCTTCCATGGCGCGGGACGCGAACAAGTAGGGGAGCAGGCCGCCGATGAAAAGGCCGATGATGACATGCGCGTCCCTGAGGTCGAAGCTGATCGCTTTGCCGCGCGCGACGAATTCTTGCGTGAACGAGGCAAAGAGCACCAGCGATGCGAGCGCGGCCGAACCAATGGCATAGCCCTTGGTGACGGCCTTGGTTGTGTTTCCGACCGCATCCAACGGATCGGTGACGGCGCGCACTTCTTCCGGCATGCCGGACATTTCCGCGATGCCGCCGGCGTTATCGGTGATCGGGCCAAAGGCGTCGATCGCCACCACGATACCGGTCATCGAAAGCATGGACAT
>Ga0182027_10015156_pt1 | contig 10622 bp, 6 predicted proteins | sample 712E1DmetaG_FD_121300 | JGI IMG/M metagenome (GOLD analysis project Ga0182027, IMG submission 121300) | Permafrost microbial communities from Stordalen Mire, Sweden - 712E1D metaG (Illumina Assembly) | ecosystem: Environmental > Terrestrial > Soil > Wetlands > Permafrost | place: Sweden... | reverse complement strand
TTGCCTATATGTTATTTTGTGTGGCACTACATTTTGGCCTCGCAAAATCAAAAACGGCCAAATTTGCTTGAAAATGCCACTTTTATTTGTTTTTGTCAATCAAACTGTAGAAGACGGGCCAAAGCAATGGGGCCTATGCAAGCAAGATACTGAAAATGGTCGGCAACAAAAGAGTAACGGAACGGGTAAACATTAAAAAAACCAAGTACGGGGAATAGCGTTGCCGCAAAGAAAAGAAATGCCGCCAACGGCGCGCGCGAATGTTTACGGAATGCCCAAAGCGCGCCGACAAGTATCAGTGTCGCACTAGGGAAAAGATATTGCCACCATATTGCTTGGCTTACATTCCAACGCGGATAAATAAAAGTCAAATTCACCGGCAGGAATATTTTGCCTAAATAAAACCATATTGCTCGTCCCGCAATGAGACAGCGTTCAATGATAGTAAAGTTGAAATCGCTTCCTTCGGCGCCAATAAATTTTTTTTCAACCCAAGCAGTAAATAGGCCTGATGCGATTCCAACTATTAAGAACGTTAACAATGGAACTACATCATTTTTCCAGTCAATTTTTCCACGCTTCCACCAGAACACCACAAGCAGGGATACCGGCAATATCGCAATGACGGATTTAGAGAACAGACCGAGTACAAAAAAAACAATGGAAATTATATAAAATTTTCTTTTTCTTTCCTTATCAAATTGTAAATAAGCCAATGCTGCAGAAAAGAAAAACACTCCGGAAAGCATGTTTTTAAGCTCCGTCATCCAAGCCACGGATTCTACTTGCACCGGATGAAGAGCGAAAATTGCCGCCACGAACCAGGCGCCGGGTATAGCCAGCCGACGAAGGATACAAACCAATAATAGTGCGGAAATAAAGTGCAACAAGATATTGACTAAATGGTATCCAAGAGTCGATTCGCCCCAAAGATGATACTCAAACCAGAAAACACTATGCGTTATCGGATAATACTGTTGCGTAGCCCCGAGTTGTGTCCATATATGCCACAGGCCGTCTAATGATCGAAGAGATGGCATGGTAATATGGTGATCATCGTCCCAAATCGGTTTGCCGTTCCATGCAGGTTGATAGGCCGCAAATGAAGCAATAAAAAGAAGAAAACATAATAATAAATCCCGATTGAACCAGCGAAATAAAATCGTCTGTGTCGGTTTGTTAAATGATTGCGGCTGTTTTGTTCCATTAGCTTTAGACATATTGATACATGCTAATTTCAAAATAGGTAAAACATCTTAATTGCCGGATAGCATCTTACAGGCAACATCCAACCCCAAGCCGCACGCCATTTTTATATCGTACTCGGCACGATTATAATCACCCATTGCTTTATAAGCAAGTCCGCGGTTATAATATCCTTGAACGGAGTTTGGATTGAGATTAATCGCATGTGTATAATCTTCAATTGCGCTGCCAAATTCGCCTTTTACACAATATGAAACTCCACGATTAATATACGCAACGGCATAGCGCGGATCGATGTTGATTGCTTGAGTGTAATCTTCAATGGCATGATTTTCATCGCCCTTTGCCTTGTAAGCAAGACCACGGTTGTTATATATATGAGCAGCCGTGGGATTGATCTTGATTGCCTGCGAATAATCGCCGATAGCATGGTCGATGTCGCCTATTACATTATAGGTAAGCCCGCGATTATAATATGCTTCAAAATTGCGCGGATTAAGATTCGCTGCTTGAGAGAAATCATCAAGTGCCCGATCATATTCGCCCAAGGCCTTATAGACTAACCCGCGATTATTATATGCCATGGGTCCAATTGGATTGAGCTTAACAGACTGAGTAAAGTCTTCTATAGCACGATTATGATCACCCAAGGCATTATAGGCTAACCCACGATTATTATGAGCCAGCGCTGACATCGGATCAATTTGAATTGCTTGATTAAAATCTTCAATAGCTCGAATGTAATTGCCTAGTTTTCCATAAGCGACCCCACGACTATTAAAAGCAATCGCTACGGGAAATTTATCAATAACATCATTCCAAAGAGAAATGCTGTCTTTCCAAACGCCGCACCGTTCATGGGTAAGGCAAGTAAAAGCAACAATCAAAATGAAAATAATGGAAGAAAATAAAATTTTTAATATTTTGCTATTGTGTAATTTTTCCTTCAGCAAAAAACTACACAGTACCGCAAAAAGGAAATACATTCCCAACATCGGAATATAGGTATATCTCTCGGCAACGAGTGCGCTTCCGACAGGTACAATTTGAAGTACCGGCAAGGACGTAAAAAGGAAAAATAATGAACCAAAAACAAGCGTACGGGAACGCTTACGGAAATAATAAATTGCCCCGGCAATGCCGAGCACAAGAAATGGGGATGCTAACGTTATAAAATCCATTGTTTTGTCAAGAACGTGCGAAATAGGATAGTACGCACATAATTGAAAAGGGAAAACTGATTTTGTTATGTAGAAAAGAATGCCATAGAAAGGCACACAAATACGCTGAAGTATTGGAATATTGGAAAAAATATAAGAATATTCCGAAACTATATCCGAGCTTTTTTGCGTAAGAAGGGTTAGAACTACAAATACTGCCGAGATTATAAAAAAGGGAATTTTGTCAAGTATTGCTTTCCTATTGATCTTATGAAGACGCAAATAATCTATAAGAAGCAGAACAAAGGGCTGGCTGACCGCCATAGGTTTTGACAATAATGAAAATAAAAGCGAGAGAGCGCATAAATAATAATATTTTCGGTTTCCTTTCTTCATATATCGAAAATAAGACAACAGTGAAAGGAAATAAAAAAGCGACGACAACAAGTCCTTCCGTTCGGCTATCCAAGCAACGGACTCAACCCTCATCGGATGAATGGCAAATAGCAGAGCGACAAGCAAACTTAATAAATATTGCCTGGATAATGCAAAGATGAACGCGAATACCAAAAGACAATTTATAATATGCAAGAGAAGATTCGTGGCATGATAAATGGTTGAATTTATTCCGCAAAATTGGTATTCAACTAAATACGTAAGCATGGCAACCGGTTGGTAATTTCCAACATAATTTGAAGAGAAAATCTTAGCAAGATTGTGAACCGAGAAGCCTCTTATGTCCGGATTATTGACAACATAGTCATCATCATCAAAATTAGTAAATCCATTATTAAGCGCCGGCATAAAAGCGATGAATGTTATGATCGCAATAATGAGGCAATAAAAAATTGCAATATGAGGATGTTTTTGAATTGATGGCTGTTTGCTATTACCTATATTTTTCATATTTAGTTTGCTTTCAAAGTTGGACTCGATTTTAGGGAAAAAAATCAAAATGAAATATGAACCGGTGTTGATCGATTAATTGTTGTGCCGTCTCCAAGTTGCCCGTTGCTATTATTTCCACAAACCCAAAGAGAACCATCTGGCTTTATTATCAAGCTATGAACATCACCGGCTGCCATGCTCTGAATATTGCCTACACTCGTCATTTGTACAGGGGTCGAGCGGCTTGTCGTCGTACCATCACCAAGCTGACCAAAATCGTTATCCCCGCATGCCCAAAGAGTACTGTCAGATTTTAAAATCAGGCTATGATATCCGCCCCCTGTCATTCCCTGTACATTACTTATGCTTGTGACTTGTACCGGGGAATGTTGTTCTGTTGTTGTTCCATCGCCAAGTTGGCCAAAAGTATTATCTCCACATGACCAAAGGGTAGCATTATTTTTCAATATCAAGCTAAAGAAAAAACCTCCCGCCATACTCTGCACATTATTATTAATCTGTACTGGAATGGATTGGTTCGTAGTTGTGCCATCCCCAAATTGGCCTAATGAATTAGATCCGCATGCCCACAGCGTACCATCTTTCTTTAATATCAAGCTGTGGTTTCCTCCAGTAGCAATACTCTGCACATTTGAGATGCTTGTAATCTGCACTGGAGTAGAAGAACCGACTGATCCGACGCCAAGCTGACCATATGTGTTATCCCCGGATGCCCAAAGAGTGCCATCATTTTTCAGGATCAGGCAATGCATGCTTCCTGCTTTCATGTTCAACACGTTGCTATTGACCTGTACCGGCATAGTGCGATCTGTCGTTGTTCCATCACCAAGTTGGCCGAAAACATTATATCCACAGGCAAATAGAGTTCCATTCGTCATAAGAATTAGAGAGAAAAAATCACCGGCAGCAATATTTTGAACCCCTGTTTTAATTAGCACTGGCAATGATCGATCTGTTGTGGTTCCATCTCCAAGTTGACCATGATTATTACCTCCGCAAGCGAATAATCTCCCATCGGTTTTTAAAATAAGACTGTGGTTATTGCCAGCCGCCACACTCCTAACCACCGCATAAAACTTCGCGGTATCGCTTGTCACCGACCCTACACTATTGGTCACGGTCAGGGTATACTTCCCGCTGTCAGAAATTCCCGGCGAAGCTATAATCAAAGATGCTCCGATCTGGCCGCTTATAACGGCGCCGTTTTTCTTCCAAACATACGTCGGCGTCGGCTTACCGGTCGCCACGACGGTAAAAGTATCCGGCTGATTGAGATAAAGCGTCTGTGAAAGCGGCTGTTTCGTGATTGACGGAGCGAAGTTAACAGTCAAAGTGACAGGCTGGCTGGTTATGGTACCCGCGCTGTTCGCTATGGTAACGGTATAGCTTCCGCTGTCGGACAAGGCGATAGAGCCGATGGTGTAAGAAGAAGCAATTGCGGTCGCGATAGCGCTCCCATTATGCTGCCATTGATATGAAGGCGCGGGATTGACGTCGGCATTTATGGCAACGGAAAAAGTTACCGACTGCCCGACATTTTTTGTCGCGCCCGACGGCGGAGTAACGATGCTTGGCGCGACAAGGACGTTAACAACGGTGATCTTGACCTTGGACGTATCGCTCCAATACCCGTCGGTGACCCGGACGGAGAAGCTGTCTGCCCCTGACCAGTTGGCCGCGGGCGTAAAGGTCACGGAAGGCAGGGTCCCGGTGACCGCGCCGCTAAGTGCTGATGGCGAGGTAATGCGCGACCAGGTAAGCGGATCGCCGTCAACGGAGAGCGCGTTTAATGTCCAGGTTTTTGCCACGTTCCGGTTGGTGGAAACGTTTGTGTCATTGATCACGGGCGGCACGTTATAATTCAACACGATGGTCTGGCTGCTTTTATTATGCGCCGTCGCATTGTCTATCGCGTATACCGTGATGGTGTCGAGATGGTATCTTCGCAGAGTGTCAACAAGCGAGTACTTGCCGTTTAAACCCGAGATTTGCCGTTTAGTGATGCCATTGAGCGTCCAATAGACGCTGTCGACGCCACTGGGGTCATAAATCGAATCAACGATATTGACGCTGGAATCAACAACGACCGTATTGTTGACGGGGCCGGTCTTCTGGAAAAACACCGGGCCGGTAAGATCGGCCATCGTGGGGTCGTTTTTGATGAAAAGCGCCATGGTGTCTTTGTTCGCCTTTAAGGACGCATCCGTAGCGATGACCAGGATTTTGCAGTACACGCCGGCCGCGAGACCACTTACGGTGGCCGACCAGATGGAGTCGGAGGTTTTTGCGGCCGGGAAACTCGCGGTCCCGAGAACGAAGACGACCGACGAAACGCCGCTCGGGTCTTTGCATGCAACCTTGACTGTATAGGAACCGGCGTTGACGCTTATGGTGTCAAGCGCCGGATCGGACCGTGTAATGACCGGCGCAAGAGTATCGTTATCGTATTTAATATACGCGACAAGCGTGTCTTTGTTGGCGGCAAGCGAGCTGTCCGAGGCGATAAAACTCAAGGCGCTGAATTGGCCCGCCGCAAGGCCGATGACGTTTACGGACCAGATGCTGTCGGCGCTCGGTGATTTGTTCACCATAAATGACGCCCCGCCCATGGCGCATGAGACTGAGGCAATGCCGCTATTGTCCTTGCAAACGACCTGCACGGTCGCGGCGCTTACCGCTATGATTGCGCTGTCATTGGAATTGGCCGGGGAAAGCAGACGGATTGCAGGGGGCGTTTTATCGTTATCGTACTTGATGCGTATTGTCGCGGAATCTTTGTTGGCGGCGGGAGAAGCGTCGGTCGCGATGACCGTGATCTTCGAATATTGCCCCGGCGAAAGTCCCTTGATCGTCGAGGTCCAGACGCTGTCGGCAATCGGTGATTTTGTCGCGGAAATCGAACTTGCGCCCATTGACCAGGAAACCGACCCTACGCCGCTTGCGTCTTTACAGACAATTTGCAGGAGGCATGAATCTGCGGCGATTATGGTGTCTTTTGACGGGCTTGCTATACGAAGGAGAGGCGGCACATTATCGGCCATAGTTGAATCGAATTTGATAAAGACATTCAATGAAGTTTTATTTGCCCTGGCTGACATATCGGTGGCTGTAAACGTGACTGTTTTATACTGACCCTGGACCAGGCCCGTTATGGTCACCGACCAAACGCTGTCGGCCTGGCCGGTGGAAAACGTGTCCGTTCCCGACGAACATTTTACCGAGGCGATGCCGCTGCTGTCCTTGCAAATGACCGACACCTTATAGCTGTTCGAGCTTACGGTAATGCTGTCGGTTGGCGGGTTCAGGTGTTTGACGACCGGCGGTACGCTGTCGATGGTCGCCGGAGCATGGATGGTTAATGCAATCGTCAAGGTGTCGAAACCGCCCTTGGAGTCCGTCGCCACGATCCTCGGATAAAAAACGCCCGTGTCGCTTTGACCCGGCGTAAAGGTGTAGGCAGGATTAGAAGCCGCATTCGCGATGGAGTCGCCGTCCGGCGGCCCGGACATAAGCGAGAAACTCAAAACATCGCCATCAGGGTCGGTGCATTTATCTGATAGTGTCAGGATAATCGCATTGCCCGGGCGCCCCGCTTCGTTAATTGTGTCCTTTTGCCAAACCGGCGGATGATTTATTATCGGTTTTGGATATATGCTTATCCGGATCGAATCGGAAAGGATTTTGCCGTTATTAAGGCACGCTATTGCTTCGACTGTTTTTGTCCCCATCTCATTGAATATAGCGCTTTGCCAGACGGTATCAGTGTATTTAAGGGCGGATGTTCCGGTTTTTGACCCTAAAATTGAATCCTTGGAAATTGTTGAGCCGAGTATTACCTGCCTGAATTGCACCGAATCAACATAATTCCATAAATTGCATAAGATTCCTATCTTAACGATATTTCCGGTTGAGTCTTCCATGCCGGAAGAGCCGACAATCCCGGCGGACGATTGGGCAAAGATAGTTATTTTCGCGTTGGAAATCTCGTAGGGATTGAAAGGCGTGCTTGTGCAGGAAAGAAAAACCAATGTTGTGACGGCAAAAATTACGGCAAATAACAATAGCAAAAATGTGCGCATTAAGAAACTCCTTAGAGTGTGAATTAGAATTATCTGCACTCCACGCATAGATAATTCTAATTTCAAGACTCTTATCTGCCATCGGGCAGGTTAGGCGAAAAGGTAATCTTTAACCCAAGAAATATATATTCAGGAAATAATGAAAAAATGTGACGAGCATCACATAATGGGGCTTTGACATTATATATTTAATTGCAAGGGGTAATTTCCATAACGCTTCCAATGCCCTGAGAAACGCCTCAAACACACCTTGCGGAGATTTATATGGCCAATAAAAAGTACACGGTCAAACAAGGCGACACGCTGGAAAGCCTGGCGAAGACGTTTTATAATGATCCGATCCATGCCGACGGATTGAGAAAGATCAACCAAATCGCGCCGCAGGACGACGTTCGGGTCGCAATGGATATTATGCTTCCGTCAAGGATAGCAAGCCTCGGTGCAAGCGAAAATGTCGGTGACAAAACCGTGAGGCATATCCATTACGGCAACCTTCAGGATACTTCGAATTATCTTTTCCCGCTGCCGAAAGAATTTCAGGATAAGGGTTATCATGACGGGATGAGGATGTTTGGTTCCTCAAGAAGCAAAGGCACACGGGCGCACGCGGGTTGTGACCTTTACGCTCCACTAAGAAAAGAAATTTATGCTGTCGCGGATGGTGTAATTATAGATTATTATTTTTATTATTGGAAAACATTTGCATTGGCAATTGATCATGGCGACTTTTCTGTCGTCTATGGTGAAGTTCAACCGCCGGATGATCCAACAAAATATGGAATTTTAGTTACAAAAGATGTTATGAGCTTTATTCAAGAACTTAAAGAGATCGAAAAAAGTGGCCTTCCTAATGGTTTAAAAAAGGGTTCATCTGTAAAACGTGGTGATCATATTGCCTATGTTGGACAATTATATGTGGACAATGGTTCCGTTCCTTTTGAACATACTATGCTGCATTTCGAAAAATATAATAATAAGGCATCAGGACCATTCTCGCAGGAAAAAAATTCCATTTATATTAACCAAATAGAGAAAAAGCCTTATAAAAGAAGGGCAGATCTTGAAGATCCGACGGAATTTCTTGATAATTGTAAGCTAATGGATAATTGAAAAGGAAAGATACAATGCGAGTGAAAACCCTGTTATTTGCGATATTTTACTTTTCATTGGTTCAAGGAACCGAAAATATAAATTTATTAATTGAAGATACAATGGTGGTAAGAGGAAAAGATGGACTTTTAGAAAAGCCCCAGTTTGATGCTCATTGCATAGCTACTCTTAAAGAAAAAAGTGTTGTTTATATTCTTGAAAAAAAACCCGTACCAAATGAGTTAAAACAAAATGCAAAAGACTTTTTTCTCAAAGTAAAAACACCTGCCGGACAGAGTGGATACTTTTGGACAAAATCTCTTATTACAAGAAAACAATTCCAGCTTCACCAGGATTCTTTGAATTTGTGGGCTAATACCCCACAGCCGGCATACGCCAATTTGATTGGTATCACCTACTTTAAAAATTCCGAACTTCCCGCGGAGCTTTATTCCGGCGAGTTTGTTTCCGTCGGTGAGAAAAACCAATATGGCATAATTTCCGTCAGTAATAGATATAACGGTGACTATGCGTATCTGTTCTTTGTAATTGAGGACAAAACAAAGGGTGACGGATTAAAAATCCTTGATATAATTCCGTTAAACCCGACGTTTTTTAAAAAAGGCTCTTCGTTATGGTTTAAACAGTGTGAGTGCAAAAACAAAGCAACCGATTGTTCCGACGTTGTAGCCATATATTATCATGATGACAAAATGGCAAAAAAGAACATCATGGTAAAACCGGAAAAAGCCTGGAGACCGAACTATAAAACCCAAAAACTGGAAGCGATTCCGCCTGAATCGGTCAAATGCGGATCAATGGCGTCTGAGGAAGATGGGCCTTAAGAGCTTAAAAATGTAAGTTTTATTCTTTTCCGGTTATTTATAATATTGAAAATAAATGGGGAAACGTATTATGAAAGCAAACCTATTTTTATTAAGCGTTATTTTCATATTAATTCCTATGTCGATTTGTTGCAATAAGAACGAGAATGGCGATAAAAAAAGCAATTTAGCACAGAGTAAAATTGATGGAAATTCAAAAGGGAATTTCGTCAACATCCCATGCACAAAAGAGAATTGCTCTGAAACACTGTTTGTGGGAAGTGACTCCGGAGCTTGGCTGCAAACAACACCGGGAGATGACTCTGGAACAAAAATTATAAGGCTTCCGTTTAACACTGAACTTCGTTCAATATCATATGCACAGGTGGAAGAAGGTGAAAACAGCAGCTTCCCGCATAAAGTTAATTGGTATAAAGTGAAAGTTGATGGCAATGAAGGTTGGATTAAAAGTGCCAGTATCATGTCGGAAAAACGTGTTTATAATGAGGCGTTCGCTCACTTCTCGGATACGCTTTTACAAACGATAAAATTAAACAAACCCATGTCCGCTTTTTTACGGGATTCGGTATTATTTGTATATCATGAAGATAACCGATGCGATGGAAGCACCGATGGGCAGATAATTCTCAAGGATCCCAAAGGAATAGACGGTATTTTAGGAATTAGCGTATTCCGTGATGGAAAAGGTTGGGAGGAAAAATGCGGCAAGGATAGCGGTCATTTTAACATAGAGTTTGACTTTCATAAAAAACTTGGTGAAATTGTAGAAAGAGCGGATACATTTGTAGTTGATCACTATAAATCAATAATTTCAGCTTCTGTTATGCTTAACGGTTTTGATTTTTTTATAACACCGATCAATAATCAATTTTTAATATTTAAAATTAAGTATGAAGATTCCGATCCAGGATAAATATATTGATTATTGCGCGTTAATTGAAAATGGAAAGGCATAAAGCTGGCGCAAAGACCCGATACTTCTGGATTAATTCTTTGATTAACTTGTTCTATTTAAAATAAACACTTTTAAAAACTCAAGCTTATGGTTCCTCCTATTTACCATTCTCATTATTCGGGATCCGCATCAAGTGCTGAGTTCGCACATAGAGGAATGGCCGTCCTCACATTGTTTTTGGTTTGGATTGCACCTTTCATTTTGTTCAGGTTGCGTGGAAAATCTGTTATCATGTCAAAAAAGATACGCGGTTCCCATAAACATGGAGCCAACCGAAGTTTAAATCCGTCAGAACGAAAGGCGCTCTTACTTTACTTGGCATGGGTAATCATTTCGTCGATTTTGGTTATTATTGTATTTGAATATGTATTAAAACCTT
>Ga0182027_10015152_pt1 | contig 10625 bp, 5 predicted proteins | sample 712E1DmetaG_FD_121300 | JGI IMG/M metagenome (GOLD analysis project Ga0182027, IMG submission 121300) | Permafrost microbial communities from Stordalen Mire, Sweden - 712E1D metaG (Illumina Assembly) | ecosystem: Environmental > Terrestrial > Soil > Wetlands > Permafrost | place: Sweden... | reverse complement strand
GAGGATCGATGAATTTCTGTAGTTCCGACATCTTCTGCCGCCAATGCGCTGAATTCCATTTCATGGCGAAAAGGATAGCACACGCCCAAAAAATTGTCAATATAACTTAACAAAGTAATGCTAACCCCCAATGAGTTTTTGGTGTCCTGGAATGGAAACATTCTCTTTGATGAAACCAGCATCCCCGGCTTCGGATGGACCAACCTGCAGTTCTTGGTGACAGCGACGGGGACGGGCACCGTTTTGGAATTCGGATTCCAGGATGACAACAGCCTTCTTGGGCTGGATGACATCAGCGTCGTGCCGGCGCAACCCGGCATTGCGAGCTTCAGCCGGTCTGGCGCCAATTTGGTGTTCAACGGGAGCAACGGCTTTTCCGGAGGGACCTATGATTTGCTGATGACCACGAATCTGGCGCTGCCCCCAAGCCAATGGGTGCCGGTGGCGACCAATGCCCTGGACACCGGCGGGAATTTCACCATCACACTGACCAACGCGGTGAGTCAGACCAACCGGGGACGGTTCTACCTTCTTCGGTTGCAATAAAGCCCTGTCTTTCCGCGCGGATCCATTTTCCAAAACATGCCATGACATCGCCCCCTCTTGAAGCGGCGCGGGAAACCTGCCGGAACATCGCGGGAAACATCGCCAAGATCATGCGCGGCCAGGCCGGCCCGACGCGCCAGTTGCTGGCCGCCCTGGCCGGCGGCGGCCATGTGCTGCTGGATGACTTTCCCGGCACGGGCAAGACGACGCTGGCCAAGGCGCTGGCCCGCTCGATTGACGCGCAGTTCAAGCGCATCCAGTTCACGCCCGATTTGCTGCCCTCGGACATCCTCGGCGTGTCGGTGTTCAGCCAGCGCGACCAGGAGTTCCATTTTCACGAAGGCCCGGTGTTCACCAACATTTTGCTGGCCGACGAAATCAACCGCGCATCGCCGCGCACGCAATCCGCGCTGCTCGAAGCGATGGGGGAGGCGCAGGTCAGCGTGGAGGGCGAACGGCGGAATCTGCCGGATTTGTTCTTTGTCATCGCCACCCAAAATCCCGTCGAGTTTCGCGGCACCTACCCCCTGCCCGAGGCGCAGATGGACCGGTTTGCCATGCAATTCCTCCTCGGCTACGTCCAGCCGGAGGAGGAAGTGGCCATTCTGACGGCGCAGCAACACAACCACCCGCTGGACCAATTGAAACCGGTCGCCACGCTCGCGGAGGTGATCGCGCTCAAGCGCGCGGTCGAGGACGTGCGCATCAGCGACGAATTGAAACGCTACGCCGTGGACCTGGTGGCGGCGACACGAACGGCGGGGGGCGTTCAGCTTGGCGCCAGTCCCCGCGCGTCCATCGCGTTGATGAAAACCGCGCAGGCCCTGGCCTTGTTTGACGGCGCGGATTTCGTCACGCCGGAACAGATTCAGTCGCTCGCCGTGCCGGTCATCGCCCACCGGCTGGTGCTGGAGCCGCAGGCGCGCTTTTCGGGCGTGACGGCGCGCGGCGTGGTCGAGGAAGCCGTGAAGAAACTGCCCGTGCCGGCGTGAGAAGTGAATTTGGAATTTTGAATAGTGAATGAAGAAATAACATTCCGCACGGCGTCGCCGGGAAAACCGTTTTCACTATTCCAAATTCTACATTCTTAATTCTCCACATGATCCTGATCTACTGGCCGATTTACTGGACTTACCGCGTCGTGAGCGGCCTGTGGCAATGGTCGCGCCGGCGGTTCACGCTCGCCGGGTTGTGCGTGGCGGGCGGATTCCTCGTCGCCGGCTTGGTGAGCACGGATGTCGATAACACCGTCAGCTATCAATCCTTTTCGCTCCTGCTGGCGTTTCTGCTGCCGGCCCTGGCGGGCAGCCTTTTCTTTCGCGCCACCTTTGCCGCGACGCGTTCGCTGCCCCGGTTCGGCACGGCCGGCCAAGTGCTGCGCTACGGCGTGCGGATCAGGAACCTGACGGCGAAAACGCAGGCCGGCCTGACGTTGCTGGAGGAACTGGCCGACCCGCGCCCGTTTTTCCAGCCATGGCTGGCCTTTCAATTGGCCGAAAGCAAACGGGTCCGCCCGTTCCGCATGGCGCAACGGCGCCGGAGTAATCCGTTCCGCCTGGCGAATGTGAAGGAGGCGAACGTAGCGCCGCTGCCGGCGGGCGGGGAGGCCGCGGCGCAGGTGGAAGTCCTGCCGTTGCGCCGGGGGATCCTGCGTTTCGCCGGGGTGACGCTGGCGCGGCCCGACCCGCTGGGATTGTTCCGTTCGTTCGTCAGGGTATCCGCTCCGCAGAGCGTATTGATTTTGCCGCGGCGTTATCCCATTCCGCCCGTCGCGCTGCCGGGCGCGCTGCGCTATCAGCAAGGCGGCGTGGCGCTGGCGGCGGATGTCGGGCGCAGCGAGGAATTCGTCTCGCTGCGCGAGTATCGCCGCGGCGATCCGCTGCGGCACATTCACTGGCGAAGCTGGGCCAAGGCAGGCAAACCGATCGTGAAGGAATTCGAGGACGAGTTTTTTGTGCGGCACGCGCTGGTGCTGGACACGTTTGGCGGGGAACCGAACGGCGAAATTCTGGAGGAGGCCGTCTCCGTCGCCGCCTCGTTCGCCTGCGCGGTGCTGACGCAGGAGTCGCTGCTGGATCTGCTGTTCGTCGGCAACCAGTCCTATTGCTTCACCGCGGGCCGCGGACTGGCGCACGCGGATCAAATGCTGGAAATTCTGGCCTCGGTCCAGAATTGCGCCGACAAGCCATTTGCCACGCTCGAACAGCTTGTGCTCAACCACATCTCCGCCGTCAGCGGCTGCATCTGCGTGTTGCAACGCTGGGACGGCGCGCGCCAGCATTTGATGAGGAAATTGCGCGCGCTGGGCATTCCCTTGCTCGTGCTGCTCGTGGCGCAACCGGGCGAAGAGAAGCCGGACGCCGGGCCGATGCGCGACGAGCCGGAGAACTTCCAGGTCCTGGAAATCGGGCAAATCGAAGCCCAACTGGCGAAATTGAAATGACGGACCACAGCCCAACTGTTCCAGGCCGCCGCGCCCGAACGCCGCCCTTCCTGTTGCTGGCCGCGCTCCTGTTCTGGGGCTGGCAATCGGGATTGCTTTTGGCCGGCGCCATCGCGGGCCTGGCGCTGGAGAGCGCGCGGTTCCTCAAGGGGCGCTGGGATTTGACGGAGCAGGATTTCCGCCGCATCTGGAATTTTTGCGTGCTGCTGGCGCTGGCGCTGGTGATCTTCGTTTTCGCCACCAACGAGGAAGGCGGCGGTTGGAGCGGCCTGCTGCATCCTTCCGCCGACGCGGCTACGCGCTATTTCGGCGTTTCCACCGCCACCGCTTTTCGCTGGCTGCCGGCGACGTTCTTCCTGCTGGTCGCGGCGTCTTTGTTCTGCGAACACGAATCGGTTCCGTTGTCGGCCATTTCCTGGCTCATTCGCCGGCGGCGGAAAGGGAGCGCGGAGGCGGGACCTTATTTGGACGTTTCGTATCCTTATTTCATGGTGTGTTTGTTTTCCGCCGGCGTTCACACCAACGAAGGGGGTCAATCCTATTTTTGGGGACTCGCCGTTCTGATGGCGTGGGGCTTGTGGCCGCTGCGTTCGCGGCGTTTTGGCGCCGCCGCCTGGGCCGGCGCGCTGGCGGCGGCGGTTGCGCTGGGCTTTTTCGGCCAGCGGGGCATTGCCGGGTTGGAGCGCGTTCTGGCGGGTTACAACGCGCAGTGGATCGAGGGTTTTCTGCGGCCGCGGACGGACCCGTCCCAAAGCGCCACCGCCATCGGCCAGATCGGAAAACTAAAAATGTCCGCGCGCATCGTCATCCGGCTCGAGCCAAGAAACGGCAGTTCGCGGCCGCTTTATTTGCGCGAGGCCGCTTACCGCAACTATGGCGCCAGTCCGCAAGGTCAAACCTGGTTTTCCGGCGGTACAGAGGCCGATTTCACGCGCGTTCTGCATGAGCCGGGCAATGAATCGTCCTGGAAGCTGCCGCCCGCCAAGGCCAGCAACTCGGTTGCCACCATCTCTGCATACCTGGACGGCCGCTCGCGGGAGACGGGCGACCCGGAAGGATTGCTTCCGTTGCCGACCGGCTCCAGCCGTCTGGAAAATCTTCCGGTCTTCCTGTTGCAAACGAACAATGCCGGCGCGGTGCTCGCCGCCGGCTTGGGCCTGGTGGTTTTCAACGCGTACTATGGCCCGGGCCCGACTTTTGATTCGCCGCCCGATGCCGGCACCAATCATCTGGACCTGAACGTGCCGGCCGACGAGGCGCCGGCGCTGGACCAAATCATTTCCGGCATGAACATCGCCGGCGCGACCGAACGGGAGAAACTTCTCGCCGTCCTGAAGTTTTTTGCGGCCAATTTCAGTTACAGCACCTGGCTGGGACCGGAGAAAGCGGCCCGAACCAACGAGACGGCGCTGTCGCGTTTTCTGTTGCAAAGCCGCAGCGGGCATTGCGAATACTTTGCCACCGCGACGGTTTTGCTCTTGCGCGAAATGGGCATTCCCGCGCGTTACGCCGTGGGTTATGCCGTGAACGAATCCTCCGGCCGCGGCTATGTTGTGCGCGAACGCGACGCCCATGCGTGGTGTCTGGTTTGGAACGCGTCCAGGCAAATGTGGGAGGACTTCGACACCACCCCCCCTTCCTGGGTCGCCGAGGAAAACAAGCGCGCGCCGGCCGTGCAATGGTTGTCGGACTTTTGGTCGTGGCTCCGATTTCAAATTGCAAAACTCCGCTGGGGGCAGACCAATTTGCGCCAGTACATTCTCTGGGCGCTCGTCCCCATGCTGGCGTTGCTGCTCTTTCAAATCATCTTCCGGCGCGGGCGCAGACGGCGGACGGAATCCAAAACCGGAGATTCCGCCGCCGCGAATTTCTGGCCGGGACTGGACTCCGAGTTTTACCTGCTCGAACGCAAACTGGCCGCGCGCGGCGTGCCGCGTCCGCCTGGCGAGCCGCTTTCCGACTGGCTGGCGCGCACGCTGGCCGACCCGGCGCTGGCGGATTTGCGGAAGCCGTTGGAGGAACTGTTGCGGCGGCACTACCGGCATCGTTTTGACCCGCGCGGCTTGAGCGCCGCCGAACGCGAAGCCCTGGCGCGAGAGTCAAGACTATGTTTGGAAACGCTGTTGCGGATCGAGCGCCATTCCGCGCATCCGGCTTGAAATGCATTCTTGACCATAGCAGCGGCGAGCCCCAAACTCGCTTGACCCGAAAATCCCAGCCACTGGCTGGAGTATCGAATTGATATTAAAACCAACACAGCCATGAAAATGAAACTAAGCGCGGTGATTCTCTTCATCTTGGCCTCGGCCTCCGCTTTTGCGTCGGAGGCGACGGGCCAGGTTACCGCAGGCGGTTTGCGGCAGGTCGAGCAGTACAATTTCTCCATCCACGTTCTGGCCATGCTCCTGGTGGGCTTTGGTTTTCTGATGGTGTTTGTCCGCAACTACGGCTACAGCGCCACGACGGGTACTTACCTCGTCGTCGCCGCCGGGTTGCCCTTCTACCTGTTTTTGCGCTCCACGGGAATCCTCTCGGCGGAAGCGGTCTCGCCCGATTCCATCAAGGCGCTGCTGCTGGCCGAGTTCGCATGCGCGGCGGCGCTGATTGCCATGGGGGCCATTCTGGGGCGCGTCCGCCTGTATCAATACGCGCTGCTGGCCATGGTGGCGGTGCCGGCCTATCTGCTCAACGAATGGCTGGTGCTGGACGGCGGCTTGGGCGTGACGAAGGGATTCGTGGATGCGGCCGGTTCGATCACCATCCACGCTTTCGGGGCTTACTTCGGGCTGGGATTGGCGGTGGCATTGACCAGCGAGGCGCAACGGGACCTGCTGATTGAAAGCAACGAAGTTTCGGACCAGTTCTCCATGTTGGGTTCGATGGTGTTGTGGATTTTCTGGCCGAGCTTTTGCAGCGCGGTGGTGCCGCCGGAGCAAATGCCCCGGACGGCGGTCAACACCATCCTCGCCTTGTGTGGCGCGACGCTGGTGACTTACCTGGCCAGCAACCTCTTGCGCAAAGGCCGGCTGGGGTGCGGCGATATGGCCAACGCCGCCCTGGCCGGGGGCGTGGCCATCGGCGCGACTTGCAATCAGGCCAATCCGCTGACGGCGTTTGCGATTGGGTCGGTGGCGGGCGCCATCTGCGTGGTGGGCTATGCCATCATTCAGCCCGCCTTGCAGAAACTGCTGCGCAGTGTGGATACCTGCGGCGTGCATAATCTCCACGGCATGCCGGGACTGTTTGGCGGCGTGGCGGCCATCTTTGTGGTTCCGGGCATCGCCACGGCGCAAATCGCCGGCATCGTGGTCACCGTCGTGCTGGCTTTTGTCACCGGCACCGCCGGTGGTTATCTCATCAAAGCCACGGGTTCCAAGGCCGCGCCGTACGAAGATTGAAATGGAGGGCGCTCAACCTGGCGAAATTGCGGCGCGAACTCGCAGTTCATTTTCCCGCTGCGCCAGTAACGGCAGGGGAAAAGGCAGGGCGGGTTCCGATACATCGGGACCCACCGCGACGCGCACGGAATGCGCGCCCTACCAGCCAAGTCCGACGCATCACTCATTTTCCCGCATTTCTTTTGGTAAGCATCTCGAAAGGGTGTACTATTAGTCATTGCCATGGTTACCTTCAAATCTTTGCCACACTTCCCCGCAGGCGTCCCGGATTGCGCCGTCGCCGGGCGAAAAGCTGGCTCGCGTTCGAGCGATCCTCTGCTGTTGGCTTTGATGCTCTTCCTCGCCGTTCTTCCTCCCGCCGGGGCGGGTCTGCCGCCAGGTTGGAGCGACACGGACATTGGCGCGCCTGCGGACGCCGGCTCCGCCTCGGATGCCAATGGCGCGTGGACTGTCTCCGGCGGCGGCGCGGACATCTGGGGAACCAACGACCAATGCAACTTCGCCAGTCAGAGCTTCAATTGCGACGGCGCCATCCTGGCGCTGGTCACCAGCGTACAGAACTCCGATCCAGGCTCCGGCTGGGCCAAGGCGGGCGTGATGTTCCGCAACGACACCACGGCCGGGGCGGTCAATGCTTTTATGACCGCCAGCGCGGCGCAGGGTGTCGCTTTTCAGGTTCGCACCACGGCGAATGGCTTGTCGTCCATGACGCAGGTTGCCGGGGTCGCCACGCCCGTCTGGGTCAAAGTGGTTCGTTCGAGCGACCAATTCAGCGGCTTTTATAGCGTGGATGGGACCCATTGGATTCAAGTGGGCAGCGCGGCCACCATCGAGATGGGCGGCGCCGCCCTGGCCGGGTTGGCCGTGTCGGCCCACAACAACGCCGCGTTGAACACCTCCACTGTGACCAACGTCAGCCTGACTTCGCCCACTTTCGGCATCTATCGGGAGCTTTGGACCAACCTCAGTTCCAGCGTCGGCAACACTCTGGCCGCGCTGACGAACACCGCCGACAACCCCAATTGGCCCGGCAATCCCGCCGCGTCCTACACGCATGTTTTCACCAATTTTGAAACCGAGATCAACGTGGCGATGAATTATTTCGGCCAGCGTCTGCGGACGTTTGTCGTGCCGCCGGCCAGCGGCCTTTACACGTTTTGGATCGCCAGCGATGACACTTCACAGCTTTTCCTGAGCACCAACGAGAACCCCGCCGGCATGGTTCCGATTGCGTCCGTCACGGCCTGGACCGCTTCGGAGGGCTGGACCGAGTATGCCAGCCAGCAATCGGCGCTCCTCAGCCTGCAAGCCGGCTGCCGTTATTATCTGGAAGCGCAAATGCAGCAAGGCAGCGGCGGCGAGAACCTCTCCGTGCGCTGGCAACTGCCAAATCTTACATTCGAGCAGCCGATGGCGGCGGTCAGCGGGGCCGGCACGCTCCTGATCCCGTGCAACGGGGTGGACACGACTCCGGGCATTTTTGCCCAATCCACCAACCCGGCCGTGGTGGAGAATCTCAACGCGGTTTTTTCGGTGCTGGTCACGAACCAGGCGCCGGTGGCTTACCAATGGTTCGCTGCCGGCGTCAAGCTGGCCGGGGCCACCCGGTCCGTGTACACGCTCACCAACGCCAGTCTGTCGCTCAACAACGGCCAGAGCTACGCCTGTGTTGTCACCAACAGCATGGGTTCGATCACCAGCGCCCCCATCACCCTCACGGTGCTGCGCGACACCGTGCCGCCGGCCGTGGCCGGGGTCTTTAATGTCGGCCCCGCCAACGTGGAGATCCTTTTCTCCAAACCGGTTGCGGCCGCCACCGCCACCAATGTGGCCAATTATGCGTTCACCAATGGCATCGCCATCACCGGCGCGGCGCTGGCCGCGAATGATCTCACGGTCACGCTGGCCACCGCGCCCCTGGTCTATGGCAGCAATTACGCCATTGTCATAAATAATATCCGCGACCTGGCCGGCACGCCGAACACCATCGCGTCCAACACCCTGGCCGGTTTCACGGCCTCGCCTTTTGCGCCGCAGGACATCGGCGGTCCGCCCATCGCTTCCAGCTACGCGCTTGCGGCCAACGGAATCAGCGTCAGCAGCGCCGGCTACTATATCGGCGGCTACGGCGACCAATTCAACTTTGAATATCAACTCCAAACCGGCAACTTCGACGTCGCCGTCTGTCTGGCCGGGTTGGGTTTGTCGGACCTGTGGGCCCAGGCCGGCTTGATGGCGCGGGCCAGTCTGGATGCGGGCAGCCCGTTCGCCGCCGCGCTGGCCACCCCTGGCATGAACGGGGATTTCTTTGCCGACCGCCCCGCCACCAACGCCCTGGCTGTCACCTCGGGAAGTTTTCCTGTCAACTATCCCAATACCTGGCTGCGGCTCAATCGCGTTGGCAGCGTGTTCACCGGTTTCGGCAGTTACGACGGGACCAATTGGACGCCCTTGGGCAGCGCGACGATTGCGATGCCCAGCCAGATTTACCTCGGCCTGGCCGTCGCCAGCCACAACACCAACCAGCCGGCCACGGCGCAATTTGTCAATTATGAAACCACGCCCGCCGGCGCGGTGGCGGCCACACTCGTCAATCCCCACGAACCCCTGGGGCCGTCCAGCCGCAAGACCGGAATTGTCATTTCCGAGATCATGTGGAAGCCCGCCCCGCGCGCCGACGGCAACAACGTGGAATTCCTGGAAATTTACAATCCCAATCCATTTTTCCAGGACATCAGCAGCTATCAGGTGACGTGCGCGGACGTGAATTACACCTTCCCGTCCAACACCCTGATTCCCGGCGGCGCCTTTTTCGTCCTGGCGGCTTCGCCGCAAGGCATTGCCAATGTGTACGGCCTGACTTCTAATGTCTTTGGCCCCTACACCGGCAGCCTCAAACATGCCGAGACTCTCGAAGTGTTGGACGAGCAGAGCAATGTGTTGCTGACGGTGCCTTATACCGACACCTACCCCTGGCCGGTGGCGGCCGGTGGAACGGGACACTCCATTGTGCTGGCCAATCCGACCTACGGCGAAGGCGATGCGCGCGCCTGGGACATCAGCGACACGGTGGGCGGATCGCCGGGCGGGCTGGACAGCTTCCATCCCAGTCCGCTGCGCAGCGTGGTCATCAATGAAATCCTGCCGCATTCGGAAAATCCAGCCGTGCCTCAATTCATCGAACTTTACAACCACAGCACCAACGTTGTGGACGTTTCGGGTTGTATTTTGACCGATGATCCGGCGGCCTATAAATTTGTCATTCCAGCGGGAACCGTGATCGGCCCGGCGGGTTCTATTTCCTTCACTCAATCGCAATTCGGCTTCACGCTCAACGGCGCGGGCGGGACGCTTTACTTCATCAAGCCGGACGGCAGCCGCATCCTGGATGCCGTGCAGTTTGGGGCGCAGGCCGATGGCGTTTCCTATGGGCGCTGGCCGGATGGCGCGAACGATTTTTACGCCTTCACGGCCCGCACCCCGGGCACGAACAACCGCGCGATTCTAATTGGCGACATCGTTCTCAACGAATTGATGTATGACCCGATCAGCGGCAACGACGACGATCAATACATTGAGCTTTACAACAAGGGAACCAACACGATCAATCTGGCCGGCTGGCAATTCACGGCTGGCGTCACGTTCACTTTTCCCCCCAATGTCATCCTGGCCTTTAACGGCTATCTGGTGGTGGCCCGCAACCTGACGAATTTATTGGGCAGATATGCGAATTTGAACCCCGGTAACACCGTGGGCAACTACACCGGCAAGCTCTCGCACAAAGGCGAGCGGCTGGCGCTGGCCATGCCGCAGAGCTTCTACGGCACCAACACCATTTACGTGGTGCAAGACGAAGTGACCTACGACACGGGCGGGCGTTGGGGAGAATGGTCCTCCGGCGGCGGCAGCAGTCTGGAACTGATTGATCCCCGTTCCAATCACCGCCTGGCCGCCAACTGGGCGGACAGCGATGAAACGCAAAAGTCCTCGTGGGTGGACATTGAAAACACCGGCGTGCTGGATAACGGCGCCAACTACGAAGCCGGCATTCTCCATGCGCAAATCGGCCTGCTGGACGCCGGGGAATGTTTGGTGGACAACATCGAAGTGGATTCCAATGGGACCAACTACGTTTCCAATGGCACGTTTGAAAGCGGCCTCGGTTTGACCAACTGGTCCCTCCAAGGCTGCATGGTGCGTTCCAGCCTGGAAAGCAGCGGCTATCAAAGCGATTATTC
>Ga0182027_10015151_pt1 | contig 10627 bp, 8 predicted proteins | sample 712E1DmetaG_FD_121300 | JGI IMG/M metagenome (GOLD analysis project Ga0182027, IMG submission 121300) | Permafrost microbial communities from Stordalen Mire, Sweden - 712E1D metaG (Illumina Assembly) | ecosystem: Environmental > Terrestrial > Soil > Wetlands > Permafrost | place: Sweden... | reverse complement strand
TTTAACCGCCGCAAGGTCTGGTGGTGGTTTGCCGCGGCGGCGGCGCTGTTGGTGCTTTGTAGCATCAGCCTGATTGGCCTGAGAGGGGTAACTGATTTTATTCACCTGACCATAATCAGTGCGGCCGGCCAGGGCTTTGATTTGAATGAAATTGGCATGGTCAACTTTACGGGCATGCTGTTGCGCTTTTTCCCAGCCATGCCGGTGGGTTTGATACACGGGTTTGGTTGGGCGTTATTCCTCGCAGCGGTGGTGGGGTTGTCCATCATATGGAAGATTTCCCCCACACTCCACATTCGGTACATTGTGCTGGAAGCCTGCGTGAGCCTGTTCGCTTCTCCGCATCTGCATTTCCATGATTTAGGGTTCCTGCTGATTCCTTTTTTGGGGTTGGTAGTTATCGCTGGGAATAAGGAGCAGAATGGGACAGGAAATGACTCTGTGCCTGCCCTGGCGCATCCTCGCAAAGGTTTCAACATGAAACCAATTCATTGGGCGGCATTCCTACTGGCTGCCTCCCTGCTGATGCTATTTGCGGATCTTTGGGACCCGGCGCGTTACACGGTCCCATACTTGTTGATGGCAATTTTACCAATGGCAGCCTGGAAGTTGGAAAAATTGCAAACAGAAAAGCAATTTTATTCAAGCTGAAGACCGCCACCTTTCCTTCGACAACCGGGCGAATGTCAGCATTGCCAGCAGGTTAAAAGCAATCGCGCCCAAGGTAACCGCCAGGAAACCCAACCCATACAGCCAGGGCGCCAGGAAGTCTCCGATGGCGCGGCCAAAAGAAACGGCGGCCACGTTACAGGCCATCAGGGTGGCGCGCGCAGACGGAAGCAGTTCGGTCATCGGCGGGATGCTGCTGACAATTGTGAATACGAAGGATAGGTAAATGAAGAACAGGCCAAGCAACGCGCCCCACACCGTCCGACCAAGCCAGGGCAGTGCCAGCGCCGCCAGCGAATCGACTGCCAGCCAGATCGCGATGGAGCTCAGTTCCCATGAAATTTGCCGGAATCTTGGATCCATCGTATTATCTGGGTATTATTAGGCAGGTTATTCCTCTTCGCTTCAAAGATTGCGATTCAACCCGTTGGAATAAAATGCCATAAATAGTATTTAGCCGAAAACAGGAACCCACTCCCCAAGATGACCCGCCCCCGCCTCGGCCCCATCCTCCTTGCTCTGGCTTTAACCCTGCAAGCCACCTGGTATATCCTACTCCTGGTCACGTATATCCGCATTCCTGGGGATGTCAAAGGAGCCGATTTCAGCGCCTTCTACACCGCCGGGCGGATTGCCGCGTCCGGGCACTATTCCCTTCTTTACGATATCCCGACCCAGGTCAAAATCCAGGAATCGATCTGGGGTATGCCGCTCCAGGCGGATGAGATCCTGCCCTTCAACCATCCTCCCTTGCTGGTACCTGTTCTTCAGATAATTTGTACCAATAATTACATCTTGTCCTACCTCCGCTGGTTGACTCTGTTGGCTTGCTTCGTGGCTGCGGCCGGGTTCCTGCTTGACCGCTTACTCAAGTCCCAGCAGTGGAAAAGTGCGGAACGTGCGTTATTCATCACGGCGTTCATGCTCTTCTACCCTACCTTTATCAGCGTGCTCAAGGGCCAAGATTCGGCGTTGCTCCTGCTTGGCGGCATGCTCTGGTTCTATGGCATGCTTCGGGAAAAAGATCCGCTTGCCGGGCTGGGTCTCGCCATGCTTGTCATCCGCCCGCAGATTGCCTTGCTGCTTTCCATCCCATTTATATTTAATCGTCGCCGGGTCTGGTGGTGGTTCTGTGGCGGGTCGCTCGCGCTTAGCATTTACAGTTTTCTGCTCGTGGGAGTGCGCGGTTCGCAGGATTTCATCCGCTTATTGTTCCAGAATGCCGGTGGTCAAAGCGCCGGCATGAACCCGAATGCCATGTTCAACTTCGTCGGAATGGCCCTGCGTATTTTTCCACATACCGAAATTGGCTTCATTCAAAATCTGGCCTGGGCACTCTACCTGGTGGCGATAATCGGTCTGTCTATTCTTTGGGGGCGTGTTCGGAACCTTCAGCTTTGGCATCTGGTACTTGCCGCCTCTCTCAGTCTCTTCATTGCGCCACACCTCCACTATCACGATCTGTCCTTCCTGCTTCTTCCAATTCTTGGGGTGAGTCTGATCGTTGCTCGAAACCAGCCGGCTGGTTCAAGGTTTCTTCTGTTAATCCTGCCTGTGTCTTGTTCGCTCGCCCTCTTGTTCGCCGATCTATGGGATCCAGCCCGTTTCATCCTCCCCTATCTGTTGATGCTGATTCTACCGGTCCTGTCATGGTTTTATACAACCCACCCTCCAGCCCAGGAAGTTCCCACACTTTAGAGGAAATCAAAAAATATTAGCTGAATTCACTTTGAGAATTGCCCGCTTGAAGGAAATGGTTGGCAGAGAAACAATCCCCGGCACTTTGAGAGTGCCGGGGATTGTTATTTCTCGAAGCTTGATCAACCTTCGCTGGTCATGATAAACATCGGCTTCATTTCGAAGCTTTCATATTTTGGCCGGTAGCGGTCCGTGTTATAGAACTGTTCCACATTGACCACCTTTTTCGAGCCCGTCACCACATCGATCGGAACGTTATCGTAGCGGCCGTTCTTGAGCACCACCAGCCGACCATGGATGCCCTTCAACACCAGGTCCAGTGCCAGGTTGCCGAAGGCCATCGGTGCAATCGAGTCGACCGCATCCGGGTCACCGCCGCGCACCATATAGCCCAAGTTCTGGTTGATGATATTGATGGTTACGCCATTATTGAATTGGGCAGACCGTTTCAGCATTTCTGCCGCCACAGTATCGCCAATGCCGCCCAATTTGGCATGTCCGAAGGCATCCGTGGCACCATCTTTGAACATCATTTCGCCGCCTTCGATCTTGGCCCCTTCCGAGACCAGCACGATCGAGTACTTGCTTGGGTTGCGGTTGCGGTCTGCCACCAGTAACTCGGTCAGGCGGTCGATATTGAACTTCCATTCCGGAATCACGCAACGGTGCGCTGCTCCTGCCATGGTCGGGAGCATTGCCGTGAAGCCGGCATAGCGGCCGAACACTTCCAGCACCATCATGCGCTCATGCGAACCGGCGATGGTGCGCAAGTTGTTGATCAGGGAGATGGTGCGGGTCACGCAGGTGCTGAAGCCAATGCAATAATCGGTTCCAGGCACATCGTTATCCATCGTCTTGGGGATGGCAACAACTTTGAAGCCTTCTTTATACAGCCGCACTCCATAACTGAGTGTGTCGTCCCCGCCAATCGGGATGAGAGTATCGATGCCAAGGAAATCCAGGTTCTTGAGAATTTCCGGCGTCAAGTCATTGCGCTCTTCGGTGTACTTATCTGCCAGGTGTGCCGGAACGTTTTCCTTCTTTACCCTGGCGGCATTCGTACGCGAAGTATGCAGGAAAGTGCCGCCCGTGCGTCCGGCACGGTTGACCACATCTTCGGTCAGGATCTGGTAATTATTGCTGTTATCAGCATCCTTCTCGCGCACTATATCCACCAGCCCGCCCCAGCCACGCTTAAGACCGATCACCTGGTAGCCTTCGCGGATGGCGCGCACGGTGACGGCACGGATGGCTGGATTCAATCCCGGCACATCGCCACCACCGGTCAGGATGCCGATGACGCCAGGTTTTTTGGTTGCAGACATACGTAAGCCTCCTTGAAAAAATTTTAATTATGGCAATCAGGCGGCAATTATACTGCTTCTTGCAAAAATTGATCTGGCTATTTAAACCGGTTCTATGGAAATCTTCCGATCCCGTTGCAAGCGGCAATGCGAGATAAATCCCGCCTGACGGCATACCCGCCCTCAATTGGTGTCTTCATGTTGATTCCCCAAACCCTTTATCAATCGACATACATGCATTTCCAAAGGAGCTTGCCAATATTAGCGCAGCACTCTCTAATCCTTGCGGGTATAATTATCAAGAGATTTCTGGATAGAATGTGAGGGAGCAATGCCCCTGGATAACGCCGGTCCATACTTAACCGATCCGAACGGCCATGAACACCGCCTGATATCGCAGACTGCCATCATCGGTCGCGCGGTCGAATGCGATATTGTCATCGCCAGCAAAAGCGTTTCACGCGAGCACACCCGTGTCCGCCGGGATGGGCGCCGCTGGTTCGTGGATGACCTTGGTTCCACCAATGGAACCTATTTGAACAGCGAACGGGTCATTGGTAGTCTGGCCATGTTGGACGGTGATAGCCTCAAGGTTGGCGATGTCATGTTCATTTTCCATGACCCCGACACCACCACGCGTGAAAATCCAGTCCCGGAGCTGGAGGTGGATACCACCGCTGGCGTGGTGCGCGTGAACCGCCGGGCAGTAAACCTCTCGCCCAAGGAATATCTTCTTATCGCCTATCTCTATGAGCGCCGTGGCCAGGTTTGTTCGAAAGATGATATCGGCCATGCTGTCTGGCCGGAATATGAAGCCGGTGGTATTTTTGATTATCAGATCGAAAACCTGGTGCGGCGTCTGCGCACACGCATTGAACTGGATCCGGCCAGCCCGCAAATCCTTTTCACTGTACGCGGGTTGGGCTATAAATTGATGGTGGCATGATAGTATCTATCCGAAATTTATAGGAGAACCGTATTTTGAATGTGTGCAGCTTCGCTGCACACATTCAAAATACGAACTCCTCCTGTATTTTCGGATAGGAACTAATACAATTGATGCACTTCTCATCGGCGCTCATTAGCCCGATGTTAGCTAGTGGATAGGTTGATTCCGGCTTGTTCAGGTATCATCTGCACCGGATGAAACCTATGCCGACAATACTTGTCAACACCTCCAGGAAAAAGACCTAAATGGCCCCTCTCTCTCTCGAAGGACAATCCCTCGGCAAATATCGGATCCTCGAACCGCTCGGGCGCGGCGGCATGGCCCAGGTCTACAAAGCCTACCACCCGCAACTCGACCGGTATGTCGCGGTCAAGATTCTGCGATCCGACCTGATGGAAGAGGAGGAATTCCTGGCCCGCTTCCGGCGCGAAGCTCGAGCGGTCGCCGCCTTGCGCCATCCCAATATTGTTCAGATCTATGATTTCGATGTGCAGAATGACCTGTATTTTATGGTCATGGAACTACTGGAGGGCGACACTCTCAAAGCCTATTTGAATACCTTGCGTGTGCACACGGAAAAATTGCCGCTTGGCGAAACGGTGCGCATCTTCACGGATGTACTGGCCGGGCTGGCCTATGCCCACGGGGAAGGCATCATCCACCGCGACCTGAAACCGGCCAACATCATGTTGACCAGGCGCGGCCAGGCCGTCTTGACCGACTTCGGCATCGCCCAGATCGTCGGTGGCACGCAATACACCGTCTCCGGCGCGCTGATGGGTACGCTGAGTTACATGGCCCCCGAGCAGGGTCTGGACGGCCACAGCGATGCCCGCAGCGACATCTACTCGCTTGGCATTGCCTACTATGAAGCCCTGACCGGTACCGTACCATTCGATGCCGATACACCCCTGGCCATCCTGATGAAACACATCAATGACCCGCTGCCTCTGCCCCGAAAAACGGATCCAACCATCCCGGAAAGCTTTGAGCGCATCGCACTGACTGCTCTGGCTAAACGCCCGGAAGACCGCTTCCAGACTGCCAATGAAATGGCCGAACGCTTGTTGGCCGCCGCCAAAGAGACCGGCATCCAGGTCCCGGAGACCATCTATCTCCCAAAAATGATCAGCAGTCCTTCCAGTGACAAAACTGGCCCAGTGGCCGTATTCTCCGGCCCGGCTCGCCAGCGCATTCCCGACTCAGGTTTTGCTAGCGGCGACACCGCTGCCATCTCTTCCAGTAACAAATCTGCCACCGGCCTGACCAAAATTACCGACCGGGTCAAGACCATATTTACTCCCCCGCTCAAGTATGGCGAGGTAACTCCAAAACATGTTACTGCCGCAGTACTGTATTCGGTTGGAGGGATTGTCTTTTTCAATATGGTGCTCATCTGGCTGGGCGGCATCTTCGGCGTGAAGGTTTGGGTACATTCCTGGCCGCTTGAGCTCATTGCTGTTGGAGTTTTACTTTCTTCCCTGTTGGCAGCCCTGGCCATCCCCTGGATGCTGATACCAGCCGGTATCGTCATTGGCAACGGTCTCCTTTTCACTTTCTTCACGCTCACCGGCTTGTGGCCCCTCTGGACCATCCTTTGGCCGTTGGAGCCCATCCTGGCTGGCATATGTATCGTTGCGCCCTTCTACCTCATCCGCCAGGGACGCCGCGGGGCCTGGCTCTCCCGCCGTATTGGAATTGCCATGATCGGTGCGGCTGTCATCGTCTTCTTCTTTTCAGTTCTCTTCGGGACCATTCTTCCCTAACCTGTAACTGCCATCACCCAAGCTTTACCCTTACACTGGCGCCAATTCTTGGTGCAGGCAGATAGTAAAGGCCGCCAGGTTTATTCAACGCGGCCAGATTCAAGCTTATTGAACCAAAGGAGGTTCGAATGCAAAAAAATGCTTCTCTACTCATCGGTGTGACCCTGATCGTGTTGGGTGTTCTGGCGCTGGTCGGGAACCTGCTCATGCGGGCGGTCGGCGGTGAATTCATGCTCGGCCTGCGTGCCTGGCCGATCTTCGTGGTGGGTGCCGGGCTGTTGTTCTGCTTACCGCCCTTCCTCTTCCCCCGCCAACGCGGCCTGAGCGGGCTGTTTGTCCCCGGCATTCCCGCCTTCATTACTGGCCTGTTGCTGTTCGTCGGCAGCGTGACCGGCAACTGGGGCATTTGGTCGACCTTCTGGCCGCTGGAAGTTCTCAGCGTGGCAGCTGCTTTCGTTCTGATGGCAGTCTTCTTGAAAGTGCCCTGGCTAATGATCCCGGCTTCCATCCTTGGGTTTACTGGCCTGATCCTGCAGTTCTGCGCCGTCACCGGCTGGTGGAGTTCCTGGGCAGTTCTGTGGACCGTGGAACCGTTCGCCGTGGGCCTACCGCTCCTGCTCATTGGCATCTTCAAGAAAATCGAAGGCGTCAAACTGGCCGGCATCATCCTGTGCGGGCTGGCCGGGCTCGGTTTCGCGGCCATGTCCACCGTCCTGGTCACTTCCATGTGGATCACGCGCCTGATCGGTCCGGCTCTGGTTCTCGCTCTGGGTGTGTTGCTGGTTGTCTCTGCGCTGGCAAAGCACTCTCCCGCAAAGGCCGAAGTTACGCCAGAGGCGGCCCCAGTTGATTTAGCCCCGGTTGAAGAAGAACACATCGCTTAATTCTTTTCATCTCCCATAATTCTCACCCCCGCTAAAGTCACATTCAACCTCGGAGTAGGGCGGAGGATGAGAGAAAAGGAATAATCTCATGAACAAACGATTGTATATCCCCGCTGCCATTCTGCTGGCCGCCATGCTGGTCTCCGGCTGCAGCTTCCAAATTGTTACCGGCTCCGGCAAGCTCAGCTCAGAAACGCGCAATGTCAGCGGCTTCACCAGCGTCACCTTGGCCGGCATCGGGACCGTCTACATCACCCAGGGACCCACCGAATCGGTGCGCATCGAAGCAGAAGATAACCTGATCCCTTATTTCGACACCTCTGTGGTGGGCAGCACCTTGAAAATTGGGCTAAAAGATCAGTACATGGGCATCAGCATGCAGCCCACCCGTGCGGTCAAGTTCTACGTGACGCTCCCCAGGCTCGAGGTGGTCACCCTGGCCGGCTCCGGGGACATCTTCGCCAGCAAAGTCCAGGCAGGCACATTCGCCATCTCCCTGCTGGGGTCGGGCAATATTTCGACCGACGCATTGACTGCCACGAACCTCGACATCCAACTCAGCGGATCGGGCAACATCAACCTGAGGACTGTCTCGGCCAGCCAGGTTACTGCGACCATTGCCGGGTCAGGCGATATTCAGGTGGAGGCTCTCACGGCTGACAAGATCTCATCGAAGACCGCCGGTTCCGGCAATATCACGATCGGCGGCAAAGTCACCGATCAGTCTGCCGAGATCCTTGGCTCCGGCAATTACCTGGCCAGCGGCTTGAAAAGTGCCAACGCCACCGTGCAAGTGACCGGTTCAGGGAATAGCCAGATATCCACCAGCCAGACCCTCAACGTGACCATCCTCGGCAGCGGTGACGTGGCCTATTCCGGCAGCCCAACCATCTACGCCAGCATCGCCGGCTCCGGCAAAATCAACCAGGCCAGCCAGTAAAGCAGGGCTTCCACAAAGTCGCTGGGCTTGTGAAAGCCTCGGCCTGACCCCTGCCGCATTCCCAGAGAATGGGGGCAGACGCGGCGGAAAAAAGAGATTTTAGGATGTGGTGCGTCGGCTGCGCCGACCAACCACACCCAACCCCCCTTCTGTTAGGCCAATTTATGAAAACCATGGTCAATAATGCCATTCCCTAAATAATATCGAAGAAAAACCTGCGAGTCCTCCGAAGGAGAAACTGCAGGTTTTTTGATTCAGGACATGCGCCCTTAATCTAAAACGACGAACGATAGCAAATATGTGGGTAAGGACAGTCAGGATGGGCCCACCTGTGAAGAAACCAATAATTTTTGCAATACCGCATAATTTACAACAGGTACTGCAGAATGCCGTTTAAGAAAGCCATCCGCCATTTTGAGCAGTTCCGGAGGCAGTTTTCACTCGTATCTGGGCAGTTTTTGACTTCAAAAAGGTAAGGAACGCTATGTAATCAATGGCCGCAGTAAATTATACGGTATCGAATACGATCATTCAGTTTTGGGTCAAGGGTTGACAAATTAGAACCCATGTTCAATTATTGGCGATAATTGTTCGCTTGCAGCCAAAGTGCCATAAATGCTGGAATTCCAGCTTTAGACGCTTGTAAACTGGATTTAGTCCTTTAAGACATTAGGATATCCTGTGATGGTGGGTGTTGGACGGGCTACGCCCGTCCAACACCCACCATCTACCCCATCAGCAGCGAGATTCCCGGTGGGCCAGAACTTTACCTATCGAAAAGACATGAGAGTACACTATTTCTGGGAGGAACGGCTCTTTCAACATCCTTCGCAAAGCACTCCCATCGGCTTTTGCCTGTGGGATCCAGGGCGTTGTAGTTCGCCCGGTACGGGTCCAACCTGTACGAAAACTGGTCAACTGGCTTTGTCTATGATTGTCCATAAACCCAGTAACTATTGCTAATTCTTAGAGATAATTCCATATATGGGGGCCACCATTAACCGAAATAGCGCCACCCGTATGATGGTTTTCAAGAAACGATAGAGATATTTTGTGTCCGTGAGAGGCAGGGTGCGGGTTCCGGATTGCCCTGGCATGGGAAGGGATCAGGAAACGGCGGGCACGCTACGCCTCCGGCGGCTCGTCAGGAAGTTCTCCGCCCAGTAAATGACCAATGCCAGCCAGACGATGCTGAAACCAATCAGCAACGACAGGTTGAAAGGCTCGTGGAATAAGAATACGCCCAGCAGGAGTGCGATGGTTGGATTAATGTATTGCAGGATACCCACCGTGGAAAGCGGAATGCGTTGGACGGCCGATGCAAACATCAACAGCGGGACGGTGGTTACCAGGCCGGCCCCCACCATCAACAGATTTGAAACTGGCGGGCTGTGCAGGAAGGCCCCCTGTCCATGCACTTCTATGAAGACCAACAACACTGCCGCCGGCAGGGCAAGCAGGCCTGTTTCGAGCGTCAATCCATACAGAGAACCCAGGGGTGCCAGCTTTTTTACCAGCCCATATAATCCGAAGGAAAAGGCCAGCGTCAGGGCGATCCAAGGGAACTGACCGTATGAAAAAGCCACGTAAACGACCCCGAGGGCGGCCAGCCCAATCGGCAGCCACTGCCAGGGGCGCAATTTTTCGCGCAGGAACAGCACCCCCAGCAACACGCTCAGCAGGGGATTGATGAAATAACCCAGGCTGGTTTCAACCACAAACCCGGCGTTGACCGCCCAGATATATGTAAGCCAGTTGATGCTGAGCAGGATGGCCGAAACCAGGTAGATCAAGACCACCCGCCGGCTGAACGCCCTGAACCAGAAATCTCGCCACTGGCGCGTAAGGAATAGGATCAGCGCTAGCAGCACAAATGACCAGATGATACGGTGGGAAATAATCTGGATGGCCGGGACGGCCTGCAGCCATTTCCAATAGATCGGTAAGATACCCCACAAAAGATATGCGCCAATCCCATACAGAATACCTTTTTTCATGCAATGAATTCTCCTTTGCCGGGTGAGAAGTATACTCCGCAATAACACATTGCGATGACCATTGCGTAGAACTGCACATAGGCGACGAACATGGCTTTACAGAGCCTGAATGCGCTAGCCCCCCTGACTCCCGCTCTCTGGGCAGCGATAGAAGAAGAATTGGGAAATTGCCCCCCAAACCCCTAAATTGTGAAACCCTGATGAACTATAGTGCTTAAGATAAATATTTGGAATTTGTACGGCAAAATCCTTTCATATTTACCGATTTTCAGCAAAAGAAATTCCAAATTATTATCTTAATATCTCATCCTTCGACCATTTTGAAAATGGGTTTACGAATTATCCTGGTGCTGGTATCCTCTCCGCAAAATCACTGACGGAGAAGGCCTATCAACCAACATACCATTACTTCGGAGCGGA
>Ga0182027_10015150_pt1 | contig 10627 bp, 10 predicted proteins | sample 712E1DmetaG_FD_121300 | JGI IMG/M metagenome (GOLD analysis project Ga0182027, IMG submission 121300) | Permafrost microbial communities from Stordalen Mire, Sweden - 712E1D metaG (Illumina Assembly) | ecosystem: Environmental > Terrestrial > Soil > Wetlands > Permafrost | place: Sweden... | reverse complement strand
GAGCGCGACCGGCTCGACCACCTTTATCACATTGCCTTTATCGTCCAAGAACGCTTGCGCCAAATGCGGCTGCCAAACCGTGCCGCCGTTCGCCACCGTCGCGGTCCATGAAGCCATCTGCAAAGGCGTGGTCAAAAGATCGCCTTGGCCGATTGATACATGGTATGTATCGCCGATATACCATGATACGCCTTGGGTCGCCTTTTTCCACGCGGGCGTGGGAACAAAACCGGCCGCTTCATTCGGCAGATCGATCCCCAGCGGCTTACCGATGCCGAAAAGCGAAAAATATTTGTCCAGGCGATCGATACCCAAGCCGACGAATGATTGGTATCCGCCGCCGATCGTGTAAAAGAAGGTGTTGATCGACCAGGCGATCGCGCGCGTGACGTTCGTGATGCCGTGGCCGCCGACCTTCCAGTCGGGAAAGAACCAAGCGCCAACGTGTATTCCTCCGACCGAATTTACAGTGGTCTCCGGCGTGATCACGCCTTCGGCGAGCGCGCCGGAAGCGACCATCAGCTTGGCGGTTGAACCCGGCGGATACATGCCGGAGATCGCGCGGTTAAAAAGCGGATGGTCCGGATCGCTGGCGAGCTGCTTGTATTCGGCGCTTGAGATCCCCTGCGAAAAATCATTGTTCGAGAACGCGGGCAAAGAAATGAGCGTCAAAATTCCCCCCGTCTTCACGTCTTCAACGACCACCGCGCCGCGAGTCAGATGCGTTTTTTCCATCATCGCTTTAAGCGACGATTCGGCCGCGGCGGTAAGCCCGGTGTCGATCGTCAAGCGAAGATTTTCGCCGGGGACGGACGCGGTTTCGCCGACCGTTCCGACCTCGGCGCCCGAGGCATCAACCTCAACTTTTTTCACGCCGGGCGTGCCGGCCAATTCTTTTTCATAGCTATATTCCAGACCGGTGCGGCCGATCGAATCGGTCGGCAGATAATTGTCCTTGATCGACGGTTTCTTGAGGTCGTCGGCGGTGATCCGTCCCATGTACCCCAAAAGATGAGCCATGCTCGTAAGCGTGTTGGTAAGCGGATAGAATCGGTGCGTACCGTTCACGATACTGATGGCCGGAATGTCGGACTGCGCGATCGTGAGATCGATCGCCTGATCGCGGCTCACGTTCGCGGAAAGCGTAACGGGCTGATATCCCTTCACGCCAAAATCGTTCAGGGTGGTTTCGGCAACGGCCGGATCAACTCCGGCAAGCGCGGCGATGCGCGCGACCGCGGATGCGCGCGCAACAGGATCGTCCGGCAGGTCAGCCGGCACGACCGTGAGCTGAAGGTCCGGAACATTATCGGTAAGCTGAACGCCGTTCGCGTCAAAAATGATCCCGCGCTCCGCCGGGGTCGTGACGGCGCGAATGCGGTTCATGTCCGAACGCGCCTTAAACGAGCCGCTTTGCGCCATAAGCACGCCGGTCTTGGCCCAAAGCGCGATCATAAGGGCGGCCATGCAGGCGAAGAACAAAATCACCCGCCGGCGGCGAGCCGCGAGTCCGATGAATTCCGAGGAGACGGACGCATTCGACGGCATCCACGCGTCGTCGCCATAGGCCTCTTCGACCCAGGTCTCGGCTCCCGTGGCGCTGGAGACAATGCCAAGGTTGTCTTCGATCACCGAAAAGGGGTCTTTTCGATCGTTATTCGATATATTCGTCACAGATGGCTTAGCATTCGACTGCGTTCGCCGCGCGAACGCACATAAATTATGAAGACGAAAGCGAGCGACGCCAACTCGATACCAAACGCGCCCAGGACGCGCACCGGGTCGATCGCCGAGGCCTCGTACCAAACGGTTCCTCCAAAAACCTCGGCAGCGCGCGAGAACGCAAGCTCAAAAACGAAATACGCGATCCGCATGGCGACGCCCAACATGATAAGCGAGGGCAATGATCGATTGGTGAACACGGTCCGCGCCAGATACCAGCCGAAAAGCGCGGTGGCGGCGAGGATCATTGTCCATGTTAAGTACGGATATGCAGACATTGCGTCAAGTCCCAGTCCCAAACCGGCCGCAAGGGCGGCGAGGCGGCTTTCTTTGAAAAAAAAGACCGTGACAACCAAAGCGATGATGGGAATTTGCACCAAACCGAACGCGCCGTAACCCAAACGCGCCAGCGCGACCGAAAAAAGCGCGAGCAGGAGTCCGACCATGAACAAGATAGTGTCGCGAAAGAATCGCATAGGTTATTCTCCAACGATTACCGCGACCTTGGTAAGGTCGATCGGGTCGATCGCCGGCGCCACGGTCGCCGAGATGAACGGGTCTGAGGCGACGCTCACCACGCTTTCGACCGCTCCAAGAACCAGGCCGCGCGGTATCCCCTGCTCGCGACCGGTCGTCACGATCGTGTCGCCGGAGGATATCGGCGCATGCTGCGGAATGAGCGTCATCGCAATGACCAAGCCGCGCTCGCCGCGCGCCACGCCGTTCGATTCGGGATGTTCGGAAACCATGACGGCAAGCGCGCTCCGCGGATCGGTCGGGAGCAGCACCGTCGAGCGGCCGTTCGCGACCCGTTCAACGCTGCCCACCAAGGTGCCGTCACCCGTGATGACCGCCTGCCCCCGCGCCACTTTACTTTCCGCGCCGCAATCGATCACGAGCGCGCGAGCGGATGTATCGGGATCGCCACCGACTATTTCGCAAGCGACGAGTTCGAGCCCCGTGCGCGTTCTAAAATTTAAAAGCCCTTTGAGCGTATCGTTCTCCGCGGTAAGCGGCGCGACGGCGGCCACCTTTTCGTTCAAAGCGACGACTTGCGCCGAAAGGGCGGCGTTCTCCTTTTGAACGCGACCGGCGGCGAATATTTGTTCGGCATCGGCGCTAACAGCAAGCGCGCCATTCCTTATGCCGTAGCCGATGTCCAAAAACCCGCGCGTAAGCTGCGCTTCAGCCGGGTCGAAGAACGGGACAAAATGGAAGACGGCCGCGAGCGCGACCGCGCCGAGCGCAAAACGGATCTTTCTCATATATCTAATTCGCCCGCGCCGAAGGCAGAGCGATGGTCGAAAGCAAAAGTTTGTCGTCCAAAAGCAATCCGGAACCGCGCACGACGCAGGTTAACGGATCGTCGGCGATCCTGACCGGAATGTGCGCCGCCTCGCTGATGGCATCGGCGATCAAGCGCAGCATGGCGCCGCCCCCTACGAGCACGATGCCGCGCTCGTAAATGTCGGCGACCAACTCCGGCGGCGTCACTTCAAGCGTGGCTTTGATATTCTCGATAATGAGGCGCAGGGACCGGGAGAGCGCTTCGCGGATCTGCGCGTCGGTCACCACGGCCTCGCGCGGCAAGCCGGTCATAAGATCGCGGCCGCGCATTTCCATCTGCATGGCTTCTTCAAGCGGCATGGCCGAACCGATGCGGATCTTGATCTGTTCGGCCACGCGATCGCCGACCATGAGGTTGAAGTGTTCGCGCGCGTACTGCACGATATTGCGGTTCATCTCATCGCCCGCGACCGGCAATGACTTCCAGGTGACAATGCCGGCCATCGAGATGATGGCGATGTCGGTGGTGCCGCCGCCTATATCCACGACCATCGTGCCGATTGATTCGTTGACCGGCAAGCGCGCGCCGATCGCGGCGGCCATCGTGTTCTCAACAAGCGCCACTTCTCGCGCCCCGGCCGAAAGCACCGCATCCTCGACGGCCTTGCGCTCGACCTCCGTTATCTCGAGCGGCACGCCGATCACCACCCGCGGCCGCGATGCCATGATAAACCCGCCGCGGTGCACCTTGTCGATGAAATAACGCAGCATTTTTTCCGTCACTTCAAAATCCGAAATGATCCCTTTTGAAAGCGGGCGCGAGGTTGTGAGGTAAGCCGGCGTTTTGCCCATCATGTCGCGCGCCGCATTCCCCACCGCCAGCACCTGTCCGGTTCGATTGTTGATCGCAACCACCGACGGCTCGTTCACGACGATCCCCTTGTCGCGCGAATACACCAAAGTATTGGCCGTGCCTAGGTCGATCCCCAAGTCCTGAGAAAATGATCCGAAAAATTTTGCGAACATGTTTTATTGCGGTTCCGCGGATTTAGGTTTGCGTTCGAGCGAAATAAAGATGAACTCGACGACCGTCGCAACTATGATAAGCAGGAGACAATTCCACCACGAGAGCAGATCGCGCGAGCGCAAGACGAGCGCGCCGACCGCAAGCGCCGAAAGCAACACCGCTTGCCGGAAAGAAAGGCCGACAAGCCGCGAGAGCATCTCGTCGCGATGAAGGATGACCCGCAGCAGAAAGCCGATGATCGAAACGGCGCCGCAAAGAGTGAGTCCCAAGCCCGCGTAAAAAAGCGTAAAGCCCAGCGCGCCGGCGGAGGCGGGATCGGTCCGGAAAAGAACCAAAAAAAAGGTCGCTCCGGCCAAGATCGTGCCAAATCCCATGACCGCCAAGTATGCGCGTAAGGACATATTTGTACACGAACGTTATCAAAGTTATTGTTCTTCGACAAGGGTGCCGCGAACCTCAACCGCGAGCTCGGCAAGCTCGATTGCCGAGGCCTCTTTCATGGCTTTAATTAGCGGTTCTTTTAACGAAAGCAACTCTTCCTTGGCCGGGGCCGAGGTGGCGATGGCGTGAAGACGGCCATGACCCACACTAACGAGCCGCGTCCGCGCGGCAAGCGCCGGAGCAGTCGCGGCGATGAACGCCGTCCCCGCTTCAAGCGCCAAAGCAATTCCCGCCTGGGTATTGATCAGGCGTTTGGAGAGCATGGGCAGATAATTTCCTAATGGAGAGAAAGACATACGTGCTAACCAATACTTATCTATTACTAATTTACAAATAATTCTTTTTCGGTTTCTATTCGTAAATTCGTAACGGATTCGCGTTTTCGTTAGAGAATACGAAATTCGCAGATATCCTTGAAGTCGCAATATTTGCATTTATGCAAGTTGGGGTCGGCGGCAAAATCGCTTTTACGGATCTCACCGATCATGCGCAAAACGTATTCGCGAATTTTATCGAGATCTTTATCCGTTCCGAGGAACTCGACGATGGTGCCATTGTCCAAATATACGAACGTAAGCGCCGACGGTTTCTTGCCCAGCACTTCAAGACAGGCGACTTGATAGATGAGGAGCTGCTGTTTTTCTTCAAACCCGATATCGTCCTCGCTCTTCGGCGTGCCGGTCTTGTAATCGACGATCCGTACCGTGCCGTCAGGGAGTTCGTCAACGCGATCGATCGCGCCGCGGAAAGTGGCGTCCCCCGCTTTGAGATTGAACGACTTTTCGAGGTACAGCGGATGGATGCGCTCATTCTTTATAAGATCATAATATCCTGCAAGCAGCTTTTTGCCTTTGGCGCGATATTTGTCCTTGTCCGCGGCCGTTTCAAACCACTCATCAATCCAGCTTGACGCGTACAATTCATCCAACTCTTCCGGCTTAACAAGTTCGCTAATGGTTTTTTTCGTCGTCAATTTATCGTCAAAAAGCGTCGCCTGTTCCGCGCTCTGCCGTTCGGCGACGAGGGCAAAAAACTTTTGGAGCGCCGCATGCATGGTCTTGCCGAACGAAAATTGCCCCTTGCCCTTGATCGGGATCTTAAAAATATGGGCGAACTTGTATTGCAATGGACAGTTCTCAAATGCCTTAAGCTGAGTAAAGGAGAACGAGGTTGGAATATGCATCACCAGATCTTTGGAAGCGGGACGCACATTCTGCGCTGGAATTTCGTTATTAGTCGTTGATCGTTCATCGTTAGTCGTTAACGAGCCGTATCCCAGCTCCGCCAAAAATCGCGACAATTTTCTTTTGCGAGCTCCGCCGTAATCATCGGCCGAGGTAAGATACAGTCCTTTTTTCGCGCGCGTCATACCGACGTAGAACAAGCGACGTTCCTCCTCGAGATGATGATCACCTTCCGGCAAAATTTCCTTGACAAGCGCCGCCGGCAATTCGATCGCTTCGGCGCGTTCGCCGGACGGAAACCGCCGGTCGATCAATGAGACCAAGAACACGTAATCGAATTCCAACCCTTTCGAGGCGTGGACCGTCATGACGCGTACGGCTTCGGGCCCGATGTCGGGGTCGAAAGCCAGCCGCCCATCCTCGCCGGCTTCAACCTGCAAGCGAATGCGTTCCAAAAACAGCTTGGCGGTCGGGTCCGCTTCGGCGGCGACGAAGTCCTCGATCACGCGCCAGAACTGGTTGATGTAATCAAGCGTGTCATGATTAAGCTGGTTATCCTCGCCCACCAGACGCTTTAAATACCCCGTATCTTCAAGAAAAGCGAAAATTACGTTTCGCACGTCATTGACCTTCGTCCGCTCCGTGTGCCGCGCGATCGTACCCAGGAACTTGTTGACCTTTAGAAGACCGTCGGGGGTCAGCGAAAGCGCGGCCGCTTTTTGGCACGCTTCATAAAGCGACCAAGCGTTCTTGGCGCACGCGTGCGTCAGCTTTACAACATCGTCATGCGAGAGATCGACAACGGGACCCGCGAGCATTCGATAAAGCGACGGACTTTCGTGATAGTTATCCAAGAGCCGCAGGTAATTAACGATGTCCAGAACGACCGGCTTTTGATAAAGCCCGCGCGAGGCGTAAAAAATATACGGAATGCCGGCGGCGGCAAGCGCCGCGATGAACGGATTGGCCCCGTCGTTTGAGCGCGACAGAATGGCAAATTGCGAGTAGTCGGCGTCGGGGTCGCTCTCGTACAGCGCTTTGATCTTCGAAGCCACCGATCGCGCTTCGTCGTTTAGCGACCAGCTGTGCAAATGTTCTACCGTTCCCGGATGCGGGACATTGGCATGAAGCTTTTTCGAAAGCCCTTCGCCCAGCTGCGCCTCGAGCCGGTTCGGGTTGTTGGCCTGAATGAATTTGTAGGCCGTATCCAAAATGATCTGCGGTGAACGGTAATTCTCGGTCAAGATCACTTGTTTCGTCGCCGGATAATATTGTTTAAATTGCAAAATGTTCGACACTGACGCGCCGCGGAATTTATAGACCGATTGGTCGTCGTCGCCAACGACGGTAATGTTGGCCGCTTCCCCCGCCAGAAGCCGGATCAATTCAAACTGCGCAATGTTAGTGTCTTGAAATTCATCGACGATCAAATACTTGAACTGCTCGCGATATTTGGCGAGGATCGCCGGCCGTGTTTTTATGAGCCGCACCGTCTCGTTGATGAGGTCGCCGAAATCCAGCGCATCATTCTCGCGCAAGAGTTGCGTGTAGACATGATACGCTTCGGCCACCTCAGCAAGACGCGTTGCTTCGTCGGCGTCCCCGACCACGTCTTTATTAAGTTTTGTATTTTGCGCGTACGCCAAATAATCCTCGGGCGAGATCATCTCGTCCTTGGCGCGACTGAAATGCCGCAGCAGCGCATGGATGAACTTGGTCGGGCTCCCCAGCGGCTTGTAATAATCCAACTTGAACCGATCAAGATTATTGCGGATCAAAAGCCACTGATCGGTCTCGGACAATAATTTGAACGAATCCGGCAAACCGATCGCCAGACCGTTCGCCCGCAAGATCCGTTCGCCCAGCGCGTGAAAGGTCATAACCCACAAGTCGACGTATCCGTACGGCAGCAACTTGTCAATGCGCTCCTCCATCTCCCCCGCCGCCTTGTCGGTAAAAGTCACCGCCAGTATTTCGTCGGTCTTCGCCTTCTTTGTCTCGACCAAATACGCCAGGCGCTTGGTCAAAACCGAGGTCTTCCCCGTGCCCGCGCCGGCCACAATAAGGAGCGGCCCATTATCGTGCATAATGGCCGTTTTTTGCGCCTCATTCGCGCCCGCAAGCAGTTTTTCCGCCCCGTTTTCCATAGGGCTTAGTTTACCACAATACTTGAAGCAAGCTAACTTTGACAAAACATCGCAACCGTGAGAAAACTTGCGAGGAGGGATCGATGAATAGCGACGAAACAAGACCTTTTAAAATCATTGTCATCGAATCAAGCGAAATGATCCTTGCCATCTTGGGGAGCATCCCGCAGATCCGCCGCGACATCGAACTCACGATCACCAGCATGAAAGCGGAGGAAGCGGTCGGTGAAGAGATCGGCGCGGTCAATGTGGTCGTTTACGTGACGAACGGCGCCACCGATCCGGCAAAACGAGACAGGCAATGCACCGACATCGCGAGCGTGTGTCCGCGAGCCAAACTGATCGTGCTGGCCGCAAACGGAATTTCAGGCGCGGTTCCCGACGGATGGACGCTTATCTTTGCCCACGACCGGCAAGCGTTGTATGACCAGATCGTGAGGCACATAGATGCAACCAAGGAGGCGACATGAAACCATGGCTGCTGGTAATAACCGATAAGCCGCGAACGCGCGCATTGTTCAGGGACAACCGCTTCATCGAAAGCCACTATAACCGGCATTTCGTAAGAAATTGCGATAAAGCGCTTGCCGATCTCAAAGAGCGGACGCGCTTTGTTCATACGGTGGTCGTGAGCGACACTTTGACCGAGCGTTTTGCGACCGAATATACCGCGCTCCATCACCGCCCGCACCTCATCATCTTTGGGGCGGACATTTCCAGTCCGCGCCACCTTCGGATCGAACGCGTTACCGATATGGCGGGATTGGAAGCCGTGCTGCGCGAGGCGGAGCGACGGTGACGCCATGATGACAATACGCAAACGACAAGAGCGCCCGGCAAAGGCGCTCTATTTATTTTAGCTTCATCCACCTTCGATATGTTCAGGACGACAAGTCGGGCGTTTGCCCGTGATCGCGGCGGTGTTTGCGCGCGACCTTGAGACGATTGAGTTCTCGCTCCAAGTGAACCGAGGCGTCGGCGTAGGCGACGTCGTCCTTGCCCTTGGCTTCTTCGTAGGCGGCCATGGCGCGTGCTTTGGCTTTCTCGATCTCCTCAACAACCAGGTCTTCGGCGCGGTCGGCGGAATCGGTGAGAATTATACAGCGGCTGCCGGGCATTATTTCAATCGCGCCACCGGCAACGGCCAGAAATTGTTCATTGTTTCCAACGCGCACGGTGAGCGCGCCGGGAACGACAAGGCCGACCAGCGAGGCGTGGTTTGGGAGCACGGTTATTTCGCCCTCGGGGGTCGGCACGGTCACGCTATCGACTTCCTGCTCAAAGACCGTGCGCTCGGGAGTGGTGATTTCGAGATTGAGTTTCATTATTTTGCTTTCTTCCAATCCTCGACAACTTCTTCGATCGTGCCTTTCATATAGAAGTACTGCTCGGGGACTTCGTCGTATTTGCCGTCGAGGATCTCTTTGAAGCTCCTAACGGTGTCAACGCTCTTGACATAGCGGCCGGGAATGTTTGAGAAGGTCTCGGCGACGAAAAACGGCTGGGAAAGGAACTTCTGGATCTTCCTGGCGCGGCTGACGGTCAAGCGGTCGTCGGCCGACAATTCTTCCATGCCCAAAATAGCGATGATGTCCTGAAGGTCCTTGTAGCGCTGCAAAATTTTCTGCACGCCGCGCGCGACGGCATAGTGATCGGCGCCAATGACGTTGGGGTCCAAAATTCCCGAGCTCGAGTCGAGCGGGTCGACGGCCGGATAAATGCCGAGTTCGGCCAGCGAGCGGGCCAGCACAACGGTCGAGTCCAAGTGGCCGAAAGTTGTGGCCGGCGCCGGGTCGGTCATATCGTCGGCCGGAACGTAGACGGCCTGGACCGAGGTGATCGAACCGTTCTTGGTCGAGGTGATGCGCTCTTGAAGCGCGCCCATTTCGTTGGCCAAGGTCGGCTGATACCCGACGGCCGAAGGAATGCGGCCCAAGAGCGCTGAGAGTTCGGAGCCGGCTTGCGTAAAGCGGAAGATGTTGTCGACGAAGAGGAGCACGTCCTGTTTTTCTTCGTCGCGGAAATATTCGGCCTGCGCCAAACCGGTAAGCGCAATGCGCGCGCGGGCGCCCGGCGGTTCGTTCATTTGCCCGAAGACGAGCGCGGTTTTGTCCAAAACGCCGGAATCGGCCATTTCGCGGTAAAGCGAATTGCCTTCGCGCGTGCGCTCCCCCACCCCGGCGAACACCGAATAACCGCCGTGCTCGGTGGCAATGTTGTGGATGAGCTCCATGACAATGACGGTCTTTCCCACGCCGGCGCCGCCGAAGAGACCGACCTTGCCGCCTTTCATAAAGGGGCAGATGAGGTCGATGACCTTGATGCCGGTTTCAAAAACTTCGGTTTTGGTCGATTGTTCGCTAAAGCCGGGCGCCGGGCGGTGGATGGGATATTTCTTTTTGGTTTTCGGCGCCGGCTTGTCGTCGATCGGGTCGCCGGTCACGTTGAACATGCGCCCCAAAGTTTCTTTGCCGACCGGCACCATGATCGGCGCGCCGGTCGCGGTCACGACGGCGCCGCGAGCAATGCCGTCGGTCGACGACATGGCCACCGTGCGCACCACTTTGCCGCCAAGATCACTTTGCACCTCAAGCGTTAGAAGACCGCCCGGGGACTCGAGAGTCAGGGCTTCGTAAATTTCCGGCAGTTCGTCGGGGAAGTGGACATCAACGACGGGGCCGATTATTTGGGTGATTGTTCCTTGGGACATATGTTTTTGGTTTATGAACGATAAACGGTAAGTTATGAACAATGAACTATGAACGATGAACGATTCTTGTCCCGTTGCAGCGAGACGTAATTGTTCATTGTTTATTGTT
>Ga0182027_10015149_pt1 | contig 10628 bp, 8 predicted proteins | sample 712E1DmetaG_FD_121300 | JGI IMG/M metagenome (GOLD analysis project Ga0182027, IMG submission 121300) | Permafrost microbial communities from Stordalen Mire, Sweden - 712E1D metaG (Illumina Assembly) | ecosystem: Environmental > Terrestrial > Soil > Wetlands > Permafrost | place: Sweden... | reverse complement strand
CCTTATCTTATAAAACTTGACAAGAACAGAAATAAATTATCTGATTATAAATACAGTGGAGACGGATTATTCAGCTCAGTATGGTTTAATAATGATCTTTCCATAGCTGCAGGAAATACAAATGGAAAGATGCTGATAACCTGTTTGAATAAACAAGATAGCCTTTTGTGGGATACTACATTTTCTGCCAGTTATTATATGGATTATTCATCGGTTTGTAATCTTGGTGGCAACGAGCTGTTTGTAGTAGGTTCTTCCAGACCAGATTCTTTACAATCAAGAGTCACAGGACTATATTGCGTGTGGCTGAATACTTCAGGTTCAATAATTAACAAGAAGGAATTAAAAGAAACTTCCTTCATTTCAGCCAATAGGGTTATTACTGATAATTCCGGAAATATTTATTTTGCCCTTACGCGAAAATATACCGGATCAAAGTCAAAAGCTAGTGTTGCAAAATATGACAGTCAGCTTCAGCCAATGTGGGAGACGGAACTTTATAACAATCCTGATTTTGGCGCCTCAAGTCTTGGAATATGGATTGATAATACAGGAAATACTTATGTATGCGGAAAGACTGAACTTTCTTCATCATCGGGTTCTGTTGATAATTCCTTTTCCGTTTCTCTTACAAATAACGGAAGCATCATCTGGAAAAAATATCTTGAAGCAACAAATTCAGGTTCATCATTATTAATTGATGAAAACGGGCATGTATTAATGCTTAATCACAACTGTTTTGTAGTAAATATTCTAAACTCAGTAGATGGCACAGAAACAGGCACCATCAGGACATTTAGTGGCTGCGACTCAAAAAACACTGATACTTTTGGGCAGGATTTTGATATTAATTTTGACGGTAACATAATTCTGGCGGGTTCAAATAGTGGCGGATTTTACCTGGGCCTGAAACCTCCTGTTCTTGAACAGACCCAATAAATAAATTAAATTCAGCACTATACTCTTTTTTATCTTGACCTAAGTGTTATTTTTGCAGTATGTTTAAAAAAGTACTTCTTCTTATTTTTCTGGCTGTCGCAGTTATGAATCTGTGTGAAGCGCAGGAGTTCTTCAAAACATCAGACTTATTTCGTAAACCTGATTCAGATAAGAAATCAGGTTCATTGAACATTATTCAGGAGCCTAATGTTGATACCTTGATATACCGCTATATTCTTGCAAACCGGGTACTTAAACAACAGTCCAATGGAGACGGAGACATGGAAGGTTTCAGGATACAGATTTACAGAAGTTCAAATAGAAATGCCAGGGATGAAGCAAACAAGGCAAGAGCAGAATTTATGATAGAATTCCCTGATTTTCCTTCTACATATATTTTGTATCAGGAACCGGGTTATTTTCTTATTCGGGTTGGAGATTTCAGAACGAGCGTGGAAGGTACAAAATGGTTATATCTTATACGGAAGAAGTTCCCTAATGCCTATATAGTTCAGGATAAGATCAAATTCCCGGATCTGAATAAAAATTAGTTATGAGTGACCAGATCAAACATGAATGCGGCATTGCAATGTTAAGATTGCTCAAGCCGATTGAATACTATATTGAAAGATATGGAACATGGTCATACGGTTTGCAGAAAATGTACCTCATGATGGAGAAACAGCATAACCGTGGTCAGGATGGTGCAGGTATTGCCGGAATAAAGCTTAGGATTCAGCCGGGAAACAGGTATATTTTCAGACAAAGGTCAAACAAAGCAGATTCAATAAAAGAGATTTTCGGCGAGATTTATAATGATATTGATAAAATTAACCTCAAACATCAGAAAGAACTTAAAAACCCTGATTTTATAAGAGAGAATATCCCTTTTGCATGCGACCTTTATCTTGGACATCTCAGGTATGGAACTTACGGTAGCTATAATATTGATTATGTCCATCCTGTAAGCCGTGAGAATAACTGGAGAACAAAAAACCTGGTTATGGCAGGCAATTTCAATCTCACTAATGTTACCGAAGTATTTAATAATCTTGTTGAACTTGGACAGAATCCTGTGGACTTTTCCGATACTGTAACTATTCTCGAAAATGTCGGACACCGGCTTGACGAGGAAAATGAAAGACTTTTCAGGAAATTCAAGGATCAGGGATATTCCAAAAGAGACATTTCTCCTTTGATTGAAAAGAATCTTGATGTATCCGCTGTCCTTCGAAATGCCAGCAGGAATTGGGACGGAGGTTATGCGATGGCTGGTATGATAGGTCATGGAGACGCTTTTGTGATGCGCGACCCGGCAGGAATAAGACCTGTATTTTATTATGTTAATGATGAGGTGGCAGTTATCGCTTCAGAAAGGCCAGTGATCCAGACTGTTTTTAATGTCAAAACGGATGGGATCAATGAAATTCCTCCGGCACATGCAATTATTATCAGAGCCGCAGGTGACGTTTCAATTGAAAAAATCCGTGAGGAGACAGAGCCAAGAAAATGTTCCTTTGAAAGAATTTATTTTTCAAGAGGGACAGATAAATCAATATACCGTGAAAGAAAAAAACTCGGCGAACTGCTTACTCCTGCTGTACTTAAATCGGTAGATTTTGACCTTGATAATACTGTATTTTCTTACATTCCAAATACAGCTGAAACTGCTTTTTATGGTCTTTTAAAGGGAGTAGAGGATTTTCTCAATAAAGATAAAGTAAGAGCACTGAGTCAAAAGGGTAAGCATCTTTCTATAGAAGAAATTGAAAAAATTATTGCAGTGCGACCACGGGTCGATAAGATTGCGGTCAAAGATGCAAAACTCAGAACATTTATTACAGAAGATAAAAGCCGTGATGACCTTGTCGGACACGTTTATGACGTAACATACGGAGTAATCAGACGAGGTCTGGATAATCTTGTTGTTGTGGATGATTCAGTTGTCAGGGGAACGACTCTGAAGAAAAGTATAATCAGAATCCTTGATAAGCTCGATCCTAAGAAAATCATAGTCGTTTCTTCTTCACCTCAGATAAGATATCCTGATTGCTATGGTATAGATATGGCTAAGCTGGGAGATTTTATAGCTTTTAAGGCTGCTATTGAATTGTTGAAGAAGACCGGGAAAGAAAATATTATCAATGAAGTATATGAGCAGTCAAAAATTGAAATTGCAAAACCAGTCGATCAGATAAAGAATATTGTTAAAGAAATATATAAACCATTTACTGCTGATGAGATTTCCGGAATGATAGCCTCTATGCTTAAAAGCTCCGAAATCAGGGCAGAGGTCAATATAGTCTTTCAGACAATTGAAGGGCTTCATGAAGCAATCCCCGGTCATACCGGGGACTGGTATTTTACTGGTAATTACCCTACTCCCGGAGGTAACAGGGTTGTTGACCAGTCATTTATAAACTATATTGAAGGAAGAAACGAAAGAGCCTATTGATTTTCGTGCGAGAACCATTTTATTTCAAAATCCTTTTTATAAGAGGCCAGGTGCCTGTTTATTTTTTCAACATAAATATCCCTAAGCGTTATCATAATTCCTGTTTCTTCAACATTTCCGAAATTATGATTGATAAATGTTCCGAATGTTCTCATTGTGGGAGATAGATTCATATAAGCATTTATAAGCGGAGGAATGTTTTCATTTAGTTTTCTGACTTCTGAGGAGAGTATTTTATAGTTGTCCTTATATCTTCTTCTGTTAAAGAGTTGTTTCATCTCATCCTTATGAATGCTTATATTAGCAGGCTCCTTTACAATTACAAGATTATCCGGGTCATTAAAATGTCTTCTTAAAAAATAAATAATCATATCCCTTGCTTTCTGGTTAAAGTGGGGATACATGGTCACTTTCCCAAACAGATACCTGAGATGATGGTTATCAAGAATTATTGCACCAAGTCCATCCCAAAGATTATCAAGGGCAAAGAGGCTTTTCCGTCCCATGGTCCGTGACTGGTAGTCGGGATGCACAAACGACCTTCCAAGTTCCATAAGATGAGGAAAGTACTTTGTCAGAAATTTATCTGAAAAATTAAAATAGTCTGAAGATGCAAGCTTGGAAATATTACAGTCTGTGCACCCTTTTGGAGGGAAATAGAACCTGTATCCACCCACAATTTCAAGATTTTCAGGATCCCAGACAATTAACTGCCGCTGAGGATCTTCTTCTGTTGTATCAAAATTATCAATATCAATTTCTTTTCCGGTTCCCCCACCTGCATGACGAAATGTAATCTCTCTTACCCGGCCAACTTCACGCATAAGCACAGGTGAAGAATTATTATCAAATACATAGACCTCGTTGTTCCCGTTGTTTGTCCGACGTAAAAGTTTTTCCTTTGTAAGTTCGGCCATTAGTTGTTCTTTCGGCAATGGATCTACTATTTGTTTCATTGTCATTTGATTCCACGGGATTACAATTCGGATAGTTTCTTAATTAAGTTGTTTGCAATTTAGTAAATTTTAAAATATACACTAATCATTACGCAGAGATTCAAGATCATAAGTTTTTCCTCTTACCCATTCAGCCCATTCCATCGGAGATTTTGTCTTATCAAATGTTTCCCAGGGGATTCTTTGTCCGAAAATTAAACGTATTTCTTTATCTATTTGTTTAAACATTTCATCAGCAAGGTAGAGCATTTCAATATTTGCTTTTATTCCCAGGAAATTTCTAAGATTTGAAAGGTTGTAAAAAAAATCAGAATTTCTGCCTGAGAAATAAGCTGGAACAATATCTCTTTTATGTGCTATGGATTTGGTAATGAAACTTTTATGCCACACCAGGTCTTTGATAGCACCTCGTTTTTTCCTTGAACAAAGCCCGGCTGGGAAGTAAAGTATCTGGTCGTCCGAGGCATATGCTTCCTCTATCATTCTGGCTGCTTCTTTTGCCTGAGCTCCATGTTTATTAACAGGGAGAAAAATACCATTCAGGTTCTCAATATTGGTCAATATATCGTTTACCGGGAATTTTACTTCTTTATAGTACTTCGATAATTCATAGATAAAAACCAGACCGTCCAAACCTCCGAGAGGATGATTGGAAACGAAAATATACCTTCCCTCTGTTGGAATATTTTCAGTTCCGGACACTGTATATTTTATATTGAAGTATTTCAGACCTGTACTGATAAGTTCTGCATTTTTCAGATTACCATATTTCTTAAGGAATTCATTAAGAACATCCTGATGAACAATTCTTTTAAGATAATTAATAATGAATGTAGGTAGAGTCTTTTTTAAAGATGGATTTTTCGAATAAAGAATACTTTCGACATCAATTAGTTTAATATCCTTATTATCAGAGCTTTTATCCATCAGATTTTTATAATATTCTGTATTTAAGTAACAGTAAAGTTATTAAAATTTGATTGGGTGAACTAACATGATTTGTCTGATTGAAACAAGAAATTTCAAATACCTGGTTTTAGGATCGGTAACTAAATTTAAAAGTTATTAACAAAAGTGGAAAAAAATGGAGCATTGTGGAGTAAAGTGGTTGTTTTTTTTTATTTTAGCGTTTTATTTCTGGAAAGAGAGTATGGCCACATTTATAGGTGATTATACATGCAAAGTGGATGTCAAAGGAAGAATAATACTTCCAATGGCATTCAAGAAGCAAATGCCTGTTGGAACGCAAGATCATTTTGTGGTCCGTAAAGATATTTTTGAACATTGTCTGGTTCTATATTCAATTGAAGATTGGAACCGGCAGCTGGAAAAGATAAGGAACAGGATAAATCCTTATAACCGCGAGCATAACATGTTCCTTAGAAATTTCTTCAAGGGTACGGCTGAAATCTCGCTCGATAACAATAATCGTCTTCTGATACCAAAAAGGTTACTTGACCTTGCAGGTGTGGTAAGAGATGTTGTTCTGGCGGGTCAGGATGGCAGGATTGAAATCTGGGCTGCCAGTACTTATGAGAAAATTGATATGCCATCCGATGAATTTGCTGATCTCGCCGAGAAATTAATGGGTAGTAAGATAAATGATCCTGAAGCATAATGGTTTACCATATTCCCGCATTGTTGGAGGAAAGCATCCGGGGGCTGAATATAAGACCTTCCGGAATATATGTTGATGTTACTTTCGGCGGTGGAGGACATTCCGGTGAAATACTAAAACTCCTCACAACAGGACGATTAATTGCTTTTGACCAGGATGATGATGCTGAAAGAAATATCTTCCCTGATCCAAAATTCACCTTTCTGAATCAAAATTTCAGATTTCTTAGAAACAACCTGAAATTCAATGGTATAACTTCAGTCGACGGAGTAATAGCTGACCTTGGTGTATCTTTTCATCAGTTCGATGAACCGACAAGGGGATTCACGTTCAGGCATGATGCTCCCCTGGATATGAGGATGAATAAAAACAGTCAGGTAAAAGCTTCCGACCTTCTTGCATTACTTAATGAAAAGGAACTGGCTGATCTGTTTTATGAATACGGGGAATTGACAAACTCGAGAAAAATTGCAAAAGCAATTGTAATTGCAAGGATGGAACAACCTCTACTTACTGTGAATGATATAGACAAAATTATAAGAAGGCTAACGCCATTCGGACAGGAAAATAAATTTTTTGCAAAGGTATTTCAGGCTTTAAGAATTGCAGTAAACAGGGAAATTGATTTCCTGAAGGAGATGCTGGAGCAGGCACTTGAAATTTTAAATCCGGGAGGCAGGCTCGTTGTAATTACGTACCATTCTCTCGAAGACAGGGTGGTCAAGAATTTTATGAAAACAGGAAACTTCAGGGGGGAAGAAAACAAAGACTTTTATGGAAATCCGGTTACCCCGTTTAGACAAATTACCAGGAAAGTGATTATCCCTTCGGAAGAAGAAATATCTATGAACAACAGGGCAAGAAGCGCAAGACTTAGAATTGCTGAAAAGATTTAACTATGGCTGAAGAGAAAACGGAAGAAAAAAAAGAGGAAACAACAAAAAGGGTTTCTACAGGAGCGCTTCTGAAAGATCTGATCAGTGGCAGCATGGTAACAGAAAAAATTATTCTTAAGAACCTCGGTTACCTGTTGTTGCTTACTCTTCTGGGTGCTATTTATATTGCAAATAGATTTCATGCTGAAAAGCTTACAAGAGAGACCAACCGCCTGCAAAAAGAGGTAAAAGATCTCCGGTCGGAGTCGCTTTCCACTTCAGCAGCCTTGATGTATGCAAGTAAACAGTCGGAGGTATTCAGGCTGATTAAAGAAAAGGAGCTTAACCTTGAAGAACTCCGGGAACCTCCATTCAAGCTGATTGTAAATAAATAATAACCTGATGGCAGTAAGGGATGATATAGTATGGCGAAGCGGGATTGTATATTTTACAATCGCTGTTTTAGCTATCATATTGCTGGTCAGAGTAATAATCCTCCAATATGTGGAAAGGGACAAATGGTTGGCAATGGGTGAAAAATATGTTTACAGAACTGATGTTGTCCCTGCAATCCGTGGCGATATACTTGATGATAATGGCCGCCTGCTGGCAAGTTCAATCCCATACTATTCGATTTATATGGATACAAGGAGTTCAGGAATGTCCAGCGAAATATGGTCCAATGGATTAAGCGGACTGGCATCTGGTCTTGAACAATTAGCCGGTGAAAAGTCAGCTGCTGATTGGAGAGCAGAACTTATTGATGCCCGAAAAAAGGGTGACAGATATTTTCTGATCAAACGCAAGGTAGATTTTGAAACACTGAAGAAAATCAAAGAATTACCAATTTTCAGGGAAGGTCAATATAAAGGTGGCATGGTCTCCCAGGCAGAGAATAAAAGGATACATCCGAACAATGATCTTGCTGCAAGAACAATCGGATATCTTAACGAAGGAACTGAGGGTACTGAAGTCGGAATTGAAGGTGCCTTCGATGAAAATCTGGCTGGAAAGAGCGGTCTGGTGGTTAAACAGCGGCTGACTGGAGGTGACTGGATTCCGGTAGATAATTTCAATTCGGTTGAGACCAAAGAGGGTGATGATGTAGTTACCACTATTGACATTGATTTGCAGGATGTTGCATCAACAGCACTCCTTACACAGCTGAAGAAGAATAATGCTCATCATGGATGTGTCGTATTGATGGAAGTGGCAACCGGAGATGTAAAAGCAATTGCAAATCTTGAGCTTGGCGATGACGGTGACTACCATGAAGCTTATAATTATGCAATTGGCGAAAGCACTGAACCTGGTTCGACATTTAAGTTAGCATCACTGATGGCAGCAATTGAGGATGGAGTTATCGATACCGGGGATATTGTAGATACCGGAAATGGTACAGTTAAATTCTATAATAAAGTTATAAAGGATACAAAAGAAGATGGATATGGGAAATTAACTGTCAAACAGGTATTTGAAAAATCATCAAATGTCGGAACATCCAAACTTATTTATGAGCATTACAAAGATAACCCTAAAGCCTTTGTTAACAGGCTTTACGCAATGAAGTTGAATCAGAAGCTGAACCTCCAGATCAAAGGTGAAGGTGACCCGATAATCAGGTATCCCGGCGATAAATTATGGTCGGGACTTTCTTTACCGATGATGTCTCATGGCTATGAAGTCCAGCTTACACCTTTACAGATACTTACTTTTTATAATGCGGTTGCGAACAACGGACGGATGATGCGACCCCGGTTTGTAACGGAAATCCGAAGGAGCGGAAACTTATTGAAAAGCTTTGATACTGATGTGATTATTAATTCAATAACCTCCCGATCAACCATCAGAAAAGCAAAAAAAATGATGGAAGGAGTTGTCGAGCATGGAACTGCAACAAACCTGAAAGATGCAGATTATAAGATTGCCGGAAAGACAGGTACTGCACAGATAGCAAAAGCAAAATTAGGGTACAGATCAGGTGATAGGATATCCTATCAGGCATCTTTTTGTGGATATTTCCCTGCCGATAATCCTATTTATTCGTGCATAGTTGTCGTAAATGCGCCTTCAAATTCTGTCTATTATGGCAACCTTGTAGCCGGTCCTGTTTTTAAAGAGATTTCAGATAAAGTATACTCGACAAGGTTCTTCAAAGACATAATTGCAGCTAATAAAAAGGATACGCCTCCGGTAGCTCCCGATGCAGGTAATGGCTACAGAGATGATATAAATTCAATATTCAGGAATCTTGGGATAAAGTACAGGAAGTCAGTGGATGACGATTGGGTTGCCACACGGGAGAGTGGTGATACTATCAGACTTGTAGCTGTAACACTTCAGCAGGGACAGGTTCCCGATGTTCGTGGAATGAGTTTGAGGGATGCAATGTATCTTCTAGAGAATTCAGGACTTAGGGTGAAGTTCAATGGAAAAGGAAAGGTCAGAAAACAAGATCCTGAGCATGGTGCAAAAATCTACGAAGGGTCTGTTGTCTCACTTGATTTGAATATGTAATATGATGACTTTAAATGAAATACTAAAAGATATTAAAATCGCCTCTTTCTCAGGGAATAGGGATGTTATCATTTCAGGAATAGCATTCGATTCAAGAAAAGTTACTGATGGATCTCTGTTCGTGGCTGTACAAGGTACAAAGACAGATGGGCATGAGTTCATAAGAACAGCAATTGAATCAGGAGCAAAGGCAGTTATCTGCAAAACACTTCCTGAAAACCCTGAAAAAAAAATCACATGGGTAGTCACGGATGATTCAGCCAGTGCCCTTGGTATTGCTGCATCTAATTTCTATGGAAACCCGTCTTCCTTCTTGAAGCTTACAGGTGTTACTGGTACAAACGGGAAGACGACTATTGCGACACTTTTGTACAAAATGTTTTCGCGTCTTGGATTTAAATCCGGACTCTTTTCAACTGTTTGTAACTATGTTGTAGATAAAGAATTGCCGGCTACTCATACTACACCTGACCCTGTTCAGCTTAATATGCTTCTGGCGGAGATGGTTGAAGCTGGTTGCAAATATGCGTTTATGGAGGTCAGTTCACATTCTGTTGATCAGAAAAGAATTGCCGGATTGAAATTCGCTGGTGGAATATTTACAAATCTTACTCACGATCATCTTGATTATCATAAAACATTCGCCAATTACCTGGCCGCAAAAAAAGCATTCTTTGATTCTTTTTCATCCGAAGCCTTTGCCCTCACAAACATTGACGATAAAAATGGGAAAATTATGCTTCAGAATTGCAGGGCAGCCAAATATACTTACTCGACCAGAAGTATGGCAGATTTCAGATGCATAGTCATAGAACAGAGGTTTGAAGGCATGGGTCTTCGGATTGATGGTGAAGAGATATGGACTAGGTTCATAGGAGATTTTAACGCATCTAATCTTCTTGCTGTTTACGGAGCTACATTGCTTCTTGGTGCAGAGAAGAAAGAAGCATTGATTATTCTTAGTGATCTGCGTTCGGTAGCAGGTCGTCTCGAAGTCGTAGATTCTCAATCAGGAATAACAGGAATTGTTGATTATGCCCATACACCTGATGCTCTGCTGAATGTAATAGATACTATTAATAAAATAAGACAGGGAGAAAGGCAATTAATAACAGTTATCGGTGCCGGAGGTGACAGGGACAAAACAAAAAGACCCGAAATGGCTGAGATATGTGCCATTGGAAGTAACAAAACAATTCTTACCTCCGACAATCCAAGAACAGAAAATCCCGAAAAAATTCTCGACGATATGGAAGCAGGAATAACTT
>Ga0182027_10015148_pt1 | contig 10629 bp, 4 predicted proteins | sample 712E1DmetaG_FD_121300 | JGI IMG/M metagenome (GOLD analysis project Ga0182027, IMG submission 121300) | Permafrost microbial communities from Stordalen Mire, Sweden - 712E1D metaG (Illumina Assembly) | ecosystem: Environmental > Terrestrial > Soil > Wetlands > Permafrost | place: Sweden... | reverse complement strand
TGCACTAATTTTGCGAATCCCAACTGGACCAATCTGCTTTGTATCACCAATTTGTCTTCCAACCCATATCCGGTGATTGACCCTGCCGGCGTCGTTCCGCCAGCGAGGTTCTATCGGGCAGTGATGCAATGACCTTGACGCCAGATTCCGACCGTGGTTGCGGTCACCTTCTCAAATCGGCGAGACATTCGCACCATGTACCCGAACACGCCGCATTTTCGCCGCTCCCCTCGCAGCGCATTTGCCATCCACAATCCGGGTCAAGCCTAATCGCAATAATCAAACGGCACAGGTTTCCCATCCCATCTCATGTAAAGCTTTTTCTCTCCCCACAAATAAGTTGTACTGTCGCGCTGTGATTGCTTAACCTTTGCCATAAACATCCTGTCGGACTGCAACGAGCTTATAGCATGTATGCTAGTATCTGGAATATGACGACCACTTGGATGGCAGCCATCATGGCCCTCTTGTATCTTCGGAAGAGGGCAAAGCAACGCAGCACCGGCGCTGCTTTTAACACACAATGCAAAGTCATTGTCAATCATTCCGTAACCTGTCCGTGCGTGAAACACTTGCCCCTCCAGTGTGTCGTTTCTTTTCAATTTTACAAGTCGCATCACATTATCCGGCTGGACTAATGCTGCACGTCTTTTCCACGTCTCTTCTGCTGCCAACTTGCTCAATCGCGAGAGATCTTCGCCACCGATAAGACCAATATGCGTTGCTTTCCGCTCCGCGAAGCTTTTTGCACTGGGAAGAAACCGTGATGTAGTTACGAACAGACCTCGCTTCTGGAGACCTCGTCTAGCCGGTCCATCATCATCATCATAATCAACAGCGGCCGTCAATGCTTGGACCGCTTCAAGCCGAATTGGGCGTGACAACGCATATCGTTTGGCTTGCACTAATGTTAAAATGCTGCCGCTCATCTCAGATGAGTATAATCGAATGTCCACGCCCCGATCCCCAGTTCCAGGCCCCAACTCCGTTCTATACCCGCGAGCCTGGAAAAGTGAATCCAAATACTCCTCGAATCGCCTGGGGGACAATTGTCGTAATGCCTTCCCATCGTTCGTGGAAAAGAACTGGAAGATGGATTCGTGGATTAAGGAGTATTCAGGCGCAATAAGTGAACTGTTCCAACGCCACGCAAGCATTTCCGCGTACGCCCTTTGAAGGCCGAGATTTTTCCCCCAGAACCCTATCGTTGTATGGTCGATCATATCCCACTCAAAATCCGAATTCTCGATTAAAGCGCGAAATTGGTCAATTAGCCCGTCTGGATCATGTCCGTATCCGTTGAAGAGCGTGAGCAAGTTCCCCTCAAAACAGAAAAGCAATACACATGGGTTCTGGGCATGTGGCGGCGAATCGTAGTGCTCGATCCAAGTCTTAAAACCGCAATCTCCCCATAGATCGTTTTGGTGTGCCCACTTCTTGATTGTACTTTGGAGAGCTTTCACCTTGCGGTTCAGGGCAACATCGTTCAATTGGGGCGCGCAGGCCTTTTCAGATGCTTTATGTTCAAACATGAAGAGATTTATAACCTATTTCGGCCTATGTACTCAAGCCCATTATCGCGTCGTTCACTCGCTACGCTCGGACTGCGCGTCTCGGCCTCCACAAATGGGCGACCGCTCCACTCCGGGCTTCACGCTGAGAGACAAGAAATCGCGTCCCCCGCGTGCCCCCTCTTTCCCCCCTTGCCCCGCCCTGTCGCCAAGACTTGCCGGCTTTGGCTTCCCCTCGTTGAGACTACGCCGCCAAACCCGGCAAGACTTGGCTCCCCCGTTGAAGCTCCCTTGTTGAATTTCCAAATCCGCCGCTCCACTCCGCTTTTTGGTCCGTCCGCTCCGCGACCCTTTCCCCTACGCGGGCGGCCAGCCCAAACGCTCCATTTCGCTCACGGCTTTGGAAATTCACAACGGAGCCAGGGAATCCTGATTACGCGCGTCAGTCATGCTTCATGCCCGCCCGTCAACCCGGCATGAAGCCCGCCTGCAGCGCCGCTGCGCGATAGTGTGGGCCCGCATAGTTCATAGTTTCGCATTCGGAGCGCCGATTTTCAATCGGCTTTCAGCGTCATCGCGATCCCCAAGCCGACTGCAAGTCGGCGCTCCGGAACGCGGGCATTTCGTGCGGAGCATGGAGTATCCGGGTTGGGCAATTGCCCGTCTGACTGCCTCATTCAGGTTTTAGCATTGTCGTTGTGTGGCAATCGTTTCCCAATTGTAACCAGTTCGACGGATAATTGTAATGGGGCGCTGGCATTCTCAGGGGCATGAAGTCAAAAGCTTTGTTTGAGCCGCATTTGATGATCCACCAACGCACGCTGCCCCAGGGCGGCGAGTGGCGGCCTCAATTCCGCAGTTGGTGCTTCCTACAGGTCAGGAGCGGTATTTGTTACTGGCAGGATCCGGACGGGACGCGGGAAATACCGGCCGGGGCGGCGCTGGTGCTGACGCGGGCGGCGCGGGGCGCGTTGTGCGCCAGCCAGTTGAGCGGGGTGGAAATCGCGTTTTTTTGCCTGGAACCGGAGAAGCTGTCGGGTCTGATGAGCTTGAGCGAGCAGCAGTCGTTCAAGAGGGCCGCGCTGGCGGAGAAATGGGCGGCGCGGACGCTGGCGCCGGAGCATCCCGCAGCGGGGCGGTTCAGGAAGCTGTGCCTCGATTATAGCGTCTCCAATCTGGCCGCGCGGCTGCAATTGCTGCAGCTTTTCGTGGATTTGCCCGGGGCTGAATTTGAGGGGGAGGCGGCGGAAAGCGCGCCGGAAATGGATGGGCGGGGCCGGTTGAGACGGTTGTTGAGCCAAATGGCGGCGGCGGATTTTGTGGAGCTTTCGCTCTCGGAACTGGCGCCGAAGATGTGTTGCAGCCCGCGGCATTTGAGCCGGCTGTTCCGCGCGGAGGTGGGGGCCTCGTTTCGGGAGAAACAAACCGAATTGCGGCTGGGCAAGGCGTGCGAGATGCTGGCCCACTCGAACGCCAAGGTAGTGGAGGTGGCGCTGACCAGCGGCTACCCGTCCAACAGTCTTTTCAGCCTGTTGTTCAAGAAACGATTCGGGGTCAGCCCTGGAAAATGGCGGCGGCAGCATGCCCAAAACAGCCCGGCCGGGCGGAAGCGCGCGCGATGGCGCCTGGTATGAGAAGGGGGTTCCATTGCGGATTGTCCCGATACATCGGGACGGATTGCGGATTTGTCGCCGGCTGCATCGGTTTAGGGATGGCCTGGCTTGTTTGTTCCGCTCAACCGCCGCCGGCTGGCAGCACCAATTCGGCTATCCAAGAGCCGCAATCGAGTCACGGCTCGACAGAGTCTCGCCCTACCGAAGAGGGGCAATCCGCAATCCGCAATCCGCAATCCGCAATTGAAAGTCCGCAATCGAGTCACGGCTCGACGGAGTCTCCCCCTGCCGCAGAGGGGCAATCCGCAATCCGTTACGGTATATCGCAGGAATCGGGACATTCCGCACTAAGTCCGCCATCCGCAATTCCCGCGCCGCACAAGCATTATGTGGTGGAACATTACGAGGTGACGGGCAACACGCTGCTGCCGGAGGAAGCGGTCAAGGCCATCTTGGACCGGCATACGGGGACCAACCTCGCGCCGGAGGACATCATCGGCGCGATCAAGGAACTGCAGGCCGAGTATCACGCGCGCGGTTATGACACCATCAGTGTCACCTTTCCCCAACAAGACATCGTCAGCAACACCTTCAAGATCCAGGTCTTTGAAGGGCGCCTGGTGGACATCATCGTCAAGGGGAACCGTTATTACAGTTCCAACAATGTCATGCGGGCGTTGCCCAGCTTGAAGACGAATATTTTCCTGAACAGCAAGGTGTTCCAATCCGAGCTGGACCGGGCCAATGCGAATCAGGACCGGCAAATCTTCCCGAAAATCCTTCCCGGGCCGGACACCAACACAAGCGCGCTGGAGCTGGACGTGCGGGACCGTTTTCCGCTGCATTTCAAGTTTGAGGCCAACAACCAGAGTTCGCCCGGAACGCCGGAACAGCGGCTGAACACCTCGGCCGTGTATAATAATTTGTGGCAATTGAACCATTTGCTGGGCGTGCAGTACTCCTTCTCCGAGGAATGCTACAAGGAGGGGGATCAATGGAACTTCTACGACCGGCCGCTGGTGGCCAACTATAGCGCCTTTTACCGGATGCCCCTTTCCGCGCCGGGTTCGCTGGCGGAGGCGGTCGCCGGCAAGCCCGGCGGTTTCGGGTATAACGAGGCGACGCGGCGGTTTGAGCTGCCGGCTCCGACGGGAGCGGCGGAATTGAACGTCTATGCCAGCCGTTCGACGATTGATACCGGCGTCAACAGCACGCAACCGAATGTGGTGAGCCGTTCCACCAACGGCGCGACCATCGTCCAGACGACCGATAATCAGAGCCTCACCATCAATCAATCGCTGGGGTTTCGGATCTCCAAACCGCTGCCGGATTTCTACGGAGTGCTGTCGCATATTCAGGCGGGGTTGGATTACAAGGCGTACAGCATTTCGAGCTTTTCCACCAACTCTTTTGGTTACACCCTGAACGGATTCACGACCAACGGCACGCCTTTCACCACCAACACTTCGTTCCCGGCCCCCGTTCCGTCGTCGGCTAGGTCGCTCGAATATCTCCCCATTACGTTGCGCTGGGACGGCGAGTTGCCGGACGCGCACGGGAGCACCAGTTTCGGACTCAACTACAGCGCCGATCTTCTGTATTCCAACGGCCGAAGCAATCTCCAAGTTATCGCCGGCTCGCCGCGGGCCAGCGGCTATTGGCATGTGGTCGGCGTCAATGTGGGCCGGGACGTGCCGGTCCAGGGGGATTGGAGGCTGGCGTTGCGGGCGGACGGCCAGTGGGCCAGCGAACCGTTGATCAGCAACGAGCAATTTGGCGTGGGCGGCGTCAACGGCGTGCGGGGATACCGGGAGGGCGACACGTTTGGCGACATGGGCTGGCGCGTCACCTCCGAGTTGAAAACGCCCTCGCATCGGATCGGCTACGTCGGCGCGGGAACCGGCTGTCCGCTGATGGTGCGGGCATCGGGCTTCTTCGATTACGCGGACACGTATCTGCTGGACGCGAATGGCCGGCAGGGAAGCACCCCGTTGTGCGGATTGGGCGTCGGCGCGGCCTTCACCCTCGGCCCAAACATCGAGGGGCGTTTGTTGGTTGCCTGGCCAATCTTGAACACGGCCAACACGGAATCCGGCCAACTCCGCGTTTGTTTTTCGCTCAGCGCCCAATTCTGACCCGTCGAAGTGAGAACATCATTGAAAGGCAAATATACATGCGTAGCGGCGCTCGGAAGAGCGCCGCAAATTAAGAGCTTGTCCGAAAATCAGGTTCTCGAGACAAGAATCCAACCGGGTCATTGCGATCTTTCAGGGAGCGCGGGCGTCTCGCCCGCCCTTTTCGGCCTCTGGCCGAAAAGCTTCCGCTCGGAACGCAGCCGGCGGGACGCCGGCTGCCGCGACCGGGACGGTCGCGCTCCCCAATCCCGATTGCAGGCTCACAAAAGGACGATCCATGGGATTTTTCGTCAAAAGTCTATCTGAGGATAAGTTGTAAGTTGGCTGCGACAAAAAAGTTGAAAGGCAGAAAAATGAAATCGAAATGCGCAATCGCACTCGTCGCGGTTCTTTTGGGTCCGTCCTATGTTTCCAACGTCGGGGCCAATCCGGTCCATCCCACCGTCACGCAGGGCGGCGCCACGGTCGCCAGCCAGGGTCCGAATCTGACGGTTCATACTTCCGGCAACGCGGTCATCAACTGGGGCGGCTTTAACATCGCCGCCGGTGAAACGACCACCTTCATCGAACCCTCCTCCACTTCGGTGGTCTGGAACAACATCAACGGGTCCAGTCCCTCGCGCATCCTCGGCCATCTGAATGCCAATGGTTATGTGATCCTGCAAAACCCGTCCGGTTTCTACGTCGGCGGCCAGGCGGCGATCAAGGCGGCGGGCGTCCTCATGACCACCGCGTCCGGCGTCGCGCCCGACACTGCCGCCGGGAGCGCCTGGCAGTTCAACGCGCCGCCGCCCTCGGCCCGGATTGTCAATTACGGCCAGATCGCCGCCGGACCCGCCGGCCCGGTTTATCTCATCGCCAACGAGGTCGAGAACCACGGCGCCATTTCCGCGCCGGGCGGCAACATCGGGTTGCTCGCCGGCCGGCAGGTCATGGTGTCCAGCCGCCCCGACGGACGCGGCTTGAGCGCGGCGGTGACGCTGCCGCAAGGCTCTGTCAATAATTCAGGCCAGTTGATCGCCGACGCCGGAACCATCGCCTTGCGCGCGCAAGTGGTCAACCAGGGCGGGATGATCCAGGCCAACTCCATCCGCGAAGTCAACGGCGTCATCCAACTGGTCGCCGGCGATGAATTGACCCTGGGCGCTGCTTCGGTGATCCATGCGGACGGCGGCCCGGAAGGGGCAAGTCCGGGCGGCAGCGTGACCCTTCAATCGGGCAACAAGTTCAGCGACGTCTCTACCTCCGTCATCAGTGTCGCCGGCGGCGCGCAGGGCGGGGCGGGCGGGATGGTGGAAGTTTCCGCGCCGGTGATGCCGGCCATTAACTCCGCGATTGACGGCCATGCCGGCGCGGGCAGTCCGGGGGGAGGACTGATAATTGACCCTGTCAATATCACACTCGGCAACAGCGGCACGGGCAGCGCCGGCTCGGGCACGGTCCATTCGGGCAGTTCGCCTTCCACTCTCAATTTGAATGTCAACTCCGCCTTCACGGGATTTTCGCAGATTGATCTTCAGGCCACGGGAAATATCACGCTCTCGGACTACGTAACCTGGGACCTGGCCTCCAGCACCGGCATCAGCGCGCCGGGAAGCCAACTGACTCTGGAGGCGGGCGGCAATATCCTGATCGGAACCAGCAAGGGGGCCAACCTGACCGCCGACGCGGGCTGGTCGGTCACTTTGGAAGCCGGGCGGAATTTCAGCGTTGCCAATACGGTTGTCCCCGGCATGCCCGGCACCGCCGCGCCCGGCACGGTCAAATCCGGCACGGGCAACATCACTCTTGCCGGCAACGGAACGATCCAGGCCCAGGATGGCTCCATCAGCCTTTTGGCCGGCAACAACGTTACGGTGACAACCGGTGCCGTTCGCACGATGAACGGGGGCAACATTGACGTGGAGGCTCTGGCGGGAAACGTCTCCGCCAATGCCAATCAAAACTATTCCTCCGCTTCCTCTCCCTACGGTTACACGTTCAGCGCTTCCACCGGCTACGCCGTTTCCTCCCTCCTGGGCGGGATCAGCACTGCGGACGGCGGCAACGTCAACATCTCCGCCGGCGGCAATGTCACCAGCTATATTCCTCTCGCCACCAGCACCAGCGTCTCGGATGCCGGCTCCGGGGCGTTCGGGCCGCTGCCCGGCGTGGTGAGCGTGACGGCAGGCGGCAATGTGGTGGGTCATTACGTGGCCGCCGACAGCACACTCAATGGCGCTCTGGTCGCCAGCACGATTGCCGCCGGCGGCAACGCCGGCACAACCGCCACTCTTTTGGCCCTGAGCCTGGTCAAGGGCGGCTGGCAAGTCAACGCGCCCAACGGCAGCATCTATCTCCAGGAGGTGCGGGACCCCAACGGCGCGCTCAACGGGAAATCGGGCGGGACCGCGCCGTATAGACACTTGTTCGACTACGATCCCGGTTCTTTCGTGGAATTGGACGCCGGGAACGCCGTGTTGCTGGAGGGGACATCGCTCCCGCGTTATTCATCCGGGGACCAAGTGCCGGTCATCTATCCGCCCTCTCTGTATATCAACGCCGGGGCCGGCGGGGTGACGCTGGGGAACAATGTCACCTTGTTCCCCTCGCCCGACGGCCAGCTGACCATCAACACCACGGCGGGAGGGAATTTGGAAGGATCGGGTTTCCAGTTGGCCATGTCCGACAGCAGCGCCACCAAATGGACGAGCACAACCGATTTTGCCGCCGATCACGCCGTCACTCCCGTCCAACTCAACAACTCGCAGCCAGTGGCGCTCAACATCTCCGGCAACATGAACGACATCACCCTGCTCACACCCAAGGAAACTCAGATCACCGTGGACGGGGGCATGGACAACACGAGCTTCGCCGGCCAGAATCTTCATCCCTCCGACAATACGTTCATCCATGTGGGGGGAAGCATCGTCAACCAGAACGTGTACTCCTTTGTCACGGTGGGCGGGGGCGGCCTGAGCCTGCCGCCGGAGCTGTTTCCGGGCGAGCCGTCGGATTACCTCACCCTTTTGGAGAACGCCGCGGTTGCGGGCAGCGGGCCGACTTCCACCGGCGCCGGACTGCTGTTTCCCAGCATGAGCCTTTTCTACCTCCCCGGCACAAAGCAACTCGGCTATTACGGGAAGATGGACACGACCACCGAGCAGGCGATTTTAGGAACGCTCCAGGAAAAAACCTACACCGCCAGCGGACAGTTGGAACTCAATGCCAGCGGCGACTACGTCACTCATCCGGCCACTTTTGGCGGCAGTTCCACAGCGGCGCGGGCGGCGGTGACGGCGGCGGTTGAGGCTCTTTACACGGCCAGCCAGAAATCGGCGGATCCGAGCAGCGCCCCGTTGGGCTTCCAGATTGGCGGGCCGGGCCAGTTCAACATCACCGGCAAGTCCATGGACCTGGGTGTGGCGGCGGGCGTCATTTCGGCGGGACCTTTCAAGAACCCCGCCCTGGCGGCGCTGGGCGGCGGGGCGGACATCAACCTGACTTTGCAGGGCGATTTGAGTCTGTTTTCCTCCCAAATCAGTTCCTACGACGGTGGCGCCATCAACATCACTTCCACCGGCGGCGCCATTGACGCCGGGATCGGCAGCCTGCCCTTTGCCAACCCCAACACCCCTTACGGGATATGGACTTCAGGGCGCAGCGATGTGAGTGTCATCGCGCAGGGAAACATCGAGGTGAATGGCTCGCGCATTGCCGCTTTCGACGGCGGCAATGTCCTTGTCAAGTCGCTCGACGGCAATGTGGATGCGGGAAACGGCGGCTCCAGCGAGATCATTGTTCCCACCGTGGTTGTCAATCCGGTCACCCGCGCCGCCGGCACGGGAGTGCAGTACATTGGCGGCAGCGGCATCATGGCCACGACATTCTTCAACACCCCCGCGAGCGTGCCGGTGGGCAATATCACCGTGTTGACCCCGCAGGGGGACATCAACAGCAGCGCGGGCGGCATTGCGCAGGAACCGCTCAACGGCAACCCCTCGCTGGCTCCCACCGTGACGCTGACGGCCGGCACCCGAAACGCGGATGGAAGCGTGGCGCATCCCGGCAGCATCAACGCCGGCGGTTCGGGAGTCATTGGCGTGAATACCGATTTGAGCGCCGCGGGCAACATCACCGGGTTTGTCATCGCGCGCGGAAATTCCACCATCAGCGCCGCCGCCAGCGTGTCGGGAACCTTCATGGCCGGAGGCACGGCCGCCATCAGCGCGGGCGGCACCATCGGGGGCATCGCCATTGCCGGCGGCGGCATCAATGTGGGCGGCAAGTTGGAGGGGGAGACCCTTCTCACGCAAAGTGTCACTGGGGCCCCCGGGGCGCAATCCGCACTGGCCACCACCGCCGTCGCCGCCCCCAACACCGGCAACGCGGCCGCCGGGGAATCGCTGGCTCAAAAGCCCGCGACCTCCGACCCGCAGTCCGCGCCGGACGACGAGACGAAGAAAGTCGCCGCCAACCGCCCGATGCTGGTCAAATACACAGGCCGCGTGACCGTCATTCTCCCTCCCCGGTAATCGCCCGTTTCCTTTCCCCCGCCTCAAAGGCGCTTCGCGTTGAGGTCCCGCGGCCGGCAGGCCGCCTTGGAGCGCGCGCGCGCCTGCGCCGCTTTGGTTCCCTATGTGTTTAGCGTGCCGCAGACTTCCAAGTCTGCCGTGCCGCAGGTTTCGAACCTGCCAAAAACGCCGCATTGCCAAGGGGATACAAAGTCTGACGCACCGATAAGCACACCAAATTGCCCGGCCTGCGCGGATTTGCAGAAAGTCATAAGCACCTGGCCGGAACTGAGCGAACCGTTGCGGCGGGCAATTCTCGCCATTGCCAACTCGGCCACTGAAAAGGAGGGCCAGTGACACCGGAGCGGCAGCAGGGCGCGATAAATCGAGCAGAACCGGACAGCGAGCACCACTGACGGAGCAGACGTTTGAATTCGCCCTCACCGCCCGGTCCCGCTTTGCCAAAGGCGATGCCAAGGCCAAAAAGGAGATACTCGCCACCATTGGGTCGAACCTAATCTTGAAGGACAAAAAGCTCCATATTGAAGCCAAGAAACCGTTCTTTCTCATCGAGGAATCCCTTTCCGGTTTGAAACACCCGGATCATCGAGTCGAACCTGAATTTATCTCGACGCCACAAGGACAGAAACCGACAGATGCGTCCTCATGTCTCTCTCTGCGGGGAGGAAGGGACGACGTTCGAACATTAGAGCACGGAAATAAGAAGTTAGTCAAATCAATATACGCCTTCTTCGTAATGCGTCAGTGACGGCGGGATTGCATTTGCTCACGATGAGTTGAACAGCAGATCATAAGGATCTTGCTTCGCATCGGTCGCCATTGAATCCAGCGCCCGGGTCAATGGCGCAAACACGTC
>Ga0182027_10015147_pt1 | contig 10630 bp, 9 predicted proteins | sample 712E1DmetaG_FD_121300 | JGI IMG/M metagenome (GOLD analysis project Ga0182027, IMG submission 121300) | Permafrost microbial communities from Stordalen Mire, Sweden - 712E1D metaG (Illumina Assembly) | ecosystem: Environmental > Terrestrial > Soil > Wetlands > Permafrost | place: Sweden... | reverse complement strand
GTGCTGGTCTTTCTGGAATGACACAAGGTTCTGTACTTTTTGCTGGTACTGGTGGAGTAGCTAGTCAGGATAATGCTAAATTTTTCTGGAATGATGCTAATTATCGGCTCGGGTTGGGTGCGGTGTCCCCGTCTCACTTCCTACACATGACGCCTGCGGCAGTGACGACGGGTGCACCTAGCGGCATCGTTTATGCCGGTGCCGCTAATACTGGACAGACGGCCACGACTGAAATCCCGTCGATCATCATCACACCCAATACGCGCACTTGGGCATCGAGCGGCACACTAGCAAAGCAGCGTGAGTTCAGGATCGACCAGCCCACGTATGCCTTCACCGACGGCACCATCACCGATGCAACTACTCTGGCTATCGTTGGTGCACCGGCTTGTTCGGCGGGGACCCTCACCAACACCCATGCGCTACTGATCCAGGCGGGTGCCGTCGGGGCGACCGGCGGGGCCAGCTACGGGTTGACCGTCAATGCTCAGACGGGAGCCACGACCAATTACTGTGCGAAGTTCCTGGGTGGCAATGTCGGGATCGGCGAAGCAGCCCCCAGCCAGGCCCTCGATCTGATCGGCTCGTTGGAACTCCAGGCCACCACCTCCGCGACCACGGGCGTCATTTACAAGGGGGCCAGCAGGTTCATCCACAACTTCCGCAATATGACGGGCGGTCCTGGTGGGGGTGCCAATACGGGCAACAACACCTTCGTCGGTATCGATGCCGGGAATTTCACGATGGGTGGCAGCGGCGTCGTCTACTCCGGCTCCTACACCACCGGCATTGGCTACGGTGCTCTATCGTCGGTGACCACGGGCTACCACAACACCTGCATGGGGTACTTTGCGGGTAACGCCCTCACCGAGGGGTATCAAAACGTAGCGATAGGCGTCCTCGCGCTCCCTAACGAAACCATCGGGTTCGACAACGTCGCCATAGGGTTCGCTACGCTAAACTCAAGCGTCAATGGGCGCTACAACATGGCGATAGGTTCACACTCTCTACAGGGCGTGGTTGACGCCATCTACAATGTGGCCGTCGGTACGTGCGCACTCAATGGGCTAACGGGAAGCTACAACGTAGGCATCGGCTCGCAAACGTTCGGGGGAGTAGCGACGGCCTGTATCAGCAACATCGGCATAGGCTACGGTGCTGGGTACTACACTGCCGGAAGCTACAACATCTTCATCGGGACGGCGGCGGGCTACGGAACGGGCGCGAACACCGCTGCCCAAAACGTGTGCGTCGGCTACGGTGCCGGGCACGACATCACGGGATCCGGCAACGTCTTCCTCGGCTACCAGGCAGGCTACTCGGAGACAAGTGACAACAAGCTCTACATCAGCAACACCAACACCGCGACTCCGCTGATCTACGGCGACTTCGCCACCCCGGCCATCACGATCAACGGCACGCTGTCAGCTACCCTCGGTACCGTCCCGGGCACCACCGACGCGGATAAGGTGCTTGGGGTCCACACCGTCTACTACGAGCACACGACCTACGACGTGAGCAATCGGCCCACCGAGGTCAAGCGAGTGGACGCCGTGGCCAACATTGCGAATGCCGCCCACCTGCTCTACCTAATGACCATCCACTACGACGCCAACGGGGACGCTGACTCCATCGTGCAGAAGACCTACTGCCCGATGGGCACCCTGCACCACACGCAGACGGTCACGAAGACCTACACAAATCACTATCAGCACGAAGCCACCTCGGCGGTGTCGTAATGGCAGACTATAACATCACCGGGTACACGGTAGGGACAATTCCTAATAACGGAATATTAGCTACTACCTGGACGCGCATACCGGGAATGAGTGCTAACGACTATTTGGGACTTTTTGATGCATCGGGTCTTTATTACAACTACTCCTTAATAGGGAGCACAGCTACTATCGGTGTTTCATATATTTTTATGACAGGTGTCCGTCCGTCTACGGAGTACCAATGGCGTTTCTATGATCAGTATGCTAATCTTAAGGCGTATACCGATTACACCTTTTGGCCTGTAATGATGGACTGGGAGAAGTGGGCTCAGATGATTAATCTTGGTCCGGCCATCATCTGCACCGGTCCGGCAATGAGTCACGTATGCGGTTCGATAGCCAACCATTACTCGATGCCGTTGAGACTCTACTGATGCTCGTCTCCTGTCTCATGCCTACAAAGTTAAGACAGCAACTCCAACAACATTTGCTAATGTCATTACTATTTTAACTAATTCAGGGTTGTGTAATTAAGAAAGGAAGGTTTCCATGAATGAAAAAATGACCGAAAATTTGTTACCAACAACTATTGATGAGATCGATGCTCTAAAAATTGAGCGGTTTCAACTTCTAATTAATAATTTACAATTACAAATGGCTCAGGTTATAACACAACGTGATATTCTAAATACAGAAATGATGAAGAAGTATCGACTTAGTCCTGACGATAGTATCGACTTAGCTAAGCAAACTATTACTCGTAAAAATGGTTAGATAAGATTTTAATAGAGGAAAACATAATGCCAATTTTAGAAAATGAAACTCCAGTTGCGGTTAAGTCAGTTGAAGATGCTGTTACTGACATAAGTATTGCTAAAGAAGCTTTAGAAATTGCTCAAATAACAATGAATGAAGCTCAAACTCGTCAAATGACCGCAATGCAAGATGTTATGGCAGCTAGTAGTGCGTTACAAATTGCTAGGAAAGCATTAGAAGATGCAGTAAATGGTGTAATAGTTTCTAACGCAGAAAATTATACAGTGATAAAAGCTAGAGGTCTGGTCCAAGAGGGAAGTATTAAAGAAATAAAATAACAATTTCGTTTTAAATAGAAAGATGACGGATGTTTCTCTATCGACCAAATTCTCTTGTTCTTGAACTCTCTCCAGAAGTAATATATGTTCTTCCAAACCTGGGATCTTATCAGGCACTTTCAACTTCTCCAGGAGGTATTCCTGAGGGTAGTTTGATACAGTGGGCGCTTGATACTCTTATGCCTGAGAACAAGGTTTTTATTGATATTGGTGCTAACGTTGGTACGTGGACTATTCCTTTTGCGGTTTCCAAGAAGGTAATAGCCGTCCATTCTTTCGAACCTCAGACACATGTTAGAGAAGCTCTCTATGCTGGAATTGCTTTTAATAGGTTAGTAGAGAAAGTTATTGTACATAAAGTTGCTCTTGGTTCTGAAGAACAAGTTGGTTATCTTGATTTAAAGATTATTAGTGAAGATGGTGGCGGTTCTTCTATATGTTCTCTTCCTACAAATAGATGGTGCGGTTCTGAAACTGTGCAAGTTGAAACTGCTGATAATGTTCTTCGTCATGAAAGAGATATTGGTCTTATTAAGATAGATGTCGAAGGAAACGAACTTGAAGTTCTTCAGGGAATGTCTAAAGTTTTAATAAAGAATAATTATCCAAAGATTCTTTTCGAAGCTTGGTTGATTGATTGGTATTATGAGAAGAAGCAGAAAACTTTTGATTATCTTGTTTCTCTTGGCTATAAGATTGTAAATATTTCTGGTTACTCCGAAGTATTTCTTGCAGAAAAGGTATAATGCGTCCTCTTATTTGTCTTTGTATGATTGTTAAAAATGAATCTCACGGCATTCGTAAAACACTTGAGTCCTTTCATTCTTGGATAGACACTTGGTGTATTTTAGATACTTGTTCTACTGATAATACTACTGAGATTATCCAAGAGGTTATGAAAGATATTTCTGGCATTCTTCACATTGAACCATTTGTTCCTTTTGAAGATACTGGAATTATAGATTATAGCGCCACTCGTAATCGTTGTTTGGCTTTAGCTAAAGAAAGAAACCCTGTTTTCACTCTTATGATTGACAGTGATGAGACTCTTGAAAATGGAGAAGTTCTTCGTTCTTTCTGTCTTGAACATAAAGATGATTCTACTCCTGCTTGGATGGTTGAACGTTCTGAAAATCAATTAAAATATACTTCCGCGCGCCTCCTTCGAACTGATAGTGATTGGGAATATGTTGGTCCAATCCATGAAGTTCCTTCTGGTGAAGATTGTGGGTCAGTTTCTGGTATTGTGATTAACTATGATATGCTCCCTCAAAGTAGAGAAGCGACTACTAAGAGATGGGAGAGAGACAAAGTTGTTTTAGAGAAACTTTATTCTCAAAATCCAAAGAATGCTAGAACGCTGTTCTATCTAGCTCAAACATGGGAATGTCTTGGGAAAGATCTTCTTGCAATAAACTGTTATGAAGAATGTGTTCTGGTAAGTAAATGGTCAGAAGAAATTTACGAATGTAAATATCGTATGATCAAATGTCATGAACGATATGGCGATTGTAAATGGCCAGAGATACAAGAATTTTATCTTCGCCTTTATTCAGAGTACCCCCACCGAATAGAATCTATTTATAATATTATTGATCATTGGCACAAAGAAGATAACCACGAATTAGTTTGTTTCTTCGCTAAAGAAGTTTTCAATAAACCTATTCCAACAAATGATATTTTGTTTGTTGAACAAGATGTATACAAATGGAAACTTGCTTATCTTCTTGGTATCCATGGTTTTTATTCAAAGGATAATCGAGAGATAGGGAGAATCGCAGCAGATAAAGCCGCCACCAATTTTCCTGGTGACAAAACTCACTATAAGCATAATGCTAGTTATTACGCACAGAAAGCTTCAGATGAATTTTCTGGGTTTACTTCTAAATTAATTGATATTGTTCCTGAACCTTCTCATGAGAAACTTCTTAATCCTTCGATTATGATTTCTAATGGGAGAAAATGCGGTGTTGTCAGACAAGTAAACTATCATATTGTTAATGGCTACTACCACTGGGATGATAAAAGTAATTGTATCCAAACAAAAAACTGGTGGGTTGATTTTGATAGTAATTGGAACGTAACTTCAAAAAGAGAAATATTAGATTTAACTTGTACCCCACGTACAGATTTTCCAGCTCATGGATTTGAAGATTGTCGTATCTTTCATAAAGATGGAACAGATTATCTTTCTTGTACAGTTGCCGATTTCACCAAGACTTCTGATGGAGATGGAGCACGAGAAATTGTTCTTCTAACCTTAGATAATAAACATGATGCCATTAAAGCAACTCCACTTAGAGGTGATTGGTCAAAGTATCATCAAAAAAATTGGATGCCTTTTGATTCACTGGAAGGATTCCAATGGGTTTATTCAACAAATCCTCTTTGTATAATTAATCCTTTTTTTAAACATTCTGTTGTTCCTGAAAAAAGTGGTGAACTTCGTGGAGGTTCTCAAGCTATTTGGGTGAGAAGTGGTTATCTTTGGTTGACTCATGAAGTTACTTTTGGAGGAAGTAGTAGACACTATTTACATCGATTTGTTTATATGACTCCTCAGAACAAAATTTCCATGACTAGACCATTCTATTTTGAAGAATTAGGAATAGAATATGCTGCTGGTATTGCCTTAGAAAATAATACGATAGTAGTTAGTTATGGAGTAAAAGATAGTTCTGCTTGGTTAGGTTTTTTACCTCTTCGTTCTATCTTGGATAAACTCCAATGACAAATAAGGATTTACTTTTATAATTCAGATATGGCAAATATACAAACTGGATCTATCGAACCTATTGAAGTCTATTGTTTTGGTGGAAATCTTCCATTAACAGGACTAACTAATATATATCTGTCATTAAGAAGATTGTCAGATGGTCTCATTCTCGATTGGTCAGACAACACATTTAAAACAGAAGGAGTACTTGTGGCACCTTCCGTAGTAATGACAGAAGTAAGTAGTACTCTTTTTCCAGGAAATTATAAACTATCTTCTGTAGACCATCCCAATGGATTCGATACTTCAAAGATAATCAATCATACAACTAATGAGAGATACTCTATTTTAATTACTCAAGTTGGACTTCCTCAAAATGTTGAGAGCCTTCCTTCGGCAGGAGAAATTATTGAAGGAACATATGTAGACGATATGGTTCTTGTTCGAAAAGATATAACTAATAGAAAAGATCTTGCTTCAGGAAAAACAAATAACTGGATTTTGTATGATGACGATTCGATCACTCCTCTTCTTACTTGGGATGTAAGTGATCCTTATTCTCGTGAAATACAAATAGCTGAAAGAGTTGCAGCACGTAGAACTAAGGCTGTCTAATGGCAATAGTTACTGGTGGGCAAGGTGGGTTATCTTTACCCACCAATGGTTGGGGCGAAGGAGAAGGAGCAGTTGCTCCTCCAACTACTATCCTGCCTTACTCGGAAGCAAAACTTTCTCTTCTAGAAAAACTTACAAATAAAATAGCTTCTTCTCTTTCGAAAAAAGCAACTAAAGAAGAATTAGAAAAAACAGTTCTTTTTTTTCTTGGAAATCTTTTATCAAGTATAGAAATATTAGAAGATAGAATTGGATTTCTTTCTACTACGCAAACTTTAAATGAGATAGCTTTTACTCTTGCTTCAAAGAAGGCAACTAAGGTAGAATTGAAGAATACAGTCGAGAATATCGAGAACAAACTCGTTTCTCTTGAAGAGCGAATCAAACAACTTGAACATCAAGCTAGGTTAAAGAAAAAGGAAAAATGTATAGTCTAATTGCTGAGACAGACAAATTTACTACTCGTAAAAGAATTTCCCTACCCCGACAACGAAGTCTCTATCCTTCTGAAGCTAGTGTCATTCTAAAAGAAGATTCTGGAATTCTAAAACCTGATGGTCAATGTCTCCGTCAAACTTATTATCGTTTGACTGGAGAAAAGCCTGATGTTTCTCATGACGCCTATACTGAATGGATTTTTGCTACTGGCAAAGGTGTAGAAGTTATTCTAATAGAACTCTGGAAACAGATGGGTATTCTTGTAGAGAACAATGTCAAATTCTACGATGAAGAAAGAAATATTTCTGGTGAAATGGACGCCATCATTAGAGGTTCTGATGGAGAACTCTATGTTCTAGAAGTAAAGTCTTTTGCAGGATACCTAGCTTCTAAAGAAATAATGGGGAATGCCCATCAACAAGGACATCCTAAACTTCATCAAATGTTACAAACTCTTCTTTATGTTGATCTTGGAAAAAGACTAAAACTCTTCGAATGTGGTAAAATGATTTACTATGCTAGAGATTCTGGGGATAGAAGAGAATTTGATATTACCCTTACTGAAGACGATGGTGTCCTTCGTCCTACAGTAGATGGAGTAATAGATTACCGTTTTACAATGCAAGATATCTATGATAGATATGCTCAAGTACAAATGTGTTATGAAAACAAAATCCTTCCTCCAAGAGATTATTCCATTAAATGGAATGACCAAGAAATAGAAGAAGGCTTTCTCTCTGGCGAAGTGTCTAAAACTAAATATGATAAATGGAAGAAATCTCCTGATAAGAATCCTGTCGGATCGTGGAGATGCTCCTACTGCGCGTGGAAGAAAACTTGTTATAAAGGAGGATAGTCCATCGTGGCTTCTACAGAAGTTGTTCAACAACAGATAGTTGCTCTTCAAAAAGGTATCGCTAAACAACAAGAACGAATTGAAAATCTTCAGAATGTTCTTCTTTTGCTCGAAAAAGATGTACCTGAATATGAGAAGATACAAGATGAGATTAAATTAATTGAAGGAAACATAAAATTACTTGAGGCTGTCGTACTTCAAAATGAAGAACGCCTTAAAAGAATTTCACTTCCCCCTATTTAACGGAGTCTAACTTTTGACAGATCCAGATCTAGAAACTGCTCTTCAGCAGATTCGAATACATTTACCTGAATACCTTCAGAGTCTTGGGATTGATACTTCGAAAAAAATCAAGTGTCTAAATCCTTCTCATGAAGACAGTTCTCCTTCGGCAAATCTTGTTGGAAAGGATACTTCCAATCCAAGAATATTTTGCCATGGCTGTTTGCATGAGGAAGAATATATTTGGACTGAAAAAGGATTAGTCCAAATAAAAAATCTTTCTTTAGAAGATTCTGTTTGGACTCATAGCGGAAGATTGAAATCTCTTTCAGCTATTGTCCCTAAGGAAGGAAATTGTTTAGAAATTTCTCTAGACACATTCCGACAAGATCCTTTAAAACTTACAGAAGATCATACTTGCCTTGTTTTAAGAAAAGAAGAAGCTATTTCAAAACTTTCTTATTTAGGTGACGAACCTAAAAATGGTTTAATTTATAAGAAAGGTATGAAAAATAGAAAAAAAAGTTATAAATATAAAAATAAAATTCCTTCTTTAGAGGAGTGCAGAACTGATGAAATAAATCTTGGCGATTATTTTGTTTTGCCAATTTTAGAAAATAGCAATACAAATTCAGAACTTTTTAATCCAGAAATAGTTAAATCTTATTACAAAGGTCCTAAAAATTCCAGAATTGAATCTTTGCCAGTATCGAAAAATCTTGCTTATGTTTATGGATTATATGTAGCCGAAGGTTCAACAGGACCTCGACATGTAGTTTGGTCTTTGCATGAAAAAGAAAGTTCTACTTTGGCTAAGTCAATTCAAGAAACACTCTTGGAAGAACTTTCTCTTCCTTCTTGCTTAAGTTTTAGGAAAAAAGCAAAAAGTTGTTATGTCACTTGTTCTAAAACAGATTTAGCAAGACAGTTTGAATTTTGGTTTGGACATAATTGTTATACAAAGAAATTCCCTATCCAAATTATAAGTTCTTGGTCAGAAGAAAATAGGAAAGCCTTTCTTCAGGGATGGCTAGATGGGGATGCTGGTTGCACTACATCTAGAGAATTAGCTTATTCAATGTATCAACTGGCCGTAAGTTTAAAGCTTATGCCTTCTCTTTCTAGATACGAAGAACATAAGGATAAGGATGGTCTTTACCATAAACCTTATTGGCTTTTTACTTTAAGGAAAATTGAAGGAATTTGCAATTTTTATGAAAAACTTTTCTACCAAGGAGAAGAACAGCTTTTTTATATTACTCAAATTACAAAAATAGAAAAATCTTTAGAGCAAAAAAAGAATAGGGTTATTGATATTACTGTCGAACAAGATAGTACATTTCTAACTAAACTAGGAGCAACTCATAACTGTTCCAAATACTTCGACATCTTTGATGTCGCAAATATCTTAGAAAGCAAACCACTTTCTGGTATTGAATGGATGAATGATACTGTTAAGTATCTGGCAAACAAATATGGTATCGAGGTCAAGACTCGTGAATTAACCGAGGAAGAACAATATGAACTAGATACATATCGTGCCTATAAAGCCGCATCATCCCTCCTTCATTCTAATGGATTAGATAAGGATAAATTTCCTTCTTATTATAAAGAACTAGATAAACGCCAATGGACTTCAGAATTCCTTTCTACTGAAGGTGTTGGAACTGTAGAGTCTTTCGATATCTTCCATGAGGCTCTTGTTTCTCTTGGATTCTCTAGAACATTTCTGAAAGAGATAGATCTAAATAGAAAAGATTTGTTTAATTCAGATAATATGATTTTCTCTTGGAGAGATGAGAAGGGCCGCGTTATCGGCTTCACTGCTAGAAACCTGAAGTACGAAGCAGAAAAAGAAGCTGCTGAATCCAAAGGTGAAAAGTATTCTGGTTGTAAATACAATAATCAGAGAACTACCGGATTGAAAGTAAATATCTTTCAGAAAGGTAAACGTCTTTTCGGAATAGATAAGGCTCTTAAATCAACTCCTCCTCTCTATGTCTTTGAAGGTCAAGCTGATTGTCTTACCGCTAGAATGAATGGACTTTCTAATTGCGCAGCCCTTGCTGGTTGTTCAATGAGAGAGGAACATATCCTTCTTCTTAAACAACTTGGTGTCTTTGATGTTGTTCTAACTCTTGATTCTGATCCTACAGGTCAAAAGAAAATGGCCGAAATCCTTGAAACTAGATTTGCTGGAACCAAGGATATGAAAGTCCGTCTCGTCACTCTACCAGTTGGTGAAGATCCTGATTCCTTTATTCGTAAAAATGGAATTGAAGCATTTAAAGATTTAGCTCACTGGACTGCTTTTGAATGGAGATTAAATCAATACCCAGAAGAAGCAGATGAGACAGAAGTTTGTCGTCAAATGATTCCTTTCATTGTTGGAGAACCTTCCCCAGTAGTTCGTGAGAAGTTAGTTAAGACTCTCTCAAAGCGCACAGGAGTCGCTGTAAAGGCTATCTCTGAAGAGTTAAGCCAACTCCTTGATGTGAAGGCGTACCAGCGTTCTAGAGAACGTCATGCGCTTCTAGAGGGCACTATTAATGAACTTCAAAACAATCCTGGACAAGCTGAACTAGTTCTTCAAAAAGCCCAATCTGACCTAATGGGTCTAACAAAGAAGAACGATAAAGATACTCTTTCCAATGAAGACTTTGTTCGTGCTCTCGATGAACAGAAGAAAAATGAAGAGGAACTTCAACCTGGAAAGAATTGTTTTAAACTTGGTTCTGACTTAAAAGAATTAGAGGAAATGCTTCGGGGAGACTGGGAAGGTTGTTTCATCCAAGTCGGCGGTAGCCCAAATAGTGGAAAAAGCGGACTATTATCAAAACTAGCTTTTGAAATAGCAAAAAATAATGAAGATGTTACTGTTCTTTACCATACAATAGATGATACATCTCAACAACTTGCTCCTCGTTTTGTTTGTATTGCAGAAGGTTCAAGAAAACTTTCTATTAATATG
>Ga0182027_10015146_pt1 | contig 10631 bp, 11 predicted proteins | sample 712E1DmetaG_FD_121300 | JGI IMG/M metagenome (GOLD analysis project Ga0182027, IMG submission 121300) | Permafrost microbial communities from Stordalen Mire, Sweden - 712E1D metaG (Illumina Assembly) | ecosystem: Environmental > Terrestrial > Soil > Wetlands > Permafrost | place: Sweden... | reverse complement strand
GTGGCGAAATACAACCAACTCCTGCGCATCGAACAGTTGCTCGGCAAAAATGCGATTTACGCCAGCACCAGTGCGTTGCCGAAAGGGCGGTAATATGTCTGGGAGGGACGGCATGTTGCCGTCCCAAAAAATCGGGGACTGCGACACGCAGTCCCTCCCAAATTCAAACAACCGGAAGCCGGGGAAACCGGCTTCCGTTTTTTTAATAACCCTGCTTTGCCAGCCAATAAACGCCGAACATCAGCGCGATGCAAGCCAGCGACATCAGCAACGCGCTGCCGATAAAGAATGATGCCGCAGTCATCGCAAGGCCGCCAATAAACGGTTCCATGACTTTTTGCCGCCAGCCATAAATCAAGTAGCCACCGGCAATCGCACCCCAAATCACTGAAGCCCACAAATAATGTTCATTGAGCAAATCCATCGTTTGCCAAAGTATGCCTTCACCGTCATTCGTCAGCAACTGCTGGCTTTTGACATACTTTCTGTTACTTTTTTCTCATGAACCGTTTCTTCGGCAAGAACCTTGATTTCCGGGGTCGCATGGCGCGCGGCGTCATCGGCACGCTCTGTCTCGTTGCCGGTATTATTATTGCCGGCGATTATTCGTTGTGGGGACTGATTTTTGTGGTGGCGGGATTGTTCGCTATTTTTGAAGCCGTGCGTGGTTGGTGCATCGCCCGAGCCTGCGGCATCAAAACCAAGTTCTAAACGTAAAAACATTCCCCTCGCCCCAGCTTTCCATATCCTTCGCACATGAATTTGCTGCCGTTTGGGAAATTGCCAGCGTACAAACCGCGAAAATTTGTTCCGCAAGCCATTGACCTCGGCGACTGGCCGCAAATTGCGCCGCTGTTCGACCAATTGGAACGGCATGCCGCCGGGGCCAACAGCGCTGCCGCGCTAGAGCATTGGTTGTTGGACTGGAGCGAGCTTTCCGCCGCGCTCGACGAGGAATCGTCCCGCCGTTACATTGCGATGACGTGTCACACGGATAATCCGGACGCGGAAAAAACTTACCTGCACTTCGTCGAAAATGTCGAGCCACAGCTCAAGCCGCGCCAGTTCGCGCTTGAAAAAATCTACGTCGCTCATCCATTGCGCGCAAAGTTCTCAAAGGAACGCTTTCAGGTTTTTGATCGCGACATAAAAAATCATGTCGAACTGTTCCGGCCCGAAAACATTCCGCTGGAAACCGAGGAAGCCAGGCTCTCCCAGCAATACCAAAAATTGAGCGGTTCGCTCACGGTGAACTTTCGCGGCGGAGAAAAGACGCTCGTCCAAATGGGTCGCTACCTCGAAGAGCCGGATCGGGCGCTGCGGCAGGAGGCGTGGGAGCTCGTCACCAAACGCCGTTTGCAAGAAGCGGACAAGTTCGAGGATGTTTTTGACAAAATGCTGAAGCTCCGCGCGCAAATCGCGAAGAACGCCGGATTTGAAAATTACCGCGATTACACATTCCGCCGGTTTGGCCGATTCGATTACACACCGGACGACTGTGCGCGCTTTCACGACGCGGTGGAAAAACACGTCATGCCGGTTTTGCGCGAATTACAGGCGGAACGGCGGCAGCAATTAAAACTGGAAAAGTTGCGTCCGTGGGATTTGGCCGTTGACCCGCTGAATCGCCCGCCGTTGAAACCGTTCATCCAAGTCGGCGAAATGGTTTCACGCACACAAAAGATTTTCGACCGGCTTGATGGCGGGCTTGCCGAGGGTTTTCAGCAAATGCAGGACTTGCAGCTGCTCGACCTCGATAATCGCAAGGGCAAGGCGCCGGGCGGTTATCAACAAAATCTCTCCGAGTCGCGCCTGCCGTTTATTTTCATGAACGCCGTCGGTTTGCAACGCGACGTGGAAACGATTTTGCACGAGGCCGGCCACGCGTTTCATGCGCTGGCCGCGCGCGATGAAGACCTTTACGCCTACCGCAGCGCGCCGATCGAATTTTGCGAAGTCGCCTCAATGAGTATGGAATTGCTCGGCAACGAATTCATCGGGGAATTTTACCCGCCAGATGAAAATGAGGTGGGGTCGGCGCGCTGCGCCGACCGGACGCCGCAGCGCGGCGTCCCTACCAGTCCCGACGCGAACCGCGCGCGGCGTGTCCATCTCGAGGGTATCATCGGCATTTTCCCGTGGGTGGCAACGGTGGATGCCTTTCAGGACTGGATTTACACGCATCCGGACCACACGCGCGATGAACGGAGAACGGCGTGGCTCGGATTGATGGATCGTTTTGGCGGCGACGTGGACTGGTCGGGTTTTGAAAACGCGCGGGCGCATCTGTGGCATCGACAATTGCACATTTTCATTCATCCGTTCTACTACATTGAATACGGCATCGCGCAACTTGGTGCGTTGCAGGTGTGGGCAAATTCAAAACACGACAAGGTGAAGGCGTTGAACGATTACAAAAAAGCGCTCGCGCTCGGCGGTTCGCGCCCATTGCCGGAACTGTTTGCCGCCGCGGGATGCCGGTTCGAGTTCTCCAACAAGACGATAAGGCCTTTGGTTGAACTGGTGCGGAGGGAACTCAAAACCTAAAACTCAAAATTAAAGTCGTCAAACTTCAATCCCGTAAGCTTTGATTTTGTTGTAGAGCGTTTGGCGGCCCAAGCCGAGGCGTTTGGCGGTTTCGAGTTTGTTACCGCCGGTTTCCTTGAGCATTTGGACGATGGCATTGCGTTCGACGCCTTCGAGAAGGGTAAAGTTGCCGTCCGTGCCTTCGCTGGATCCTGTCCTGGCACTGGCGCTGGCGATGGAAAGATCGGCGGCATTCACTTCATTGCCTTCAATCATAAGCACGGCTCTTTGAACTTCATTTTGCAACTGGCGGACATTGCCCGGCCAGTCGAATGCCGTAAGCCGCTCAACGGCTCCAAGGTTGAAGTCCCGAATGTCGCGGTTGGCCTGCGCGGCGAAGCGTTTTAGAAAAGCATTGGCCAGCGGCATGATGTCCTCGCGCCGTTCGCGCAACGGCGGCAAATGAACGGAAATGGCGCTGATTCGATAAAAAAGGTCTTCGCGCAATTTGCCGGCTTTGATGGCTTCTTCCGGTTTGCGGTTGGTGGAGGCAATCACGCGGCAGTTGGTCTTGTAACTCGTCTTGCCGCCAACGGGCCGGATTTCCTGATCCTGCAACACGCGCAGCAGTTTGCTCTGCGTGTCCACGGCCATCTCGGAAATTTCATCCAGAAGCAGTGTGCCGCCTTCAGCATGACGGAACAAACCTTCCCGGTCGGAATGCGCGCCGGTGAACGCACCTTTGACCGAACCGAACAATTCGCTTTCGATCAATTCGCGGGGAAGCGCGGCACAATTGATTTTAACGATTTTGTTTTTGTTGCGCGGACTCAATGTATGAATGAGGTCGGCGATGACTTCCTTGCCGGTGCCGCTTTCGCCGGTAATCAAAATCGGAACGTCGCTCGGTGCGATGCGCTCGACGGTGCGCACGACTTCGTGCATGACCGCACTGCGAAAAATCGGCGAGGCCACGCCGCCGGAGATCATGGTTTCGAGCGCCCGGCGGAGCGTGCTGTTTTCCTCGTTCTGCTGTTTGTGTCCAAGGGCGCACTTGACATCGGCAGTGAGTTTTTCCCGATCCACGGGTTTGCGAAGGAAGTTGAAAGCGCCAAGCTTTATCGCTTCCACCACCCAGGAAACAGCTTCGCTATCTTTTACAGCTCCAGTCAGGACAATGACTTCAGTCTCCGGCCAGCGCTTCTTGATATCAGGTAAAAGTTTAAGCCCATTGTCGTCCTTCAGATCTACGTCCAGAATCATCACATCGGGCTGGACATCATGAAAGGCCTTGCGAAGCGCGGCGCCGCTCTCGGCTTCGGCGACTTCGTAATCGCTTTTCAGAATCGCAGCGAGCAGTTCTCGTAGAACCGGCTCATCATCCACTACTAAAACCTTCGATTTCATGTTTTGAACTTTTGCGCGCTCGACCGATATTCAGCAGTAACATTCCGTCAGCCGTTCAGGATGAAACTGCACACTCAACATAAACAGCACCTGACACGGCACATTTGATTTTAATTCCATCGCCCCGTCAATCAAACTTCTGCTTCGGGAAATCTCTCGCGAATCCGGCGGCGAAGATGTTCCCCGTCGTCCGGCTGATAACGGCGGCGCGTGATGAGCCGTCTCACTGCATCCAACAATTCCAGCCAATCTTCCAGCGGCGGTTCCGGCACGGGTTGCCATTGATCAAAACGCTTTTCGCGTTGGAAGAAAACCCACTCGCGTCCGACATGCTGCGCAGAAACTTGCAGCTTCACGCCGTCATCGGTCACCCGTTTCCAACTGATTTCAGACTTGGGCATGATTAAAAGGTGACATGTGCCAGGTGACACGATTTTTACAATTGCTCGTCCGTTGCATTTTTCCTGTCACTTGTCACTCGTCACTTGTCACTTAATTCGACGCTGGCCACCGCCATTGCGGCAATGCCTTCCTCGCGACCGACGAAACCCATTTTCTCATTCGTCGTTGCCTTGATGCCGATTTGTTTTTCAGAAACGCCGAGTGCGGCGGCAATGCGCTTCTTCATTTCGGCGATGTGCGGATAAAGCTTTGGCGCCTGTGCAATGAGAGTCGCATCCACGTTCACTATTTTCCCTTTGCGTTTGGCAATTTGCCTGGCGGCTTCCTCCAGAAACATTTTGCTCGGCACATTCTTCCAGCGCGGGTCGGTGTTCGGAAAAAAATGGCCGATGTCCGGTTCACCAAGCGCGCCAAGGAGCGCGTCGCAAATCGCGTGCATAAGCGCATCGGCGTCTGAATGACCGTCCAAACCCTTGGTGTGTGGAACCTCGACGCCGCCGAGGATGAGTTTGCGTCCCGCGACCAGCGCATGAACATCGTAACCAATGCCAACGTGAACCATGCCTGAACTATAAAACCGGCGCGGGCGACGACCAAGATTATTTCTATCCTTTCGGCAGCGTGAAGAATAACGTCCTGCGCGAATCATCCGTTACCCGGTCGGCCAAGAATCCGGAAATTCGTTGACAAAGATGATTATTACCTTAGCAGATGGCTTGTTCGGTCAAGAGTTGTGTTTTTAATTCAAAAACAATTTCGAAATCGCATCTCCAAAAACGGTTTCACTTTGATCGAACTTCTCGTTGTCATTGCCATCATTGCAATTCTTGCGGCCCTATTATTGCCAGCTCTTGAAAAGGCCAAAGCCAACTCTCGAACCGCATCCTGCGTCAACAACATGAGGCAATTGACTTTGTGTTGGACCATATATGCGGATGATAATAACGGCCGGATCGTTCCAAACTGGATAGTACTGCCCGATTATTCCTCGGCACCAGAATCATGGGTGTCGGGCAATGAGCAAATCCTCGCCCAGGCGACCAATGTCACTTATGTCCAAAACAGCCGGCTTTACCCTTATCATAAATCGCCGGCAATTTACCGATGTCCAAGCTTGACCGGCATGGCTCCGGTGGGTGTGCCCGCCCGTTTGCTGGTAAGGTCCGTTTCCATGAACGGGCGGATGGGTGAAGCGGTTGCCAGCGATACTTCGGTCGGTGGCACTGTTGAAGATACTTCGTGGGTCTTCGGAAGCAATTATCCTCCAATCAGGAAGATTTCGGAAATCAAAAATCCAGCTGGTGCGCTCGTTTTTGTTGATGAAAGCCTGAACACGGTGGACGACGGTTTTTTCGCCATTCAACTCGATTCCAATGTTATCCAATGGCAAAACTCTCCAACGGCCCGGCATTCCAATGGAGCCGTGCTGTCGTTCGCCGATGCACATGCGGAACGCTGGTCATGGAAAGGGATAAATAAAGAGCAGCCAGCGAATGCCCCTGTGACAGAAAACCAAGCCGGTGACCTGGCAAGATTACAGAATGCCATCGGGCGGTAATAAAAACCGATTCCAGATCGTTATGATTTTTCGCCCGGCAGCGTGAAGAAAAAGGTCGTGCCCTTGCCCAGCTCGCTTTTCACCCAGACCTTGCCGCCATGGTTCTGCACGATGTGTTTGACAATGGACAAACCAAGGCCGGTGCCGCCCTGCTCGCGCGCCCGCGCCTTGTCCACGCGATAAAACCGCTCAAATACACGGTCGAGTGATTCCGGTGGAATGCCCGGCCCGTCGTCCTGCACGAAAATTTCAATTTTGTCCGCGTCGGCTTTTTGTCCGCCGACGATGACCGTGCCATCCGCGCGGCCATATTTGATGGCGTTGTCCACGAGATTGGCGAGGATTTGTTCGAGCCGGTTTGCGTCCGCCGTCGCGGTAAGTTCGGGCAAATCGTTGACGAGTTTCACGCCCTTCGCATTGGTACGCGTTTTGAGGTCGGCCAGAACTTTTTCGGCGAGTGGACGCAGCGGGACGGGTTGCAAATTCAATGTAATCCGCCCGGATTCCAACGCGGAAATGGCAAGCAAATCCTGGATGAGCAAATCCAGCCGTTGCGTGTTGCGTTCGATGATTTTTAGAAAACGCTCGGTGACTTCAGGATCGTTGCGCGCGCTGTCGAGCAGCGTTTCGGCATAGCCTTTGATGAGTGAAAGCGGCGTGCGCAGTTCGTGACTGACATTGGCAACGAATTCCTCCCGCGTGCGTTCGAGCTGTTTGAGCCGCGTCAAGTCGTGAAAAACCAGAATCGCGCCGAGCCGCCGTCCATCACCGCCACTGATGACGGCGGCGTTGATTTGCAGCCAGCGCTCCTCAAGGCCGGGCAGCTTCATTTCGTAATCGAGCACGCTGCTTTCGCCGCCAAGCCGCTCGAGTAAATCCGAAATCTCATGCCGGCGCAGCGCTTCGAGCGGTGTTTTGCCGCGCAAATCGGCGTTCGTCCCAAAAAGCCGGTGGAAGGCGCGGTTGGCGATGCGAATGCGGCCTTGTTCATCAAGCAGCAAAACGCCTTCAATCATGCTGTCGAAAAGCGTTTCCTGCTCGGCGAGCGCGCGCTCCATCGTGGCGCGAGAGAGTTGCTGAAAACTTTCGCGTTTGACGCGCGATTGTTGTTCAGCGCGGACGAATTTGTTGCGCCACCAGAAATGAATCCCGACAGCGGCAGCGACGGCTAGGATGGTCAGAAACGGCCACATAAAACTTCAGGTTTCAACCACGGATGAACACAGATTAACACGGATAAACTTGGAACTCCACCTTAAGACGACGAACAGGCGGATCGGCGAAAAATGAACAACCAAGCCAGCTAAAGCCGGGACTTTAAACCCGTTTGAATCCGTGTCCATCCGTGTTTATCCGTGGTTTCTATTCCACAAATCGGTAACCCACGCCGCGGACAGTGTCCAGATGCTTCGACGCCGGGCCGAGCTTTTCGCGGAGGCGGCGCATGTGCGTATCCACCGTGCGCGTGTCAATGAGACTGTCGTATTCCCAAACATCGCGCAGCAGATGATCACGCGACTGCACGCGACCGGCGCGCTGGGCAAGCACGACAAGGAGTTTGAATTCGGTCGCGGTCAATTCAAACGCCCTGCCCTTCCAACTCGCCAGATGCCGCGGCACGTTAATCAGCAAATCTCCAAAGCGCATCTCGTCGCGCGGTTTTTCCACGGTTTCACCGCGCGAAAGAATTTTTTTGATGCGCAGGAGCAGTTCACGCGGGCTGAAGGGCTTGGTCAGGTAATCGTCCGCGCCGAGTTCGAGGCCGAGCACGCGATCAATTTCCGCCGCCTTCGCTGTGAGCATGATGATAGGCACACGCGCCGTAGCCGGTTCGAGCCGCAGTGTTTTGCAAATCTCGAAGCCGTCCATCTCCGGCAACATCACATCAAGCACAATCAGGTCTGGAGATTGTGTGCGCGCCCTTTTCAACGCCTCCGCGCCATCCGCAGCCGTGACCACCGCATAACCGGCCTGCTTGAGGTTGAATTCCACAAGCTCAACCGCCTCCGGCTCGTCATCCACGACCAGAATCTTCGGCTTCACAAGTACCTGCATACCACGCCCAAAATCGTCACACAATTCCAATCCGCGACAACCGTGTGACAATCAGGTGACAACAATTCTGCTTTTGTCCATGCGTGAGAAAGGCTTACCCTGCCGTCATGCCAGTTCCGGTCCTCAACATCGCCCAAATGCGCGAATGGGAAAGCGCCACTTGGGCCGCAGGCCAGACCGAAGCCGAAGTCATCCGCCGCGTCGGCAAAAAAATCGCGGAACGCGCACTTCAACTCACACGCACCGGAGACACCATTTTGATTCTCGCTGGGAAAGGTCATAACGGCGACGACGCCCGCGCCGCGCGCGAACATTTGGGCGGGCGCAATGTCGGGACCTTTGATGTCACTGCACCGGAAAAGGATCTGTCAAAGCTCGAAGCCGCACTGCACTCCAAACCCGCGCTCATCATTGACGGCTTGTTCGGCATCGGCTTGAACCGGTCGCTCGCCGGCGGCTGGAAAAAATTCATTCAGCACGTGAATGAAGCGCGCATTGCCGTGCTCGCCGTGGATGTGCCATCCGGTTTGAACGCGGATACCGGCCTGCCACAAGGCGCGGCGATTGAAGCCGCAATCACCCTGACCATCGGTGCGCCAAAAATCGGACTACTCCAACAAGTCGCCTGGCCGTTTGTCGGACGACTCGAAGTCGTGGACGACGTTGGCTTGAGTCCATGCCTGCAAAAAAGCGAATTGATTTGGACGCAATCGGACGATTTTGCCGATTTTCCCCCGCCGCGCTCCGTGAGTGGTAATAAAGGTTCGTTCGGGCATCTGGCGATTATTGCGGGAAGCCTTGGTTATCATGGCGCAGCGGTTTTGGTCGCCCGCGCCGCTCAACGCGCTCAACCGGGACTCATCACGTTATTCACGCAGGAAATCACCTATCGCCCCGTTGCAGAGCAGTTGCAAGCCGTGATGGTCAATATCTGGAAACCGGAACTGAAATTGCCGGAATCGGTGAGCGCAATTCTGATTGGCCCCGGACTAGCCGCACCGGAAATCGCCGAAGAAATGAAAACCTTCACGCGACAACTGTGGCGCGATTCGAAACTACCGATGATTGTGGATGCCAGCGCGTTGGACTGGCTCCTGCCGCCGCAAGCTTCGCCGAAGACGGCGATCCGTGTCATCACGCCGCATCCCGGCGAAGCGGCACGGTTGTTGAACTCGACCGCGAAGGAAGTGCAGTCAAACCGGCCGCAGGCATTGCGGGAAATCTCGAAGCGCCTTGGCAACTGTTGGGTAGTGCTGAAAGGAAATCAAACGCTCATTGGCCGGAGTGCAGGCGAAATTTTTGTGAACTCATCCGGCAATCCGCATCTGGCCCAAGGCGGCAGCGGCGACGTACTGGCAGGTTTCATTGGGGGACTCCTTGCGCAACCGGCATTGCAAGCTGATGTTGGCAAAACAATCGGTTACGCCGTCTGGCGGCACGGTGCAGCGGCAGACACGTTGCAAGCCACACGGACGAATTGGGTCGTGGAAGATTTGGTAGCTGAACTGGGTAAAGCAGGCTAACAATTACTTGGGCTGATATCTTTACGGTGCTATCAACAATCGGTTAGTGGGCATTTGTAACAGAACCTGTTATCACTGCGCCAATAAACTTGTCGTCACGCCAAAGGCCTTCTTCCACATGGCCGTCAGCGTAGTTCATCTTGCCCCCACCGTCCCGCTTACCATTGCGGAAATCGCCGACATATTTACGACCATCTGGCCAAGTCATTTCACCTTCTCCATCGGGTAAATCTGCTTTCCCTTCGATGTCTGTCCAATCTCCTTTGTATCCCCGGCCATCTTTCCACGTTATCGTGCCACTGCTTTTTCCGCCATACTTCCACACACCGACATATTTAGTTCCGTCAGGCTCTACTTCAGTTCCTTCCTGATCGTAATGCCCGTTATCCCATTCCATTGTCAGTTCTGAACCGTCAGGCGACCTCACTTTTCCTTTAACAAGTTGGCCATTTTTAAATTTACCTTCAATTGTTGTCCCATTACTCCCTGTCAATTTGCCTTTAGCAAAATAGCCTTCTTGCCATTCACCTTCTAACGTTGTCCCATTAGTCAGCGTCATCTTTCCAGTTCCTTCCGGTAGCCACATTCCGCTATTAAGCGAAAATTTTTGTGTTCCTGTATAAATTGCTCCACTCAACATTTTGGAATTTGAAACCTCTCGAATTTCTCCGTCATAAGTATTATTTGACAGCAATGGTGAATTCGTGCCCACCAGCGAATAGCCTTTTGAAATCATGCAAGTTTGGATTATTTTGTTCTCTCTACTGCTTTCCGCCGACGAAGCAAGCATTCCTAAAGCAATCGCTTGTCCAGCACTATCCGCAGGAATAGGAGAATAGCTACGCCCATAAACTAAAGCTTCGTTTTGGCACACAGCTAAATCACGCTTTGTTTGCTCGGCACTTATTCCGGGCTGATACCACACCTTGTTAGAAGGGCAGCCGGTTTGTGGTGTAGAGGCGCAGCCCGAAAGAAAAATGATACAAACGAGTGATAGAAATGTGGTTTTCATTTTTGGTAGTGTCCTTAATTTGAAATTGACCTGACCCCAAAAGCTGGACACCTCATAAGTAGAGTTCCGCCATTGGTTTGATGTTGTTGTTTTGTTTGGCTGTTCGTGACGGAGGGAGGGCGAAGCCCGACCGGAGTCGCGAACAGCC
>Ga0182027_10015145_pt1 | contig 10631 bp, 10 predicted proteins | sample 712E1DmetaG_FD_121300 | JGI IMG/M metagenome (GOLD analysis project Ga0182027, IMG submission 121300) | Permafrost microbial communities from Stordalen Mire, Sweden - 712E1D metaG (Illumina Assembly) | ecosystem: Environmental > Terrestrial > Soil > Wetlands > Permafrost | place: Sweden... | reverse complement strand
CGGCTCCCGGAAGAGTCAGAATTGATGCCAACACGATGAACTGTACACGTTTCATTTTTCAAATCCTGCATTGACCCCTCCCGCCCATCTGTTCCAAAAGGGCGAAATTCCGTCGTTTTTGAATGAAAATAAATTAGCGAAGGAAGGCGGTTTTTAGATGTGAAATTGAAGTGAAAATAGTTTGCAAATCGATGGGCGTAAAGGGCGGGACGACTTGAGACTCTAGAGGCTTGGTTTACGGCGCAGCAGGCGAAGAGGCCGCCCAGACCGGCAGGCGGCTGCCAATGGAAGGATTGAAACGGCCTGGGCATAGCAAACGCCTCCGAGGCGAATCCATGGGAGGCCCAACACAACGTACGCAGGCCACGACATGCGGCATAACATCTTTAAGGCTTTTGTCATTTGCTCCGGTTTTAGTACGGATCGAGACGACTCCGTAAGTCCGTTCACCAGTTCCAGCCAACCCGAACCCCATTACTTCAAGATAATAATACGATAGCCATTAAATTTGTGAATAGGTCGAAAGTTATTATTTTCGTGGGTATTTCGTCTTAGGCTTAATGTTCTACGTGAAACTAGGCCGGGATCTATCGTTCCTTCTCTGACTCAAAAACCATTGCCGATCGTTCTCGCGAAACCGATCGATGTTTTGAAGAAGCTTGACAATCGCTTTGCAAATGCCGGGATTTGTCCGGCGCAGGCGGCCGCGGAGTGCGCGCACCGCTCTTTCGAGCTCGACCGCCGTCCGGGGCATATCCACGCGCGCGTCCCGAAAGAAAAAATGGCCGAAGCTCATCACCTTGTAGCGGGTCGCGGCGTCCGTGTCCTCAAGACCTTTGACGACGAAAGCGGCCACTTCATCGGCGAAATCGGTGTAAATGAGGGTATGCTGGAGCATCGGCAGGGCCGCCAGCGCCGCGCGGCGGTATTGCGGATCGGAATGATCGAGCGCCGCGCGCACCCCGTCCCAAACGGCCACAAGCTTCCGGCTCTCCGGCATCCCCTGGGCGAGGCTCGGACTCTTGCGCTCCTCAAAGGCCCTGATCCGAAGGCTTTCCAGCTCGCGACGCACGCGCTTGCCCTTCTCGCGGTCCCTGGAGAGAACGCCGCTCACAAATTCGTCGAAAAAGGGATCTCGCCGCCCGGGATCGCGCCCCTGGGTTACCGCCTGCTTGCGCGCCTCTTGCTCGATCTGGCGGAGGCTCTTGTCGCCCATCCGGGGAAGCGGCGTCGTCATGAGGAGTGTCTGGAACCCCTGAAAGAGACCCATCCAGACCCCGAAGTCCTCCCGCTCATGATGGCCGGTGACAAGCTGCAGGACCGCCGCCGGCGTATGCGCCCGGCGAAGCATCCGCTGGATCCGCGAGCGCTCAAAGCGCCGCAGCCCCGCCCGGCCGGCCAGGAGATCGTACGCATGCCACAGGGCCTCGCTTTTCTCATCCGGCGGTTGGAGTCCATCCGCCGATGGGTAGGCGACGGCAATCGCATCGAGGAGTTGATCCCGGAGCTTGTTTAACCGGATGAGGCTTCGCTCTACCTCGTTGGAGTAGGCCAGACGCTTCGTCGACGGCAAAGAGGTCTTGCCTTTGAGACTCTCGGCGCGCTGCTCAAGCGCACCGAAACAAAGGGTCATTTCATCGGCCAAGGCGTGCCACGGCTCCCCCGGTTCCCGCCCGAACTGTTCCAGGCCGCGCAGAAAAGAGTCAAACTTTTTCAGGCCGTCCACGGCTTCGCGCCGGATGGTGGGCAAAGACGGAGGAAAAACGGACATGCCTCTGCTACCGATCAGACTTCGGGTAAGTAAGCACCAGGAGAAGTGTGGCCAGCGGTCCAAGAAAAACTGAAACAATGAACCAAGGCAAGCCGTTACGACGTTGCGCCTGGGCCAGCGCCGCATTGATCAGCGCCAGCGTTCCCCACCCCACAGCGTAGCCGTAATGCCAGTAGTAAAACATGATTCCTCCCTACGCTCTGCTGTAAACACCCATCAATGTCGCATGCCCGAGCACATGGCCTTTCATCGCGGCCTCAAGCTGAGCCTTTGTAGTTCCGGTCTTTAACGACAACATGCCATCCAGAGCGTATAGCTTGAAGAAGTATCGGTGGGCTCCAGATGGCGGACAAGGACCGCCGTAGCCACTATCGCCGGAATCATTTTTGCCCTGAAGCGCCCCGCTGGGCAGATGAGGAATCAGAGGAAGCGCTTCTTTGAGTTCTTTTGTCGTTGCTGGCAGGTTCCACAGGACCCAATGCACCCAGGTGCCGCGCGGCGCGTCCGGATCGTCAGCGATGAGCGCAAAGCCCTTTGTTCCTGCAGGCACTCCGGACCAGGTTAATGGTGGCGATATATTTTTCCCATCACACGTGTACAGAGATGGAATGGAGCCCCCTTCTTCAAATGCCTGACTCTTGAGTTCCATATTTACCCCCTCTGCTTTAATTGGTCCCGATAAAAAAAAGAGTCCAGTCAAAATTAACGACCGTTTAATCATGGATCACAATTCCGATATCTTAGGTTTCAAGCATTGCCTTGACAAAGATCCCCCGGAACAGCACTTCGCTGGCTAATCGCCTCTCATAGGAGTCGATCCCTCGCCTGAACTCTGGCACCAATCGATCAATGTTGATTGAAACCGGCGAACCACCAAGATTCTTCACCACGTACTCCGAGGTTCCCGCTTTGTCTTCGTGAATCGCGCAAGCATCCTTCATGAACATTTGATGCACAAGACCATTCCGATAATCAACCATCAACGACCTGCGTTCGGGGATTGCCTCTAAAGCTTTCCATAACTGAGGCATGTACGTTTCAATAAAACCGCACACTTTATTTTCTGTGGTTAATGCCGTCCTCGATTCGATACAAAGTGGATTGCCGAGCGTCTCCACGTACATAAAAATCAATGCAGTCATCGGTAGAGGATGTCGATGATTTGCGTAAATCAGCTCAATGCACTCACGCATCCATCGGAATCCCTGTTCAACAAAGGCCGGCACGGAGTTGCCCGGTGGCAAACGATCATCACCTCCGGTACCAGTTATGCAAAGAGTTTCAATAGGAAGCCATTCTTCGTCCATTATCCTTCGCTCTTTCAGGCCCCTGCCGTCAATTTTCTTACCTCTTTCATAGAAACGAACCGCAACCTTCGATCCTGGGTCACGTAAGCCGTAGTCAAGGTCGCAGGAGCTGCGAAGTGGAATTGGAACCGCTGTCCATAAACATTTTCGCAGGTTGCTTCGATCGCGAGAGGTGTATCCTTCTTCGGGTTTGCATGCCCAGGCTCAGCAGCAAAATAACATTCCATCAATTCGCCTCGAGCCAAGCTTGTCCGATGAAGTTCTCGCCCCTCACCTCCACGTACTCCCCAGCTAGGATCAACTTTGCGGGTTAAAACGTGGGGCCCTTGTGAGGCGCTAACCTCAATGTTCACCGCCGGCCCATTACCGTCGTTTTTCAGAAAAATACTGACGTGATTCACAATAATGATGCCGTCCGGGGAAATAAAATCTATCGGTGAAGCAGAGTTAAGTTCTGCGACAAGCACGGGAGCAAATCCTTTTCTTATATCCTTTCGCCCCTTCCAAACGCCGTATATCGCAATCATGATGGCGCACCAGGTCGCCAACGGCCCGAGCGTCTGGAAATATATCAAGTGGTCTCTCAAGAGCTGCATCATGCGATATGCCTGGTGTACAGGCCGGTCAAATATCCAATTTGTCGATATACGGCTTCAGAGCCTTCTCAAACCTGAGCATGGTATCGACCATTCCGGTCTGCGTTTCTGGCCACTTCTCCTCATCATCCAGCCCGCCGCCTGGGATCATTTTCTTAATCCTGCTTGCTCGCTTTGCTTCCAGCCGCATCCATTCCAGAGGACTTCCAAATGCTTTCTCGATTGCGTTTTTTGACTTCGCGAGCGCATCGAAAATCGCTTTATTATCGCTTTGAGACTCTTTGCCCCGATCAATATAGAGCTCCACGGCGGCCTCGTGCTTCAGAATGATGTAGCTAAAGACCAGGCCACCCTTCCCTGCGCTGGCACTGGACCAATGATTCGTTCCCGGCGTGATATTGGCGTGCAGGCTTGTTCTTTCTTTAGCTTTAGCCAGAAGCTGACTCCAAAACTTTTGGCGCCGCTGGTCAATTTCCGCCATTTCCTTCTTAATAGCGCCGACTTGGCGGCCCTCCTCGCTGGGCCCAACAATCAGCGTGAAAAGTGGGGCTGGGAGAGAATCGTTTATGCGAATTCCCTCCAATTTCACTACATAAAATGCCGTCGCCTTTGACTCGTTCAGCGATGTCACGGCCTGCACGTGCTCCGCCCGCGCTTCTCCGACTATCCAGACCGCTCTCTTTGCATCCAGTGCTGCTGCGTATGTAATGAGCTTACCCAAATGATCATGATCGCTCTTGCCGAATTGATTCTCGATGATCACGGGATTGCCTGCGTCATCTTGGGCGACCAAGTCGACGCTGAAATCTCCGGCCGATTGTTCCCTTTCGGCATTTGTCAGCGTGAAGTCGAGCACATCGTCCAAAACGTCGATGTTTTCCTTCAGCCATCGCGTAAAATCATGCGCCTCATGCTTCCAGACCTCCCGTATTGGTACACGCTGAATTTTCCCGATCATATATAGCCTCCGATCGTCTCTTTGGACTACCATTCGCCTTGGGATCGCTTTTGATCTTTTCAAGGAGCACGCTGGCCGGCTCATCATTCGGATCTTGCCGCACAAGCTCGCCACGGAAAGCCTTGCCGAGGACCGAAGGGGTCAAGCGGTCAACGTGAGCCTTGGCCTTCGTATAGCCAATTTCGATTTGATCGGCCAATGCAAACAACCCATCGATTCGGCGCACAATTTCCTGTTGTTCACCTAGCGGGGGCAAAGACATGTGCAATGCTCGCACTTCATCGCTATTAATATTGTTTACGCCACTGGTCGAACGGGCTTCGAGCTCGATTTGAAGACGGACATTATAACTACCCAATGTCATATTTAAAAACTCCGGCGTAATAAGAGTGCGTAATGGTCGAATTCGGATCAGATAACCAGCGTAGGCAAATCCGCGTTCGGGCTCTCGCACCAGGGCGCATTTTCCTACCAAAGATACGCTGCCGTTTGACCGGATTAACAGAACATCGCCGGGACGTAGCTGAAGGTTTTCTATTTCTCTGGTCGGCAATTGGGCATATTTGAGATCGGAATGGTCGATCGTGCCGTTGGCCACATTCGGTATCCGAAGAACTGGAACACCACTTTGTTTGTATTCACATTTCTGCGCCGTACCGTATTTGAGGCTCTCAATAACTTCACCGACACAAACAGATTTCCAACTTTCAGGAAGCCCACTGTCGCTATCGATCGGAATTCTATCCACCGAACCTGCCTGATTTTCTTCTCTCCAATCCGCCGTGAGGCGACCGGAGCAGGCGGCGGCGAGGACGGATTGGCGGAAGCGTTTGAGAAAAACGCAGGCCCGTGCGAGATGTTTCTGGCAGGCATCAACTTCGCCCAGCAGCTTCTCCAGTTTCGCCTCGATCCGCCGCTGTTCAGGGAGGGGTGCTATGCAAACAGGAAACGCTTTCAACACCGTCTGACTAATATTAGCCTGAGCTCCGCCTTTGCCAGTCTCCAAGAGGCGGTTCCTGACCGCCATTAGATAGTGAAAGAGGAAATCCTTGCCGACTCCACCCGATACCAGCCTCGTAAAAGCAATTGCTTGATTGGTCGTACATCTTAGGCCTGCAATACCGAGCTTTCCAATACTTCCGTACATCGCAATCATGATGGCCCCTGGTTCTACAAATTTGCAGCTGCTGTTATGTAGGCCAAGAGGCGTTATGCTCTTTGTAGAGCACTTCACCACTCCATCATTTAGGTCTCCAATAACCAGCCAGGGAATATCGCCACCGTAGTAGCGCTTTTCGGTGGCTTTTGGAGTTCCACCGGAAGACCAACTTGCCATCTCACCAAGTGTTGACCACGCCCAAGTGTTTGGCACTTTCCAGAGAGCTTCCATCATTTCTCTACAGCCTCTTCCATCTCCACAAGTTCGACGATTTCCTTGAGGTCATCTACCGCAGCTTCGAGCTCGGTGATGGCCTCAGCAGCTAGGTCCTGGGGCTCTGGCAATTCATCTGAGTCCTCTAGTGATTCATCTTTGAGCCAGGTTAAATCAAGCTTATATTCGCGGGCCTTAATGTCGTCGAGATGGAATCGCCGGAAGCGGCCGGATTCGCCTGTGTCTTTTCGCTGGCTCTGACCGTTCGGATCCTTGCCATAGACGGCTTCGAACTCCGCAAAGTGTTCAGGAGTGAGGGGGCGGTCCTTCTTTGTAATGCCGGGGACGTTGGAGCGGGCGTCGAAGATCCATACATGCTCCGTCTTCGGGCCTTTCTGAAAAAATATGACGTTGGCCTTGACGCCTTGGCTATAGGGAGTGAATGTCCCGCGAGGCAGGCGCAGGACCGTGTGCAGATTGCAATCTTGCAAGACGATTTTAAATACCTCGCCGGCTTTGCCCTCGAAGAGGCAATTGTCCGGCAGGACGATTGCGGCGCGGCCGCCCGGCTTCAGTGTGGTGAGAACGTGCTGGACGAAATTCAGCTGTTTGTTGCTGGTCTCGATCGTGAAATCTCCGCGCTCTGGCGCCTGGTTGGCGCCTTTGGTTCCGAACGGCGGGTTGGTCAGGACAATATCGTAACGTTCGCCCCGGTCCGGCTCGTAAATGGTATCGCCAAGATGGATGTGCGGCTCGACGCCGTGCAGGAAAAGGTTCATGAGCGCGAGGCGACGTGGGCGGGGAACCAGATCCTGGCCGTAGTAAGTAGCCGTCCGGATGCGTTTGGCGTCGCTGCGGTCCAGAGCGCCTTTCGACTGACCGATGAGCCATTCCCAAGACCCAACGAGGAACCCTCCCGTCCCGCAGGCTGGATCGCAGATCTTAAAGTCGCGGATTCCACGGGGATCCGGTTTCATCACCCGGCAAATTGATTGAATGAGCGGCCGCGGCGTAAAGTACTGACCCGCGCCCTTCTTTCCCTCGCTGGCCGCCCTCTCAAGAAGGCCTTCGAAGGCCGCGCCTTTCACATCCACGTCCATCGCCGACCAGTCTTCCTGGTCGATCATTTCGATTACGCGCTTGAGGTTTACCGGGTTATTGAAACGCGGTGTCGCTTGCGCAAAGATGTCGGCCAGGAGGCCCCCTTCCTCGCGTAGCTTCCTGAGTATGTCGGCGTAATGGTCAGTCAGCTCAGTTCCAGATTTGTCCTTTAGGCTGGCCCAGTTGTAATTCTTCGGAACGGCGGCATCCCTTTCGTCAGCCATCTTGAGGAATAGCAGGTAAGTGAGCTGTTCGATGTAATCGCCGTAATCGACGCCATCGTGTCGCAGGGTGTGGCAGAATCCCCAAAGTTTGTTGACGATATCAGACATGGTCGCTCCTATGCCGCAATGGCGTAATTGATATCCCTGATGATTTGCCCGATCGGCTGGTTAAAGACGCGCTGTGCCGCTCTCAGGCCGCCGCGCCGGGCCAGGACCGGCATCGTGTCAAAATCGGCTTCATCGAGCGTCATATTCTGAATGAGATGCTCGCGAATATAGCCAATCCATTCGCGCTGCTCGGCGCTGATCTGGCGGTCGGCGGTCACTTTCTGGATGGCCCGGTCTACCCGTTCCTCGGGGGTCAGCAGCGGCTCCAACTCTACGGCGGCATGCTTCACCATGGAAATAATATCGACGATGGCCTTGTGGTAGACAAGGTGATGAGCCTTCCGCAGATGCTCAATGGCAAAGCCTGCCCGGCCAAGCTTCTGTCTCAGTTCCTCCAGAACTTCCGTCCGCCATTCCCTGGGTTTTTCCAGCAGGATGCGGATCGCCTGAATCTCTTCCGGATTTTCCCGGACAAAGCGGCCGAATGATTCCAGATAGTCTTCCGGTTTCAGATACAGATCGCCTTTGCGGAAAACGAAGTCTGAGACGACCTGGTCCTGAACATCCAGACCCACCACGAATTCAGATTTTGCGCGAGGAAAGTTTAATATGGCTTTTTGGAATTCAGGGTTTCTTAGGATTGCCATCGTCGGGACGAATTCATCTCGAAGATCCCGAGGCAAACCATTGATAAAGCTCGCCAAGTCGCCGGCAGGAATGAATGGCTCAAACGTCGCCGTCGCCTCGCCGCTCATCGAATGCTCGATACGACGCAGCCGTTTGATCAGAACGTTGGTCCAGTAGGGCCGATCCTTGTTCTGGTAGATATTCTCGATCACTTGTTTGAGCGGCACCGACTCCGTCTGGAGCAACTCAATCTCGAAATCGGTCGTTTTCCTAAAGTATTCGATCAGGGTGCCGTCGAAGCAGTCGAAAATAGTGAATCGGTCCTTGTGGATCTCAGGGCATAGCCGGGTCCCGCGGCCGAGCATTTGGACCCAAAGGATGCGCGACTTCACGGGCCTCAGGAAAACGATGTACTCCAATGCCGGAATATCGACGCCGGTCGAGAGCATGTCGACCGTGACGACGATCTTCGGGATCGGCCGGTTGCGGAATTCGCGGATGCGCTGAAGCGGTCGATCCACGTTGGGAGCGCCGGTAATCTTCTGCACGAAATCATCTCCGCGGTTGAACACCTCACGGCAGAGTCGAACCAGTTGCTCGGCATGGGAGGTATGCGGAAGGTCATTGGCTGCGAAGATTAAGATTTTCGGAAATCGGCCCGTTTCCTCTTCCTGCTTCTTGGCGTATCCGGCGATTTCCTCAATGATTTTCCGGTTGCTGTCCGGCGACGTCACTTTCGCCTCGATTTCAGCCGTGACAAATTCGCGTTCGTCCTCGAGCTGATCGTATGTCTCCTGGCCGGTTTCCCGGTCCACGAGCATGACTTCCTCGCCTTCGCGTAGGAAAACACCGTTCATGCGGACATTGGACTTGATGCGGACGGCATCGTAATCAACCAGGAATCCGTCATCCACCGCCTGCGTCGTTGTGTATCGGTAAGCAACTTCATGGAACAGGTTGACGGTATGGGCGGCCGGGGTGGCCGTGAGTCCGATCTTGATGGCATCAAAGTAGTCGATCACCTGCCGCCAGATGCCCGATTCGCGCGCCGTGTACCCCCGGTGGCATTCGTCGGCAATGATGACGTCGAAGGCGTGAATGGGAATATCAATCTTATCCGCATCCTTCTCGTCCTCGTCCGGATCTTCGGGATTGCCCATCACGGCGTCCCGGCCGAGGAGGTTGATGGCCATTCGCTGGATGGTCGAGACATACACGAAGGTATGAGTCGGCTGGGGATGGGTCAGGTAATTGGTCGGGAGCACTTTGGGGTCGAAAGGTCGTTCATCATCGAAGTCCTCACGATAGAATTTCTGACTGTAAACCTCATATTCCTGGATGAACTTGTTGCCTCGTGGAGTATTGAAGGCCGCAAAGGCCTGAACTGCCTGCGCGGCCAGCGCGCGGCGGTCTACCAGAAAAAGTATCCGGCGAGCCGTCTTGGATTCCAATAAACGATAAATTTGAGCAACCGTCGTGAAAGTCTTCCCAGTGCCGGTGGCCATGGCCAGAAGCATCGACCGTTTTCCGTCAGCAATAAAGCGCTCTGACGCGGCAATAGCATCTTTCTGGTAGTAGCGCAGACGTTCGATGGTATTGTCGTTACGATCAAACCACGAGTAGTCGTCCGATCGATTAAACATCTCTTCGAGCGCGTCCGCCGTATGGAATTCGGCGAGCCGGCGGGAAATCACTTTCTCGGACCGGACATCGGCATGCCAGATCGCCTCTCCATTGGATGAATAAAGGAATGGCACTCCGTAGCCATTCCATCGGCCCACACCGTGCTGCACCCCGCGAGAATAGCGCTTGGCCTGACCGAGAACTTCCTGAGGTCCGGTACCGACCTTCTTGGCTTCGAGGATGCCGAGGAGCTTTCCGCCGACAAAAAAGGCATAGTCGGCCGGTCCATTGGCCGTCGGATATTCTTCCACCGCGTGCCCCGATAGGGCAGAGGTATCCAACCCTTCGGAATATTTGACGATCTTCCAGGATGGAGAGAGGGAAGTCAGTCGTTTATCGATGCGCTGCTTCCGGGTTTTCCATTCAAGTTCGGTCATGATAATGAGATGGCGCTCCGTCGATATTCTGTCAAAAATCCCCCCTCTAAACCAGTCATATAAACCGCGTAGTTAACCGTCGTTAAGCTATCAAAACGTGCTTTCGTCGTAGTCTTTCCATTTTTAACGGTGGCCGGGAGAGAGGTAAAGGTTGGCGTGACCATAAAGCCGGCGCCCGCCAGGGTCGGCCCCAGGAGGCCAGCAGGCCTGCTCGCCAGGACGGCTGCGCCGTCGGCGAGGGCACTGGGCCTCGGGGCCGTCCGGCAGGGGGCCTTTTTATCCGTCCCGCCCCGTCGGCTAGCCGACGGGCCCTTCGGGCTCCCTCCAGGACAAGGGGTGCCGTTTCCTGGCCGCGCGGCCAGGGTACGGGTCGAAGCGCCCCGTCCGGCCATCCGCGGTGACCTCTCTCCCGTCCCCCGTTCCCTTCGGGTATCCGCCGAAAGCAGGCGGAAATAAACCTGAAGGAGTCACACATGAACGACAACGAAACAGCCGGTCAACCGGAAT
>Ga0182027_10015144_pt1 | contig 10631 bp, 13 predicted proteins | sample 712E1DmetaG_FD_121300 | JGI IMG/M metagenome (GOLD analysis project Ga0182027, IMG submission 121300) | Permafrost microbial communities from Stordalen Mire, Sweden - 712E1D metaG (Illumina Assembly) | ecosystem: Environmental > Terrestrial > Soil > Wetlands > Permafrost | place: Sweden... | reverse complement strand
GTGGATCTCTCTCTTGCGGATTCGATGAAAGAGGCTGTGCGCGCACGGGCCATCCGCGAGGCGATTCTTGCCTTTTGAAGACCCCCAATCCCATCTCCGCGATATCCGCGAGAGCATCCAACTGATCGAGGAATTTGTGTCGGGGATGGACCTCGAAGCGTTTCAGGACGACTCCAAGACAAGGGCGGCAGTCGAGCGCAAGTTGCTCATCGTCAGCGAGGCAGCTATCCGGCTGAAAGACAAAGGCGAAGCGCTTTGTCCCGGTGTGCCGTGGCGCGAGATTCGCGGAATGGGCAATTGGCTGCGCCATCAATACGATCGAGTCGATGTCGAGACCATCTGGAACACGATTCAGGACGACCTTCCGCCCCTGAAAGCGGCAGCGGAAAAGGCCCTTGAATTTCCTAATCAATCTACAAAAGCTGAATGACGATCCTACTGCGCTACGGGAGGTTCGGGATGGGTCATACGCCGGCGCCGAACTGGGAGTTCTTCCTGGAGTTTGCGGGGCGGTATCTGCACGGACCGATTTCCGGAGCCAAATAGATTCGGCCCGCTTAAGGGCGGGCCGAAGTGGTCTGGAACGGGCGACGCTTAGCCTCAGCGGCCCATCGCGCGGACGGTGCCGCCGTAGGCGTAGCGGGGGCCGGGAGCTACCTGATAGCCGTAGGCGTAGGGCTGGGCCATGGGCACACCGTAGGCGAAGCGTGGACCGTAATAGTAGCGCGCAACCGGAGGCCGGACATAACCGTAGTAGACCGGCGGGGGTGGGGCAGGGTAGGCAACGTAGGCGGGTGGGAGAGGCGCGACCGGCTGAGGGTAGTTCCCGGCCACTGGTTGCTCTGCTGCCGGCGGCTGGTTTTGGTAGAGGTCGGGAATGGGAGGCGGTGGAACGTCATTTTCCGCGTGGGGCGACCGCTGGATCAGACCGTAGGGATCGCGTTGGATTGGGTCCCCGTTGGGTACGCCGAGATCGTCCATCACCTTCAGTGTGAGGCGCGTTTCTTCTTTCAGAGTGGGGCGAGGTCCGCGCATGGGGAGCATCAGCAGGTCGATGGGCCAGAGAACCGGAATCGACCAGGTGACAATATCGCGTGTCTCATGGCCTTTGCCGAGGATACGGCCCTGGTTGTCAACCTTGTAGCCGGGTACGTCGACCACACGGGCGTCGACGGGAATCACTGTGTCGGGCTCGATCACCATGCGGTCGAACTTCAGTTCCATCCATCCCTTGCCGACAAAGTGGCCTGGATCCTTGTAATCCTCGAAGCGGCCCACGAGGTAGCTGTCCTGGGGCAGAACGGAACGGCCATAGCGCTCGGCATGGCCTACGTGGCAAAGGACCGGGTCGCCTATGGCGGTGGTCTTTGAGGAGATTCTTGGCTCGGCGACGGTGCACTGAATGAGCGAGCCGGCTGGAATGAGGTGCTCGCCGCCCGTTGCAAACAAATGTGGCGAGAACCCAAAAGACACGAGAGCGGACAGAAGAGCAAGAGAGGTTTTCTTCATCACAATCCTCCTGGTTGGGGCCCTGGTGCGAGCCGTTTCCTTGAGTTTTTGGCCGTAACAGTGCGCTTGCTAATCGGCTGGATATGGGCACAGAACCGGATTTAGCGGAATTGTTGCTGTGAATTGAGAAGAATTTCGGTACTTTTGTGCCCGATGTCCTGAAGAGAAAAGCCTGTAAGTTCGACAAAACAAGGCGTCGTCATAGAGTTCTACGGACTCCCACCCATCGGACAAAAACAAAAACGTCCGATGGATGGGGCACAGTTTTCATTCCCCGTGGGTCGGCGAAAGCCGGTGGGAGACTGAGCGGGTGATCGGCCCAAAGTGGGCGACTCGAGTTGGTCAGCGGAGTTCTGGCAGGGGTTCCGCTATCGGGCGTCGCCGGGGGCAGGGTGGGGGTGATCGGTCATTTGCGCTCGATCAGTTTACTGGAAGCGCGCCCTTCCCGGATGCCTCACCTGTCGTTGGAGAGTGCTGAGTTGATCATCCGCCGTAGGCGCAGGCGGATATCGTGGAGTGGCACCTTTGAGGCAACACGGAGCGGATTGACGGGCAAGTGCGAGCGCCGTAGGCTCATAGCATGGAATTCAAGGTAAGTGAACTGGAGCGCGAGCCGATCGATTTTGACCTGGAACTGACCCCGGGCGCGGTCGATCTGGGCGAGGAAGCAGCGCAGATTGGGAAGTTGGCTTCGTCTGGGCGGGCGGAGGTGCTGCATGAGCATCGGGGACCCAGGGATATTGTGGCCGACATCCGGCTGCAGGGGAGTTTTGCAGGGAAGTTCGAGGTCCCGTGCGCGCGGTGCGTAGAGCCTGTAGAAATACCGCTGGCGGCCGAATTCGACCTGATCTTCAGGCCGGCGGCGGCGGATGCGGAGCCCACGGAACGGTCGATTACTGCGCCGGAGACGGAAATCGGTTATTATCTAAAGGACAGTCTGTTGCTTGAAGATGTTCTGCGGGAGCAGGTGCTCTTGTCCCTGCCGGTTAGAACATTGTGCAAGCCCGACTGCAAGGGACTTTGCCCGCGCTGCGGTGCGAATCGCAACAGTCAACCCTGTTCATGTGAGGTGGGTCCGAGCGACCCCCGGTGGCAGGCGTTGTCTGGGCTTCGCAGCAAGATCAAGTCCTGAAGATAACCCCAAGAGATTGAGGGTGTTCCGCCGGGCCGAGAGGCCGTTAAGGCTGCTTGCGGCCTGAATGCATGCGAAACGGACGGGACACGAAAGGAATTGCATCATGCCGAATCCGAAAAGGCGCCACTCCACGCGCCGTACCGCCCTTCGCCGCTCACACGACTTCTTGACGGCGGTGGGGCTCTCCGAGTGCCCTAGCTGCCACGAAAAGAAGCTCCCTCACCGGGCCTGCCCGAAGTGTGGCGCCTACAAAGGCAACCAGGTTCTGGACATCAAGGAAACAGCCAAGTAGTCTGAGCGTCTATGCTCATCGACATCGCCCTTGACGCTGTAGGTTCCGACAAAGCTCCCGAGCCGGAGATTCGCGGGGCGATCCTCGCCTGCCGCACTCTGCCTGTGCGTGTCCATTTGATTGGACCGGAGGCGGAGCTTCGCGACATTCTCGACGAACAGCTCGATAACGAAGACCTGCCCATCGTCATCCACCATGCTTCAGAACGCATCGGCATGGAAGAGAAGGCGGCGCACGCCGTGCGGACCAAAAAAGACAGCTCCATGCGCGTGGGCCTGAAGTTGGTGCGCGAAGGCAACGCCGCCGGCTTTGTGACCGCGGGCAATACCGGCGCGGCTATGGCCACGGCAAAGATGGTGCTGGGCGCACTGCCCGGAGTGGACCGGCCCGCCCTGGCGAACCCCATGCCCAGTTCAACGGGCAAGCCATGCGTGCTGCTCGATGTAGGCGCAAATGTGGACTGCAAGCCACAAAATCTAGCGCAGTTTGCGTTGATGGGCGAGATGTATGCGCGCACCGTGCTCAAGATAGACGAGCCGCGCGTGGGACTGCTCTCGATTGGCGAAGAGGAGACCAAGGGCAACGACCTGACGCGCGAGGCTTACCCCCTGCTGAAGGCGCTGCCGATCAAGTTCATCGGCAACGTGGAAGGGCGCGACATCTTCAGCGGTCTGGCCGATGTGATTGTGTGCGACGGCTTTGTGGGCAACGTAGCGCTGAAGACCAGCGAGGGCGTGGGGCGCTTTGTGCGCGATGTGCTGCGCGAGTCGCTCACGCGTACGGTCACAGCCCAGGTGGGAGCACTGTTGTCGCGCCGCGCCTTTAATGAATTTCGCCGGCGACTGGATTACAGGGAGTACGGTGGGGCACCGCTGCTAGGTGTGCGAGGCGTGTGCATCATCGGGCATGGCTCTTCGAACGACCGGGCTATCTTCAATGGGATTCGCGTGGCGTATGAGTTTGCCAAGGGCGGCACCGTTGAGCGGCTCGAGCGGGAGTTTGCCGGGGTGGCGAAACGTGTTGCGCCACGCCCGGACGTCAGCGGTGACGGCAAAACGGATGCGGTAGTGCAGTGATCTGACAGTGAACAGTGGACAGTGAACAGTGGACAGTGAACAGTGTTCGGTCAATCCCATGAAATCTGAACTTACGCGGGAATTGCTTTTTGACGCCAGCGTCTTGAGCCAACTGGCCTGCCCAGCCTGCCTGGGTGATCTGCGGCTCGCGTCGTCGGGTTTCGACGAGACGCGGCTGGTCTGCGCTGAGTGCGGGCGGGGCTATCCGATTGTGGATGGGATTCCGGTGCTGATTGCGGAGAGAGCTGAGGTCGGCAACCTGTTCAAGTGACTCAACCCCGATTCGTGGAAATAGCGGATCATCGGGCCTTCATCTCCTTTTCATGGACGACGCGAAATCCGATGTTCTGCCGCTCAAAACGAACATAGTCTCCTGGGCTTAAGCCAAGGAACCTGCGAATCTCGATCGGGATAGTGACACGTCTCCGCTGCTTGTGACTGTCTTGACGAACTTCCGTTCCAATGCTGCTTTCGCGGGGGCTGGCATGGTGAACGGCTCCTTACCTCTTCCAATCATGATCGGCGGTTTCCCGGTTTTCCATAGCAGATGTCTTGCTCTCTCTGTATTCAGGAACGCGTTCAATCAGGGCAACCGCATGAACGATCTTTGCTGCCGGAGTGGCTTTCACCTGCACCAAAACATCGGAAGAACCGGCTTCTTCCCAAGGGGCGCGACGAAGCGGTTCATTCGATTGTCCCGCGCCTTCAATTGAAAACGTAGCTGCGAAGACGCGCTAACGCCTGTTATAGAACGGCATCACGATCAACAGAGCAAATACAATGGCAGCGACAAGAGCGAGCGCGATGAGGCTGTAGAGGAGGACCAGGTTCGGGCCCTTTGATGGCGGCTCTTCCTGATCGGACGGATTGGGATCGGAATCACTCATATTTGAGCGCGTCGACGGGGTCCATCTGGGCGGCGCGGGTGGCGGGAACGGTGCCAAAGACGACGCCTACTCCCACGGCGGCAGTGAGAGCGATGATGACCGACCATGGCGAGATGGGCAGTTGGTAGTCGGTGAAGAAGCGAATCGACAAGGGGACGGCCATTCCGACGAGAGTGCCGACAATTCCGCCAGTGAGCGAGATGATGATGGCTTCAGCCAGGAACTGGAGCTTGATTTCGCGGTAGGTGGCGCCAAGGGCTTTGCGGATGCCGATTTCACGGATACGGGAGCGAACGTTGGCGAGCATGATGTTCATAATGCCGACGCCACCGACGGCCAAAGTTACGGCTGCCACAAGCACAAGGACCGCAGTCAGCGCATCGGCGCTTTTTGCGGCTATGTCGAGCAGTTCCTTGAGGGTTTGTGTCTTGTAGACGGAGTTGGTACGGTGCCGCGACTGGATAATGCGCTTGATTTCAGTTGCGCCGTCAGGCACGTCGTCCATGCTGCGCATGGAAAAGTAGATCTGGTTCACGCGCTCAGTTCCGGTAAAGTAACGGACCACGGAATAGGGAATGAGGATGGTCTGGTCGGCGATTTCGGATTGTCCGAAGTCGTTCACGCTCATCTTGAAGACGCCGATGACGGTAAACGGGATGCCGCTGATTTCGAAGGTGTGGCCGACGGAGGCATCTGAGCTGCCATAGCGCTCTTTGGCAAAAAGTTCGCTGACGACCGCAGCCTTCTGATGGGTCGATTCGTCGGTGTCGTCGAAGAAGCGTCCGGCGGTAACAATGAGATTGTGGATGTTTTCGTAGGCGGGGCTTACGCCCAGCACCAGCGTATCCTTGACCACGCCGCCGCCGAAGCTGATGCGGTCGTGCATGTCCATCACTGGCGAGGAGTACATGACGGTAGGCAACTGGGCGTCTACGGCTTTTTCGTCTTCGCGAGTCAGGAAGTCCGTGTAGCGCACACGCTCTGAGTTGGTAGCGCCGCCGCCGGCATACTCGACCTCGACGGAGTTGGTGCCGAACTTCTGGATCAACTGAAGAACGTATTGCCTGCCGGTCATGCCGATCGTCACCACCAGGATGACCGAAGCGGTTCCGATGACCATGCCCAGCGCGGTCAGCACAAAACGTGTCTTGGCGGCACGGAAGCTGTCCATGGCGAGCTTGAGAATCTCGCTCAGCAGCATGGTGCGGCGGGCGCTGTGAAGCGTCTCTTCAAAGGAAGTATGGCGGGGTTCTTCGGTCGGATTCATTTCTTCCTTCTAGACTTGATGCGCCAGGGTGCCTTGCGGCTTCCGGAATGGCAGGTTGCAGTTTTTGGGGCGTCCCGTCGGGATGCCCTACTGATAGCTTACGCGCCCGGCCGGGTGTCCGGAAACGGGGGTCGGCTGCCGGAAGTATCCTATCGTTGATCGTCGTCAAAATTGATTGACTAAGCCGGAACGGCGAGCCTGGAAGCGGCTATGCCAAACGGCGGAACAGAGAAGGCAATGCGCGCTCTTGCATATACGGCCCCGCGGCACATGGAGATGCAGGACTGGCCGCGCCCGCTTTCCTGCGCCGGCGAGATCGAGATTGCTGTCGATGCGGCTGGCATTTGCGGCGCGGACATCTCCGGGTTTCTGGGGCGCAGCAGACGCCGCAAGCCGCCATTGATTTTTGGGCATGAACTGGTGGGGCAGACGCCGGATGGGCGGCGCGTTGTGGTGGATCCGCTGATCGGTTGCGGGCAGTGTGCGGAGTGTGCCGGGGGTGCTGGGAATCTGTGCTCAGAACTGCGGCTGTTGGGCATGGACCGGATGGCTGGCTGCTTTGCCGAGTTTGTGACTGTTCCGGAGTCGCAGGTGTATGAGATTCCGGATGATCTGGACGACACGCGGGCTGTGTTTGCCGAGCCGCTGGCAAATATTGTTCACCTGTTTCGATTGGCCGCGCCAGGGCCAGAGTTCCGCATGGGCATTGTGGGGGCTGGGGCGATGGGCTCGCTGGCGCTGAAGATGGCGCTGCACCTGGGGGCAGGCGAGGTGCTTGTTGAGGATGTTGAAGAGGTGCGCCTGGCAACGGCACGGCAGATGGGCGCGACGCTGGCGGTAAATCCAGAGGCCGCAAGTGCCGCGGCTCGCTGCTTTGCCGGCCGAGGGCTGGACCTGGTGCTGGATGCATGTGGTGAGGAACAGGCGCGCCAGGAGGCGTTCGATCTTTGCAGGCCGGGAGGAACGGTGGTGCTGCTCGGCATGGCGAGGGAGCACAGTGCACTCGACTTTGGAGCGAGCATTCGCAAGGAGCGCCGTGTGCAGATGTCGTTCGGCTACACGGCGGCGGACTTCAGGCGTTCGCTCGATCTGCTGGTTGCCGGAGCGATCGGCCTGACGGAGGGTACAGCGGAGATGCCGCTCGAAGAGGGGCAGAAGGCCTTCGAGCGGATGACCGAGTCGCGCGGCAGCACGCTGAAGATGATGCTGCGCGTGCGATGATGCGGTTCGGCATCAAGAAAGGCGCGGGCAGCCGCTGGAAAGCAACACCTTTGCTGGCCTACAGCACGCTTTTCCCTTTGCCCCTGGTCTTGGTGCACTGAAGGGACTCATTGTGGCTCCATGTGGAAACCTGCACAGGAGTCCCTTGCATGCAGGTCGTTGTGCCGCCAATGGGAGTACCGGTGAAATCGATCCCAATTCCAACTGCCGGCTTGGCCCCTTTGACGAGCAGGTTATAGAGATTGCCGCTCGCGGCGTCCTTGACCACGAGGCAACCGGCTTCGACGCCAGCCTGAACGCACCCTGTCCCCTTCACCTGCTTTGCATCGGATGCGGGAGCAGCGGCCGCCGTCACGGCTGCGGCCCCAAGTACCAGGGAAAGCATTGCGAAAACAATTCCTTTCACGACCATTCTCCTTTGTGTCTTGACCAATACTCTAATGCTTTTCCAAGGCGCGGTGAAGGGGAGAATACGGTTCGAAGGCCATTGCGGTCCAGTGGTTTCCAGTACTTAGAGCCTATTCGCAAATAGTAGCCCCGGTCTCCAGACCGGCTGTACTGGGGGCTTCCTAGCCGCCAGATGCGGATTGTGCGGGCCTAGAGACCCGCACGACAGCCGCTCTGGAGAGCGGCGCTACAAAATTAGCTATTCGCTATTCGCGGATAAGCTCTTAAGTTTCGCGGCGTTCGGAATTCAGGATCTTCCAGAGCGCGGCAAAGGCCTCAATGGACAGGGCCTCGGCGCGGGCTTGCGGGTCGATGGCGGTCTGCTTCATTGCGGCGGTTGCAGCCACGGTCTCAAATCCGGCGGCACGGAGATTGTTGGAAAGAGTTTTGCGTTTTTGCGCAAAGGCCTTGCGCACGAAGCGGAGAAAGCCGCCTTCCTCGACGCCCAGCTCGGCGAAGCGCGGAGCAAATCGCCAGCGGAAGACCGTCGAGTGCACGTCGGGCGGCGGTGTGAATGCATCGGGTGGAAGCGTGAACAGCGGCTCGGCGGGTCCATACATCTGCACTGTGATCGAGAGCAAGCCGTAGTCGCGCGTGCCTGGGTGGGCGGTGATGCGGTCGGCAACTTCGCGCTGGACCATGAGAACGGCAACGTCGAGAGCGGCGTGGCTGGCTGCGAGCTTGAGCAGGATTGGCGAGGTGATGTAGTAGGGCAGGTTGCCGACCACGCGAAGGCGCTCGCCGGCCGCAGCGGCAGCTTCAGCAAAGTCGAAGTTGAGCACGTCCTGTTCGACGACAGTGACTTTTTCCGGCGGGAACTGGGCACGAAGTCCGGCTGCTAGTTCGCGATCGTATTCAACCGCAACCACGTGTCTGGCTCTTGCGGCCAGGGCTCCGGTGATGGCGCCGCCGCCGGGGCCGACCTCGATTACGGTGCGGCTGGAGAGATCGCCGAGCGCGGCGGCAATCCGTTCGACTGCCTGCGAGTCGTTGAGAAAGTTCTGACCGAGTTTGGGTTTTGAGGTCATGCGCACTCTTGATGGTAGATGAACGCGGAGGGGAGAAGCAGTGCGGCGGCTTGGTCCAATTGAAACTGGCGCAAACAGGTCGTGTTGTACCCGTGTCGCGGTTTTGCTACTATATGTGAACACATGGTTTGCGCTTCCCCACGCCGGTCTTGTTGTTGCCTGTCGAACATCTTCGACGGGTGTCCCCGCTAGTTTCTGAACTCCAAGCACAATCGATTCAGAAGACGCCCGTAGCTGAAACGCCGGGTTTTGTCTTCATTTCGCTCCGGCCTTCGGCGTCCACCCAGGAAGCAGATGAGGTCATTCATGCCGGTAGCCGAAACAGAATCACGCGCACAATCTCCGCAAGTCACTCTTAGCGCCCCGCCGCGGCTGAGTCATCTGCGCCTGCTTGAAGCCGAGAGCATTCACATCCTGCGCGAGGTCGCCTCAGAGTTCGAGCGGCCGGTGATGCTCTACTCCATCGGCAAAGACTCGTCGGTGATGCTGCGCCTGGCGCAGAAGGCGTTCTATCCCGCGCCGATTCCGTTTCCACTGCTGCACATCGACACGGGGTTCAAGTTCAAAGAGATGATCGCGTTTCGCGACGCGATGGCGAAGTCGATCGGCGCGGAGCTCCTGGTGTGGCGCAATGAGCCGGCCATTGCCGCGGGGACGAATCCGATTGCGCTGGACACGAAACGCTGCTGCGGATTGCTGAAGACGCAGGCGCTGCTGGATGCCTTGCGGCACTTCAACTTTGACGCGGCCTTTGGTGGCGCGCGGCGCGATGAAGAGAAGTCGCGCGCGAAGGAACGCATCTACTCATTCCGCGACGGCGCGGGACAGTGGGACCCGAAGAACCAGCGGCCCGAGTTGTGGAACCTCTACAACGCGCGCATTCATCCCGGTGAAAGCATTCGCGTGTTTCCGCTTTCGAACTGGACGGAGATGGACGTGTGGCAGTACATCCACGAAGAGAAGATTCCGGTGGTCGATCTCTACTTTGCAAAAGAGCGGCCCGTGTATGTGCGCGGCGAGGCGTTGCTGCCGATCGAGCAAGCCTTCGTAGCGAAAAAGGGCGAGCAGCCCCAGATGGTGAAGTCGCGGCTGCGGTCCCTTGGTTGCAGCCCGTGCACGGGCGCTATCCGCTCCGATGCAGAGACGATTCCGGCGATCATCTCGGAGCTGATTTCATTCCGCTCGTCGGAGCGCGCGAACCGCGTGATCGATCACGACCAGGAAGGGTCAATGGAGATCAAGAAGCGGGAGGGGTACTTCTAGAGACAGTGGTTAGTGGTTAGTGATTAGCGATTTGGAGGCGGGTTGGCGATTGCGGCGGAATTAGAGGATAAGAATTTCGATATTGTGCGGTTTCTTGCGCAGGAACGCGAGAAGGACCTGCTGCGCTTTTCAACGGCCGGCAGTGTGGATGACGGAAAGTCCACACTCATCGGGCGGCTGCTCTACGACACGCAGTCGGTGTACGAAGACCAGGTGCGTTCGATTGAAGGGAAGGGAACAACCGCGCCTGGGCAGATCGATTTTGCGTTGCTGACGGATGGGCTGCGCGCCGAGCGCGAACAAGGCATCACAATCGATGTAGCCTACCGCTATTTTTCTACGGCGCGGCGCAAGTTCATCATCGCGGATACGCCGGGGCACGAGCAGTACACGCGCAACATGGCTACGGGCGCTTCCACAGCCGATGCGGCAGTGGTGCTGATCGACGCGAGCAAGGGCGTGCTGATCCAGTCGCGGCGTCACGCTTACATTGCGTCGCTGCTGCG
>Ga0182027_10015143_pt1 | contig 10631 bp, 14 predicted proteins | sample 712E1DmetaG_FD_121300 | JGI IMG/M metagenome (GOLD analysis project Ga0182027, IMG submission 121300) | Permafrost microbial communities from Stordalen Mire, Sweden - 712E1D metaG (Illumina Assembly) | ecosystem: Environmental > Terrestrial > Soil > Wetlands > Permafrost | place: Sweden... | reverse complement strand
GTTGTTGCGGCAATAAGCGGCTGCATGGGTGGATTCATCGCAAATATGCTCCTCGTTAGAATAGGAAAAATCGGTTTCGGAGGAAAAATAAACATTGAACAAAAATAAAAAAATCGCCCTTACAGCTTCGGTAATAGCTGTAGTTATAATTGCACTTGCATCAACATACTATATAATAGGATTAACAGCACAAGCCAACCTTCTGCCTTCAGGAGAACCACCGCAAGGCCAAATCACAGTAACAGGCGATATCTCAACGCCAAAAACCTTAACAGTAAAAGACCTATCAGAGATGCCGCTTACAAATTTGACGAGCACAATTAAAGGCGAAACTGCCACCTATGTCGGCGTAACCCTTCTTGAGCTTCTGAATAAAACAGGGGCAGCTTGGGACGCAGGTTACATTAACGTAATCGGCTCAGACGGCTACAATAAAACCATAAACACCTATCAAGCCTACAACAGCACCCAATATCCGGGCGACGAAATAATCTTGGCCTTTGTGGAGAATGGCAAATGGATAACTGACACCTCAGAAGGACCCTTTAAATTGATTACGCCTGGTTTTCCATCGTCATACAACGTTTATAGCGTTGATGAAATCAACCTGCAACCATGGACCATCACAATATCGGGAACAACCAATCCATTAGTATTAACAGGAAGCAACATAACAAACTATGAAACCAAAACCGTGCAGGCAGCGTTTGCTCCAGGCAGCGAACCACAAATAACAGCAAACTGGACAGGCGTCACTTTATGGAGTATTCTTCAAGCCGCCGGCATACCATCAGGAGCAAGCAATGTCACCGTAACCGGCATCGACGGCTACACCCAAGTGTATTCGGTCTCGCAAGTACAGACCGTAGGCATCCTAATAGGATACCAAGAAAACGGACAATACTTAACGCCAGCTAATGGCCAACCATACCGCCTAGTTCTGCCAACCGAAGATTACAAGTGGGGACGATACTGGGTTGGTTGGGTTTCGCAAATAACCGTTTCATAAAAATAAGGCAATAGAAATGAAGAAAACAACAAAAATCGCTCTGGCATTGATTATTGTTTTAGTAGCGGCAGCAGTTCCCCTCTATTTTTATACGCGGCCAGCTCCGGTGCAGGAAGGAACCTTTCAAATCAAGGGACAAGTAAGCAATCCTTTGAACGTTACTTTAAGCCAACTTCAAACCTTCACACCAGTGACTATCCAAGTTACCATATCGTCAAGCGGCCAACCTTCAGCTAACGGCGTCTTCAACTACACAGGTGTTCCGCTTGGAACACTGCTGGAACAAGCCCATGTATCGTCAAATGCCACTTCAGTTTACATTCAAGCTTCAGATGGTTACGGAACTACCATTTCAATGCAAGATGCAATGAGACAAAACACCATAATTGCTTACCAGAAAGACGGCAAACTCTTGGTACCGCTCAAAAACGGTGGCGAAGGACCATTTCGGCTTATCATAGGCAATGATCAGTATGCGCAAAGGTGGGTCGAAGGCGTAGTGATAATCGAAGTCAGCTAATTCAATAGTTGTCCAAATTTCTTTATGCGGTTTTAGCTTTTTGCTCAACCAAATCAGCGAATTCTATAGTTTGCGTTAAACTCTTAAACTTCGGAATTTTAATGCTGAAAACTTTCTTGATTTCCGTTTCTGATTCCGTTATTATGCCTGAAATTGCGATGGCTGAATTATCATAGTAGCTCTTGGCTTCTTCAGCGGTTTTTGCCGCGATAATTTTAGGCAGGGTTTTCTCTGATTCAAAGCCCTCTAAAATAACATAATCTAACTCTTTAAGGAAGGGTAAAACCTCTTTTAAACTGAGCCTTTTTTTGATGAAAACTACGGTTTCGTTTCTTGGGACAGCAACTATTATTTCTGCTCCTGCATCGCTGTACCTGTCAGTTTCAGTGGCGGGTGTATCCAAAGTTGGGATGCGCACCATCTCTTTGATTGTTCCAACATGGTAACCGCGACGTTTAAGCTCAGATATTAAATGCTCAATCACCGTGGTTTTTCCCGAATGCTTCCCACCGACAACCGCAACAAGTTTTGGCAAATAAATGCACCTTAACCATTTTTTATTGGTAAACGAGATATATGTGATAAGTCTGCAAAATTAACTTTAGCAAGTAATCATGAGCCTCGTCGCTATCCTGATTACTTTAGCACTTGCGATAGCAGTTTAAATCAACGAAAAAACATGTGATTTAGAAAATTCGCTTGGATTTCAACGATTTCTTAACCATTCTGGTTGCATTCTAGGGTTGCATTCTCTTCACTTTTTTTAGCAAATTCAAGCGTCGATGTTTCAAGATTAATTTCGGGATGATGAAAATTTCAAAGTAACACCATGTGTCTTTAATAAAAAGTTAATACCTGAAGAATAGCGAAGAAAAATGGCTTACTTGCGTGAAGAAAAAGAAAATCTTGAAGTCTCATACCCACTTAACGCTGTCTGGGAAGCTATTCCAAAAGCAACAGCTAAACTTGAATGGACAATAGAAGAAACCAACGAAGAGACACATTACGTTAAGATTAAAACTAAAGGCGCCTTCTTATCGTACCCCTCGAAGCTCACCGTAAATTTGTCAAAGGTGGATGAAAAGACTACCAAGATGTCTATTGCAGGTGAGACGCCTGTGACTACGATTACTTCAGTGGCAGATTATGGCAGGACAGGAGAACGCATTGAAGTGTTGGTGGCAACCTTATCCAAATTAATGGCAGCTAAGCCCTAATTTTTACTCCAGTATCTGTGACTTCTTGAGCACAACCCAAGCGACGAATAGGAAGACAAAGATATAAGCGAACGCTACACCTAGCGCTCTTAGAGCAACCAGCGAAATTGGTTCAGTGTAGAGTACCCCAGTGGTAGGCAATGCTGTTTCTCCTGCTTGGATTGCTTGAATGTTAATTTTGCTGAAGGTAACGTTTCCTTGAGGATAAAGGAAATAATTCACCATGTTGACGCCTAAATTATCTGTGCCAGTGTTTATCGTCATATTAACATTATTAATCATCATTGTTCCGCCTGCTCCGCTTCCTGGCAGATAATTCAGGGACGGCGAAGCCCCTGCAATTACTGAGACGAGTGGTATAGCTATGAAGAGTGATAAAAACAAGCCTAAAGCAACCAAAACAGTGAGGATTGTGTTTTTTGATATGGAACCGACTGCAAAAAGCAATGAGACCCATATGAATGTGCTTATTAAGCTTCCAATCAAAATTATCGGCATAAACTGAAGGTCGTTTTGTGGTCCATAAACAAGGACTGAACTCAACGTAATGTAAGCATATAGTATAACGTATGAAACAAGTATGATAACGAATGCCCCAAAGAGTTTACCTAGGAAAATCATTGTTCTTGAGACGGGTTTTGTTACTAATGGCACGATGTTTCCGCTTTCAAACTCACTTGAGATGCTGTTCATGGCTGTCCCGATGGCGAAAAGAAAGAACACTAAACTGCTGCCACCAAAAGTTATCGCGTAGTTTGGATTAGCTGTTATTGGTACTCCTGTCGTTTTACTGGTGATAACTGGCGCCACTAAAACTATTGTGGCTATGGCAAACGCAATTATTAGTACGCCTATGAATTTTTTCTTTCGGATATTCCATAGCATTTCGTATCTTACAACTGCCCAGAAGCGGGTAAACCAGCTTGGGCGGGGTCTACTACTCTGTTGCGTCGTGGTCATTGGGCTTTGCCTCCTTGTCTTTAGTGACGAGTTGAAGGAACACTTCTTCTAAATTAGACGTTTTTTGGCTCATGCCTACAATCACTCCACCAGCGCCTGTTACTGCCTGGGAAACCTGCGCCCGCACGTCATCGTAAGTTTTTACTTGAATAAGCAAGGTGCTGCCTGTTTTCCAAGTGCCTGAGACGAAAGGCAACTTCTTTACCGCAGAAATAACCGCGTCAGAAAGGTCAGTTAGTTCTATATGCATCATGGCAGGTCCTAACGTATTTGAGATATTCTGCAGAGTATCTGAAGCCAACATCGAGCCGTTATTGATAATGGTGACATGGTCGCAGATTTGCTCAACCTCAAAAAGCAAATGCGAAGATAGAAAAACGGTCATGCCTTCTTTTGAAATAGTTTTCATGAGTTCTCGGACTTCAACCATGCCCACTGGATCTAAACCAATGCTTGGTTCATCTAAAATAACCAGTTCGGGGTTGTTTAGCAGTGCTTGGGCGATGCCGATGCGTTGCTGCATTCCCTTACTATATTTTCCGATGAGGTCGTTTTCTCTGCCCTTCAAGCCCACTAACTCGATTAGTTTGGGGATTTGTTCTGCCCGTTGCTGCTGTGTCATGCCGTACATTCGCCCGTAAATATCAAGCAGTTCGGCGCCTTTGAGGTGCTTGGGAAACTTGGGCAACTCAGGCATGTAACCAATTTCTAAGCGTGAATCCGCGTCGTCAACATGCACTTCTTGCCCTAACACTTTAACTGAACCTTCAGTAGGCTTCAGTAAACCGACTAAGATTTTTATGGTAGTTGTTTTTCCAGCGCCGTTTGGACCAAGAAAACCGTGGATTGTGTTTTTTTGGACTTTTAGGTTTAGCTTGTTTACTGCTGTTAAGGAACCGAAGCATTTTGTCAGGTCGGTGGTTTCGACGGCGTAGTCCATGGGAAAACGTTTCCTTTTTATTGTTTTTAGTGGCGTTTGGATATAAGCTTTGCTTGCCTGTTTTTCTTGGTATCTAAGGTTTGGCTTGGGCAGCCATGTCTCGGTACATCAAAGTAGCCATTACAAAGTACAGAATAAACGCTAATATGAAGCCGCCAGCCATTCCGTAAGAAATGCCGTTAACGGTAAAATTTGAGGCGACGAAGCGTGCGCCGTTTACGAAAGCGGAAAGCACTGATATGAAACCGGCGATTGATAGGGCTTTGTAAACATTGCTTTTATGGATGACAAGTGCCAAATTTACTGCTCCGACAGCAATTATGCCCATGTCAATGAGGAAGTGGCTTGTCAAAAGCAAGTTGCCTCCTGTTACGGCATAAACTATTGCATCTATAAATGAACTGGCATTTGCTGGAAAAGTGGTCATTGGAGTGACAATTAACAGGTTAAGTGCCATTCCGACAAAGAATTGAGTTGTGAACAATCCGAAAAGCACCAGCAGAGATGTTGATAGAGCTCCGCGCTCCATTTTGGCAACCAAAAGTTACTTCACCTATCCTAAAATAGTTCAGAAAGTTATTTGAATTCTTTGGTCTGATTAATCTATTGGTGTAGGTGTATTTAATGACGAGCAAGCGTGATCCGATCACTTACAAAGGCAGGAGCTTAGGCATTATTGTTTTAACTGCGGCTCAACTGTTTATTGGAGCAATACATGTTTTCTTCGGGGTTCTGCTTCTTGCGTTTGGGGCATCGATTTTGCAGGCGCCAACGACCTATGATGTTTACACGTTAGTATTCGGTTTGCTGGTTTTAGTTTTTGCCGTATTTATTTGGCAGGGCAAAAAGGCAGGATGGATTGGCACCGCTGGAGTTTCTTTATTTGTCATTGTTGCAGATGCTTTGACGGTTTTTGGTTTGCCAAGCATTCCGGGAATACCAAAGTCAGCGGCGTTTACTGAGATAGCGTATAGCCTTTTGGTTGTGCTTTACTTGCTTCAGAATGATGTTAGGAAAAAGTATTTGAGTTAAATAAGTGAGCCCTTAGCTAAAATACTGATTTTAAATCAGAAGTATGTTTTCATAAATACTAAGTAATAACAGCTGCCAAGAATAGGTGAGAGGTGTGAATATTGACAAAGCAAGTAGAAATGGCAAAAGAAGGTGTTATGGTAGAATTAAGGTGTCTTGGATACTCGGAAAAAGAAATAAAGCATTTTCAAGAAACGACAACTTGCCCACGATGTGGTTGCGATTTCTCCAATCTTCCTTTCAGCGGCAGATGGCTTGCCCACTTATCCAACTGCGAGGGAAAACAAACCAGACAGAAGCCTAAGCCCAAAAACAAAATTTAACTTTCAGAAGAAACAAAAGTTATCCAATTGCAAAGACCCCATAAAATCCCCAGTTTTAACAATTAGCGCTGAAAACATTGATCAAGCAATAAAAAAGATTCAAAGTTTAGGCGGCAAAATCATCATAGGCAAAATGGTGTTCCTAACATGGGAATCTCAGCATATTTCCAAGATACTGAAGGAAACATTTTAGGCCTTTGGCAAGCAACCATGAAACGTTAAGCTTTATTTATCGTTGAATTTTTTGGGTTCTATTTTTGACGCGATGTTTTGTTAGCGGACTTTATCTTCTGGCTTTATCTTTTTTGGTCTAAGCAGCTTTTAGATTTTTTAAGCCCTTCCAGATCTTGTTAGCTCTGGCTCCATGTTGTTTGAGGTCTATTCATCCAATCGTGCCCAAAAATTTCAGCTTCCCCACTTTCAATGCCCTCGACTATTCGTTGTGCTGTGTACTCAGGCGGGTCTGCTCTTTTGAATGCCTCTTGTGCTCCTGGCGTTTCTTGTTGCCCTTGCAGCGAAGAATCTTTGATAGTGTTCTTTTCAAAGTCAGTAAGGGTAATATAGGGGTAAACAACGCTGACAACTATGTTGTCTTTTTCAAGTTCTGTTCTTGCAGTTAAGCTGATGTGAGCTAACGCACGTTTTAGGGCTGAATATGGACCGTTATCAGGCAAGTACATTAAGGCAGTTCCTGAACTTACGTTAACGATTGTTCCTCCACCTTGTCGTCGCATAAGCGGAATAGCTTCTTTCATGGCAACCAGTGGGCCGACAACATCTAAATCAAAAAGGTAATGGAAAATGTCAATGTCCGTCTTCTCGACTGGCACATCGTATCCTCGACCAGCATTATTAACGAGAATATCTATTCTTCCAAAGTGCTCATATGCCTGCTTGATCATGTTTTTCGCTTCCTCAACCTTAGAAATATCTGCAGTAACGGCAATTGCTTCGGGCAGTTCCTTGGCAAGCTGCTCGAGTTTATCTTTTGAGCGAGCGACTAAAGCCAGCTTGGCGCCTTTGCTTGAAAGAAGTTTCGCGGTAGCTAATCCGATGCCTGAAGATGCTCCAGTTACAATGGCAACTTTACCTTTGATATCCATCAATATCCCTTCAGTTTATCCGTTTAAGAACCTGAGCAGGGCGCTTCAGAGGTGTCTTAGGAACGCCTTTGGGATAGCCAAAGATGATTGCAGCATGGACTTCATGATCATCTGGCACACCGAGGTTGGCTTTGACCTTTGGATTATTCGCAGTGGGAACTGCAGTGCCTATCCAGCAACTTCCGATGCCTAGCGAGTAGGCGACAAGCATCATGTTTTGCGCTGCCATGGAACAGTCGTAAACTGCATAAGTAGATTTTGCGCCAGATACAAAAATCAGTAGGGGTGCGTTGTAGAAAATATTGTACTGGGGGTCGGATAGTCGTTTCTTTAGGCCAACTAAGCCCTCGTCGCCTACATCAGGCAACGACCGAATCAAGGCAGGTTTTGCGATATCCGAGAGCCGCTTCATTTCCTCTTTATTGGTGACTATTGTGAATTTCCAGGGTTGAATATTGATGGCTGAAGGCGCGTAAGTTGCCGCTTCAAGCAGCGTTTGGATTGCTGATTCAGGAACCGGTTTATCTTCAAAACTGCGAATCGCTCGTCTCGATTTTATTGCTTCTATAACAGGGTTCATAACCATAAAACTTCGCCACAGTACAGGAGATTAGCGGTTTATAAAAACAATTCTCCGGCATAAAAGGTCACAAAGGATTGTTTGAGAAGCCATTAGTCCAAGGGAACCCTCTTTTTGACACTTAAATTACCAAGAAAAAGATACCCCTAACTACACTTTAGGAGTAATTCTCATAGCAATAGTGCGTCTATCTACTACCTACTTTTTGCTAGTTAACCTGGTCAAAAAAGTAGTCCCCTTCCCTCATTGTCCCTTCATTGTAACTGTAGATAACCTGTAAGTTACAAGAACCAACTCTACAGCAATCTTGGCCTACCTAATTACATGGCTTTTTCTTGAAGAGTGTTCAAATAGGATGTCAAGCTTTCAATGCATTGGATTTCCCGACCAACAAACGCCTGCAGCTCACGCCAAAACTTAATATTTGCTTTAATTTTTGCCCGTTCCAAGTTCTCTCGTAGGCGTTTGGTGCCTTCTTTGCCCCGTCTGTCAAAATCTAAAAGAAGAATAACTTCGCGGGCACCAAGCTTTTCTATTTCTGCGGTTGCTTCAAGGTAGGATTTGCCGCCAGTTTTCACCGCAAAGATGCTGCCGTTAACGCCTAGCTCACGAAGGGTTTGTGCATCTTTTTTGCCCTCAACAATTATCGACTTGCCCTTCGTTGATTCTTCTATTAATTTGGTTATGATTTGCTGGATTTTCTCCTGTCTCTCTTTAAGTCTTGTTGACAACTTTTTTACCTTGTAATCTTAGCTTGCCGCACAGTCTCCAAGCAGTCATCAGCTTCTTTGTTATTTGCAAAGTAGCGCCTAACAGGCTCCAGTATGTCTGCAAGTTCGGTTGCAACCCCGTTTTTTAGGTCTTGAGGATGCAGTTTGCCTTCTGCATAGCCTAATTCGAGCTCTTGGAAACTTTGGAACTCTATGTTTCCCCCGAATTTTGTTGGCCGCTCGATTTTGAAGACCGATTTTTCTCGGAAAATTATGTATTTGCAGATGTCCAGTATTGGGTTGAATTTGACGGTTTTTTCTGGGCAGAAAGCTTTCGCCATTTTCTGCTTTATCTCCTCTGGGCTGTCGTAGATGAATATGCATGTTTGAGGTTTGCTTTGAGACATCTTGGCTGAAGCAACGGCTTCTTTTTCCTGTCCCTCTGGAATAGGCCAGATTTTTGGCTTCTCTAAACCTTGCAGTAAATGGTGGTGAACGCAGACGGGTTTCCAGCAGCCGATTTTTTCGCCTATTTCTCTAGCAACCACGTTTGCTTTTCGTTGGTCCATGCCTAGTTGGCAGATTTTTACTTGCATGTGAAAAATGTCTGCAACCTGCATGGGAGTGTATAGGTAGTCTGAAACGTAGTGGGCTTCTGCTTCTTTTCTGCCCGCAATCTCTAAGGTTCTGGTTGTTCTGGCAATAGTCAAGTTTTTTGCGATTTTGACTGTTTTAGCCCAATAATCAATGTCTCTGTAGAGCTCATCAGAATAAATGAAGTCAACTTTGTCTCCGGGCACACCTAGGGCTAGCCATGAATGCCTAAAGAGGTCCGCTGCTTTTCGGATGAGAGTTAAATCGCCGCCTAGCTTGTTGTTTAACCATGCGTGCCACGTTGCCAAAAACGCTTTGAAGTGCACGCCTGCTTCTGCGAAGTCTTTCATTTTGTAAGCGCAAATAACGCCTGTTCCCAAATGCGCCAGACCAGAAGGCTCCCAACCGTTATAGGCTATAGGATGCTCTTCTGTTTCCAAAAGGCTACGCAAATCCTCCGGCGTTATTACTTCTTCTGTTGGCGGTCTGCAGATAAGCTCAATCTTCTTTTCTAAATCCAAATTATTCCCAGCCTAACTCTTCATAGCCTAACAATGATTAGGAATTTAAGAATGACAATATTTGAAATATTGAAATTTACTCTTAACCCAATCATTTTAAGGTCAACGTCTTTACTATGATAGCTAACTTAATAGTTTTTTCTTGATTAAGGTCTATGCTCTAATGTACGTAGTAACCGTTTAATGTACTTTGCAGAATAGAAAGAAACTTGGAAATGATTACGGAATATATGTCCACACTGGCGTTATAGTCCAATTAGAAACAGTGCCTTCGTGAAAAATACCGATACCAATTACCGCAGTCCCTCCACCACCTAAAGATACAAGGAAGAAAGACGGATTATTATCACCGTTGCCAACGTAACCCGAAGCATCCGTTGCAGCATCGGTTCCATAATTTACTACATCATTGTTGTTCAAAGGAACAGTCATGTTTACTTCTACTTTGCCATTTGCAGCATTAGCAACAACATGCAATCCTGCGTTATATGCTGTACCTTCTCCTGTGTTGGTTACTGAACCAGAAATCCAAAGGCGGTTATATGGATTACTTGCTATTTCAGTTGCCCCTAATGCAGTTACAAGATATGGAAATGTCAGATTTGCTTGACCAAAGACATGCATTTGGCTACTTAAATTTGTTATTTCATTATTTAGATTTGCTATTTGAGTGTTCAATAAAGCTATTTTGGAATTTCTGTCGTTTACTACGCCGTTAAAATAAATACCGTTCCTACAAATGCACTTACAACGAGTATGGCTACTATCAAAACCGATACGACTATTACTATTTTTTTATTCATTCTATCTCTGATATTTCTATCTACGCGATGCAGATTTAAGGTTTTTTTCTATCTAATTCACGCCTGCTCTAAAGCCATAATTTCAAAAACTTTTGGAAGATCAACAATAGAGACTTGTGGGAAGCAACTCACTTAGTTATTATCACTTTCAGAGGCTTCTCCGCTGGATTGTCAACTGTTTGCAATGCTTTTTCAAAGTCGTCAAGCTTGAACCTGTGTGTAATTAGCCCTTTTACATCCACCAGTTTTCTAGCGATTAACTCAACAGCAGATGGATACTCAACGGGCGAGATGTAAATCGTGAAAAACAATGCTTCAT
>Ga0182027_10015141_pt1 | contig 10632 bp, 15 predicted proteins | sample 712E1DmetaG_FD_121300 | JGI IMG/M metagenome (GOLD analysis project Ga0182027, IMG submission 121300) | Permafrost microbial communities from Stordalen Mire, Sweden - 712E1D metaG (Illumina Assembly) | ecosystem: Environmental > Terrestrial > Soil > Wetlands > Permafrost | place: Sweden... | reverse complement strand
GGTATTTTTTAAAACGCGACAATAAGGGATTTACGCTCCTTGAACTTCTCATTGTTATTGCTATCATCGAATCCTTATTTCTATCGGTGTTGTTTCATACGGAGCAGCTCAAAAAAAATCGCGCGACAGCCGTCGTATGAGCGATTTGAAGGCGATCCAAGGGGCATTTGAACAGTATTACGCTGATTTTAATGGAACATATCCCGCAACATGCACTTTATCATCGACATATCTGCCTGCAGGTCTGCCAACGGACCCAAAACCGGGTAGCTCATATATATCAAATTGTATACCTACAGGTTATTGTTTCTGTGCAAGTTTAGAAAGTACCACGGGTAATGCAACTGCAAATACATGTCCACAAAACGGTTCTCCCCCTCCAATATTTTCACCTTCTTTTGGATCAGGGCAATTTTTTTGTGTAACAAATTTACAATAAAATATGAAATCTTCGTTACCAAGTAAAGAGGGCTTTACGCTTCTGGAATTGTTAGTTACTACCGTCATGATCGCTATCTTGACTATCATTGGAATAGTTTCCTATTCTTCCGTAAATAAACGGTCACGCGACGTCAAACGGAAAAGCGATTTAGAGCAAATTCGGTCTGCGCTTGAAATGTTTCGATCAGATAATGGTGAATATCCCGGTCAAACAAGCTATCCAGGAATTACCGATTCTCTTTTTAATAACGCAAGTACGCTTGGTCCTGCATTGGTGGGTAATCAATATATTCCGGCAATTCCTTCAGATCCAAATGGAAATTCATCCTATTATTATGAAGTTATTCCAACAAATGCTGTTCATGGTAGTTATTGTGTTTGTGCGTGTCTGGAGAGTAATAATTGTGATGGGACAATACCGGCGAATATTGTTTCTGATACGTGTTCCAACATTGCCTCTCACATAGCGAATTGCAATTACTACCTCAAAAGTCCATGAAAGGTTTTACGCTCATTGAAGTGATCGTAGCGGTTGCGATATCTTTGATGGTTACCGGGTTTATTCTTGTAAATTATAATTCATTTAATGATACCCAAACCTTAAAACAGGCTGCATTAACATTAAAAAATAATTTGCGGTTTGCCCAGTCTAAAGCCACCACGGGTCAAAAACCAACCTCCTGCACTCAATTAGTTGGTTATTCGGTATCATTTACCAAATCGGTGTACTCTATTCAGGCTCTCTGTAATCCGGAGGGGCTTGTTGGAGATGTTCTTTCTTCAGGTTTGCCCAAGGGAGTTATATTTTCACCAATACCCGCACCCGTAACATTTACTGTTTTATCACGCGGCACTGATCTTACTACGGGACTTTGTATTATATTGCTCGGATCAGGAAAAAACTATTCATTTGGATTGCAGACAAATGGTGAGTTGAACGATTTAGGATTAGAATATAATGGATCATGCCCATGAAAAAAACCAGATTATTTATTCTCCAATCAGGGCAAACTCTTGTCGAGGCAATTGTCGTTATCGGGATGGTCATGCTTCTTGTGACCGGGCTTATTTCCGGTACAACCGCATCCTTGAAGAGTTCTCAAAGCGGAAAAGCCCGTAGTGATGCTACAAAGTCAGCTCAAGACGGAATGGAGATTATTCGATTAATTCGGGATAATAATTGGACAACGGTAACTTCACATGCAAATGGTTTAACATATTGTTTAGAAAGTGATGGAACCATAATAGGCGGTTCCTGTGATGGGAACATCAAGACTGTTGATACAAAGTTAACTCGAACAGTTGTATTTACCTGGTTACCCGATAATATTAATCCTAATACCACTATCGATGTACATGTAACTGTATCGTATCAGGAAGGTGAGTCAACAAAAACAGTATCGCTCGACACATATTTAACACAGTGGAAATAACTTTATGAAACAAAAAGGCTTTACATTATTAGAGACACTTATCTCGATTAGTGTGATCGCAACGGTTGCCTCACTAATTGTTCAAGTTTTTTTTACAACAACCCGAGCAAACATTAAAACAGAAGTATTAAAAGATGTTAAACAAAATGGTGACGTCGCCCTTGATGTTATGACGAGAATGATACGGAATTCATTATCGGTACAGGGTGACTGTTTTGTTGCTGGTTCGCCAACGCTTGATATTCAGAATCCGGATGGGAATATAACGGAGTTTATGTGTATTTATGATAGTGCTAATGGGATTACCAGAATTGCCTCAGTAAGCGCAACGACAGGTGAAATTCAATATTTAACGAGTTCGAATGTTACATTGGGAGGTGGAATTAATTGTAATAATGGAAATTCATTAGGGTTTTCTTGTACAAATACACCTAATGAATCAGATAAGATTACAATTTCATTTCAGTTGGTTCAAAGTGGAACACCGGTTTCTCAATTTGAAAAAGCGGAAACGCAATTTATGACGACGGTTTCTTCGCGAAACTAGGCTTGTCAAAGAGACCTACTCTCTTTACAATAGAATGAGACTATGAATAAATATGCCACACAGTCAGGACAGGTGGTGCTTATTACATTGCTAGTGCTTACGATTGCCACAACTGTTGCGTTATCGCTTATTTCGCGGACAACAACAGATACTACGATAACCAACCAGGTGGAAGAATCTTCTCGGGCGTTTAACGCAGCTGAAGCTGGCGTTGAAGAGGCGTTAAAGACGGGTTTGGGTACGAATAACTTAGCGGTAAGCATAGTCGGGGCCGCGGGGGTAACATACAAGGTTGTTGTAAACAATATAGGTGGCGCAACCGGTATTTATCAATTTCCTAAAAAAATCCAACAAGATGAAACAGAAACTCTGTGGCTCGTGAACCATGATGATATAACAGGTTTACCGAAGATTCAGCCAACATATATAGCTCCATCAATAGATGTTTGTTGGAGCGACGAAACGGTAACACCAGCTATCGTTGTTACACTTTTATATCAAGAAAGTTCCGATGCTAGTTATCGAGTTGCCAAAATTGCTTTTGATCCAGATGCAGTTCGGGCTGAATCAAATCAATTTACCTCAACATATATTGCTGGTGGTTGTGGAGGGACTACTGCAACAGCATATAAAGAAACAATTACTTTTAACGATTTAAACGCGTCCATTCAACCAGCACAAGATACACTTATTGCTCTTCGAGTTCGACCAGTGTACTCAGATGCGACCATTGATGTTAATACCGGGGTAAATACTATTCCAAAACAAGGATTAAGTATTGAATCAACAGGTACAACAACCAATGGGATAAACAGGAAAATTTTAGTGTACCAGCAGTATAGGGCGCCAGCAACAGTATTTGATTCGGCACTCTATAGTCAAAGCGATTTGGTACAATAAGCGTGGTGTCATATCTGCCCATATGAATACATCGTTAGGTCTTGATATCGGGTCTCATAGCATAAAACTGATCGAACTCGCGCGTGAAGGTGATAAGGTGGCTTTGTTAGCCGCTGGGAGTGTTCCAACTCCACCGAAATCTTTATCTTCTTCCCTTCAATCCGATATAGAAGCGGTTGCTGTCGCAATCAAACAACTTTTGAGAGATACGGGGGCAAAATCACACGATGTCAATATAGCTCTGCCGGAATCGAAGGTATTTACCCGAGTTATTGAAGTTCCTCAACTGTCCGCCAGGGAATTAACTTCAGCGATTAAGTGGGAGGCTGAGCAATATATCCCTCTACCTCTTGATCAAGTAAATCTGGACTACACGATTCTTCGCGATAGTAAAAATACCGGTACAGGAAAAATGGAAGTTTTATTGGTCGCTGCACCTAAAAATTTGATTGAAAAGTATTTAACTATCATAGAAATGACGGGATTGACGGCGTTAGGTGCAGAAACTGAGATCATTGCTACTTCTCGCGCTGTTTCAAGATCCATGCCGACGGTTAAAAATATTATGATAGTCTCACTAGGGGCGCAAACAACAGATATCGCAATCGTAAAAAATGGTACATTAACATTTACCTATTCTGTGAGCGCTGGTGGTGAGGCGATCACACGAGCCATCGCACAAAGTCTTGATTTTAATTTGACTCAGGCAGAGGAGTATAAGAGAACATATGGGTTGCAGAAGGATAAACTTGAGGGAAAAATTATTGTAGCCGCGAAACCAATCATGGATGCTATTGTTAACGAAATGAAACGAGCAGTAGCATTTTATGAGGAGAAAAATAAGGATCAACCTATTGAAACAATAATGGTCTCAGGAGGAACATCTCGTTTGCCGGGTATGGTTATATATCTTGCCGAATCGATTAATTACGAGGTGCAGTTGGTAAATCCTTGGATAGGAATCGCTCGGGATCCCCGATTTAATGTTCTAGCCGGAGAGGGTCCGAATTTTTGCATCGCTGTTGGACTTGCTCTCCGATAATATCTTTATACCTACATGACAACGCAAAATACCATTAATTTAATCAGAACGAAAACGACAAACTCATCTCAGTTTGATGCAATTGAAGCGAGTTTAAGAAGAAGTGGGTTTATTTTCCTTATTATTGTTTTGTGTTTGGGTCTATTACTGGGATTATTATATATATTATTTTCATCAGAAGAAAAAAATTTGTTGACTCAAAAAAATCGATATGTTACCCAGGTTAGCAATGATAAGGATGCTGAGGGTTATTTCCGATCAATTAAAGATAGGACGCGGATTGTAACGATGGCTATGACGAGCAAAAAACCATGGTCAAAGTTATTGGATGAAGTAAGTGCATTCGTAAAGCCTCCTAATTTATCAAGAATAGAAGTCGATGGTGCAAATATGATTATTCTCACTGTGAATGCAGATTCTGTCGATGACATACTTCCGATTGCAAACGCGATCATGGCTAAGGCACAGGCGAACAATTTTATAAATCCACTCCTTTCTTCATTTCAAATAACAAAAACCGGTAATGTTCTTGCGACATTTTCATTTTCAGCAGTTTTTTAACGTAAATTTATGCTAACAATCAATAAATTTTTTCGAATATATCGCGAATTAATTATTTCCGTTTTTATTATTTTCGTGAGTTTGATGGCTACAATTTTTGGAATTATACCAACTATTGGAAAAGTTATTGCAATAAGAAGCGACTCAGTAGTTCTTACTAAAACCATACAAATATTGCGAACAAAAATATCTATTCTCGAGAGTCAAGATCAAAATACCTATCGTGATCAATTAGCTCAACTGGTTGCTGCTGTTCCCGGTGACAAATCCTTGCCGACATTATTTGCCACGCTCGATGGTTTGGGTGCACAAAGTGGTGTCACTTTGAAAGATTTCTCTTTAGTGAGAAGTGTATCGATCGCCACAGAATCCGCAGTAAATTTGTCTCCAGAAGAACAAAAAATAGGAAGCAACCTTTTATCCTTTAGCATCACCGTAAGTGGAAATTATGATCAAATTTATGCATTTCTATCACAAGTAAATAATGTAAGAAGATTTTTCCGAGTAAATAACTTTGATATTTCATTCGCCGATACATCTGCAATATCGGTGCATATGGGTATGGACGCGTTCTACTCTCCTTTTTCAACGTCGATCGGTGCTGTGGATTCACCGCTCGTGCCACTGTCGCAGAAAGAAGAGGATCTTATAACTCAAGTTTCCGAAATGCCATATCTTAGTCAGGCGGCCTTTACACCTGCAACAAGTGCACAGTCGCCAGTCACACCTAAAGCAGATTTATTTGCTCCGTAATAAATCAGGTCGGCGCTTTTTTGTACGTTTTATCGCCTCATCTTTTCTCCATTCATCAATTTTCTGATGGTTTCCGCTTAAGAGAATTTCAGGAACGCGTTGATTATTATAAGTTTCCGGTCGTGTATATTGAGGATATTCCAAGAGGTTTACAGTAAACGATTCATCAATAGTTGCCTCACTTTTTTTTAGTGTATGTGGGAGTAATCGCACTACGCTGTCCACGATGATCATAGCTGGAATTTCACCACCGGTTAAAACGTAATCTCCTATAGAAATTTCTTCATCAACAAGATTACGAACGCGTTCATCGATACCCTCATAGTGTGCGCATAGAAGAATAAGATGTTCTACAGTTGTTAATCGTTTTGCGATACGTTGGGAATATTGTTTTCCTTGCGGATCGAGAAGAATACTTTGCGTAGTAAGTGATGGATGTTTCTTTTTACAATCATGGAGAGCGCGATCAATGATGTCAACGCGCATGATCATACCGTGCCCACCTCCGTACGGATGGTCATCAACACTTTTATAGGAATCGGTTGAGAAATCTCGTAGATTTATGTATTCAAGAGAAACGATATTAGTATCAGTGGCTCGTTTGATGATAGATTGAGAAAACGGTGAAACAAAAAGTTCCGGGAATAACGTTAAAATGCTTATATGAAGCATACCTTAAACTTGCGCTTCTTGTGCGGGCTGTTCGTCTTCATCTAAAACGATATCAACATATTGATTCTGTTTTGTTGCGATGAGTTTAATAAGATCACGAAGCGCCTTGATAATGCGGCCACTTTTTCCGATAATTTTTCCATAATCTTCCTGATGTGCGCGCACATGGAGAATGATTCGGGAATCTTCGTTCGTTTCTTCAACGATAACGGCATCGGGATGGTCAACGATCTGTGTAAGAATATATAATAAGGTATCTTTCATTATTTTAATAGTTTGGAAACGGCATCCGTTATTTGAGCTCCGACACTTTGCCAATATGCAACTCTTTCCTTATTAATTTTAATCTGTGGAGGTTTAACCAGTGGATTATAAAATCCGAGTATTTCCACTTCTTTGCCATTTCTCCGCTTGCCTTCTTCAATAGCAACAATCCGGTACGTCTTCCGGTTCGTGGTTCCTGTTTGAGCGAGTCGAATTTTTAACATAGAAAGCTATTTTATCACGCTTTACCCATCTTCTCAAGCGCATCTAGAGCTGCTGACTGTTCTGCATCTTGTTTGGATTTACCTGATCCTGATCCAAGTACACGGCTATCTGCAGTGGCTTCAACCCAAAAAGTTTTTGCGTGGTCGGGACCTTCACTTTTTACGACTTGATATGTTGGTGAAACACGTGATTCTTGTTGTATGAGCTCTTGTAGCAAACTTTTATAGTCAATATACGATTTATTTGCAACCACGGTACTTGCTTTTGGAAAAAGAAATTGAGATAAGAATTTTTTTGCTGTTTCAATTCCCTGATCTAGAAATATAGCTCCGAGTAATGCTTCAAATTCGTCGGCCAACAGTGATGGATTATTTCTCCCGCCTGATGATTCTTCTCCATGGCTCAACAAAAGTAAATCTCCCATATGGAGTTCTCGTGAAACGTCGGCGAGACTATTGGTTTTAACTAAGCTTGATCGGATGTTTGTAAGCGTTCCTTCAGGAAAATCAGGATATTGTTCATATAAAAAATGTGAAGTGAGAAAAGATAATACGGCGTCCCCTAAAAATTCCAATCGTTCATTGGAAATGTGCATATCATGGGCTTCATTCAAATGCGAACGATGTACGAATGCGCGCGTGAGAAGTTCTTTATCATGAAAGGTGATGCCTATGGTTTGTTGAAGTTCATCAAGTGTCATTATTCCTCCTTCAATATTGAGCCTAATACCCCATTAACAAATTTTGCGCTGTTGTCGTTCCCATACGATTTAGCCAACTCTACTGCTTCATCGATGACGACCTTGGGAGGCTCTGATTTTTGAACGGTAAGTTCGTATGTTGCAAGCCTTAGGATTGCAACATCAATTTTGGCAATTTTTTCCAGCGGCCATTCCGGTGCAGCTTCTTGGATTTGCTTGTCGATAGTAGTAAAGGAATCAACGATGGGTTTAATTTTTGGAGTTACTTTTGTCGTGCCGAAACTGAGTGCGAATAATTTTTGCATGAGGTCGATACGTTTTTTGTGTCGAGGATCGCTGGAGGTCTTCATGAATCAGAATAATGAATCATGAATTATGAATTAAATAGATTTTTTATTTTTTAATTCCTAATTCTTAATTCAGGCCTTTTTAGTTTTTTTCACAGTTTGTTTCACTACTTCCCGTTTGTCGTAAAATCCGCAAAACTTACACGCTCTATGTGGAAGACAAAATTTTCCGCAATTTGCACATTTAACCAATCCCAAAAACGGGAGTTTTAATGCGGCTGTTCGTTTGCCGCCGCGCCGTGTGCTATGTCTTCTTTTTGGTAATGGGGTCATAAAATATGTTGATTCTTATCAATCTTGTCTGAGATCTTCCTGTATTTTACTTCTTTCCAGCTTCTCTCTCAAGAGGGGAAAAGCGTTGAGGCCGTTTGTATCGTTCATGAGCTCGAGTGCGGCATTGTGAGTATTATTGATAGTTGATATATCTGTAAACGCGGCAATTTTTAGATTTGGGACTCCGTGTTGTCTTGTGCCGAATATTTCACCCGGTCCGCGCAGCTTAAGGTCAACTTCAGCGAGTGCCGGCCCGTCATGAAGAGTCTCCAAGGCTTTTAGTCGTGTTGTTGTTTTTTCATCATCCGCTTGGGTAAACAGAAAACAATACGATTGGAGTGATCCCCTTCCCACCCGTCCACGCAGTTGATGGAGTTGGCCAAGTCCGAATCGATCGGCGCCTTCGATAAGCATAATTGCAGCGTTGGGAATATCAATGCCTACTTCTACAACCGGGGTGGCAACCAGGATAGAATATTTTTTTGCACGAAAATCGGCGATGACATTCGTTTTTTCATTGGGTTTTAATTTTCCGTGTAAAAGACCGATGGACAGTCCGGTAAATTCTTTTTGTAATTTTTTATATTCTTCCTTTACCGCTTTTACTTCTGAAAGAGCTTCAGATTCGTCTATAAGCGGGCAGATGATAAAGACCTGAGCACCAGTTTCATTTATTTGTTTTTTAATCCATGTATAGGCATTCTTTCGTTTCTCTTCAGGTATTACCCAGGTTTTTATTTTTTGTCGACCTTTGGGCATTTCTCCTAAAACGGAAAGATCCAGTGATCCAAAAACGGTTTTTGCCAGGGTTCTGGGAATTGGAGTTGCGGTCATAGTTAATAGATGTGGCGTCATTCCATCCGGATTCTTCTCCATCAGTTTTGCCCGTTGCTCGACACCGAATCTATGTTGTTCGTCAACCACAACAAGTGCAAGTTTTTTGTATGATATGGCGTCTGAAAGTAATGCATGAGTACCTACGATAATAGATGCAGATTTTCTGGACTTTGTGATTGTTTTTTTATTGCCAGTCATAAGATCAACCGGCACGTTAAGAGGTGTGAGCAGTTTTTGAATGGTTTCGAAGTGTTGCTCAGCGAGTATTTGCGTAGGCGCCATGAGTATTGATTGATATCCACCGGAATATGCCGTGTACATGGCAACTGCGGCAACAACCGTTTTCCCGCTCCCGACGTCTCCTTCAAGGAGTCTGTTGGCAGGGATGGAACGCGCAAGATCAGAAAGAATCTCATTGATTGATTTTGTTTGGTCGCCTGTTAAGGTAAATGGGAGCGTGTTAAGGAACGTTTTTATACGCTCTTTTGGCGTTGTGAGCTGGTATGAGTGTTCCGTATTTTCTCTCATGCGTTTCTGTTCAAGGGAACGAAGTTGTAACAGAAGAAGTTCATCAAATGCGAGCCTCCGTTTTCCCATGGAAGCCTCACTCAAGGTTTTAGGAAAATGAACGGCGCTAAGGGCAGTTTGAAGCTCCATAAGGCCCTGTTTTTTGATAACCTGCGGTGGAAGATAATCCTGCAATTGTGCAATAAAACCCGTTAATAAAAATGCAATTCGGCTTCTTAACCATTTCGATGAAACGCCCTCGGTTTCCGGGTACACAGGTACAAGCCGACCTGTATGAAGACTTTCTCCGCCTTGGGCGGAAATAATTTCATATTGTGGGCTCATCATGACGAGTTTCGATCCAAACCAGGCAATATTTCCTGATAAGTGGATAGTGTCTCCTTCATGGATAACTTTAATAAGATATGGTTGGTTAAACCAAACAACCGTTAATCTGCCCGTTTGGTCAGAAACCCGTGCTTCTTGAACTTTTTTGCCGGTTTTTGTATAAAATGCTTTCATGCTTTCGACGACGCCTGTTACCGTGACCGTTTCTCCCGGTTGAACTCGATTAATCGGTGAAACAAGGGAAAAATCATCGTATCGGAATGGGATGTGATAGAGAAGATCTTCAACTGTATAAATGCCAAGTCGTTCCACTCGTGTGGCCATGACAGGGCCAACGTGAGGAATAAACCTCACCGGAGATTCAAGATTAAGATCCATAATTATCTAAGTGAAAGAAGCGGTAAGAATGCAGATGCGATAAGAGCTAAAGACGAAATAACAACAATCACTTTCCACAATTTTTCATGTTTTCTAAAAAAGTTCATTTTGTTATTTTAACAGCTTTTCGGCCGACTTGGAATATATCGCCTGGTTTTAGATCAAGTATTTCTTTTGGAATTGTGATGAGTGTTTCATTATACCTCACCGCTTTTTGTTCAACCAATCTTTTGGCTTCTGATTTGCTTTCAACTAAATTCAAAGCCATTAAATGATCCACTGTCGTGGCATTTGATGATATTGTTGTAACTGAGATACTTGGCAAACTTGCTTGTGAGAGTTCGCCTTTTTGAAATCTCGTTTCAAATTCTTTTTGAGCAGAATCGGCATCGCTTTGGGAATTG
>Ga0182027_10015140_pt1 | contig 10634 bp, 5 predicted proteins | sample 712E1DmetaG_FD_121300 | JGI IMG/M metagenome (GOLD analysis project Ga0182027, IMG submission 121300) | Permafrost microbial communities from Stordalen Mire, Sweden - 712E1D metaG (Illumina Assembly) | ecosystem: Environmental > Terrestrial > Soil > Wetlands > Permafrost | place: Sweden... | reverse complement strand
TGGTGTAGACCATAGGGCTTTCCCTCAGGGGCTAAAGCCCATTGATTTTATTGGCGTTTTGCGGCACGGCTAAAGCCATGCCCTTTCAAATCCGGTCTACAGTAAAAGCGAAACTGCTCTAAATCTCCCACCAATCGAAGAGCAACATGCGCGGATAGTAGAGGCCGGCGCGGATGGGTGCGTCTGTGCCATGGAGTTTGCGCAGGACGTCGGCGTATGCGGCTAGCTGGGGGGCGAAGAGGGTGCGCAACTGGGGCAGGGCTGCGGTTGCGTCGGGGCTGTCGGCGTGGGCGGTTTTGTAGTCGATGATCCACCATGCCTGGTTGCCGGTGGAGAGAGGGTCGAGGCTGGCGCGGAAGAGGCGGTCTACCTGCACGGTGCGGATGCCCGCGGCGGTGACGCCGGTCCAGCGGGCTTCGGCGGCGTCTTGGGGGTGGGGGGAGAGGATCCAATTGCCGGCTGGTTCGCGGGAGGCGTCGAGGGCTATGCGCATTGCTTCTTCCGCCAGGGTGGTTGCTTTGTGCGGGTCGATGCCTGCACTGCGGATTTGTGCGGCTGTGCGGGGTTCGAAGTGTTTGAGTGCGGCGCGGGCGGCGTCCCAATCGTTTGACTTGCGGAGATGGGCGAGTTGCTCAAGGAGTGCGTGGACGGCGATGCCTAATGCGCGGGAGAGAAGACCGCCTTCGTGACGGTGATAGAGCTTGTCATCCCATGTCCCAGAAGTGAGACCTAGGGCACCCGGCTGGTGGAGTGTGAATTCCCAGGTCCCAGAATCGGGACCTGGGGCACCCATAATTGGTTCGGGAACGAAAGAGTACGTTGTTGCTTGCGTGGAGAGATAGTTGGGCGGGAGGCGGCGGATGAGTGTCGGCTTGAGCGGAGACGGCATTACGAGAAGATTGCTTTCGGCGGAGGCGGCTAGGGATTCCAGAGTGGCGGGCTCGGCTTGAGGTTCTGCGACGGTTGATTTCCAGGCTTCGAATTGTTGTTGGACTTCTGCTGCGAGGGCGGGCCATGCGGTGGAGAGCAGGCTGTTTTTCGGCTCGGCGAGGACCCAGGCGCCGGTCTTGTCTTGCTTGCAGGCGGGCTGGGCGAAGAGGTGGAGCTCTTCGCGGGCGCGGGTGGCGGCTACGTAGAGGATGCGGCGCATCTCCTGCGATTCGCGGTCGCGATAGATGCGGTCGACCCACTGCTTGGTGGTGCCCTTGCCGGCTCCTTTGGATTGCAGCGGCGCTACGAGGAATTCGGTGATCTCGTGCTGTTCGCCGTAGGGGGCGGCGGTCTCGTCCGGAGGCAGGCCGCGCTCGAGCCAGGAGAGCATTTTGAGTTCGCCGACGCGGGAGCCGGCCTGGAGTTCGGGAACGAGGACGACTTCGAATTCCAGGCCCTTGGATTTGTGGATGGTCATGAGCTGAACGCCGCAATCGCTGGAGACGGCGGGGTCGGGCTGCGCGGTGAGGTTTTCAAGTGCGGCATTGAGGGCGGGACCGAGAAGATCCTGTTCGCCATTGCGGAGGCCGTCGAGGCTTTGCCACAAGAGGTCGAGATTGGCGCGGGCTGCTGCGTCCACACAGTGCGCACCCCCGAGACGAAGCCAGACTTGCTGGAGCCATGCGCCGAGCGAGGTGGCGGGTTGAGCGAAGCGCAGACTGGGCGCCGCGGCTAGGACGTCAAGAACGCGGCCTGCGGCGAGGCGGCCGTCTTCGCTGAGGAGAGCGAGACGTTCAGAGAGCAACTCGGGGACGGGGCGGGCGAGGAGGTCGGGGGCGTCGGCGCTGGTGAGGGCGTGCAGGTCAGCAAGCGAGAGTCCGCACCACGGGGCGCGCAGGATGCCGAGCCAGGATACGCGGTCGAGAGGGTTAAGGAGGGCGCGGGCGAGGGCCAGGGCGTCGAGGACTTCAGGGCGGGCGGAGAGTTTTTCGAGATCGACGGCGCGGAAGGGAATTTGCGCTTCGCGGAGGGCTTGAGCGATGGGGGCGAGTGCGTTGCGGGTGCGGCCGAGGACGGCGATGCGGTATTTATCACCCTTAGCGCGGGCTGCATCGATCTGGCCTATGTGGCTGCGGATGAGAGAGACGATCTCTTCGATCTGAGCAGATTGTGAATGGTTGACGTCTCCTTCCGAATCTGGTGGAACGGATTTATTTCTAGATGTTTGCGGAACGAAATTGATGTGTAACATGAAGTTTGACGAGGACTCGGCTGGACGTTCCGCCGCCCCTACGGGGCTTGGTGTCCTAAATCTTGATGCGTCCCCAGGGCTGCGCTCCGCTTGCCCTGGGCTAACTTCCGCGGCTCCCTCCGGGAGCAAGATGATTGCGGCAGGTGCGTCGTTGCGGGCTGGGTCTGCTTTGGAGAAAGTGACGCCGCTGCCGTCGTTGGCGGCGAAGACTTTCTCGAAGACTTCGTTGAGATTTTCTACCAGGGGCCTGGCGCTGCGGAAGTTTGCGGTGAGACCGACTGGTTCAAAGAGGAGCGGGTCGGTTGAGGGGATTTCAAGGCCAACTTCGCGGACGCGCGGAAAGAGTTCGGCGTCGGCGTCGCGGAAGAAGTAGATGGACTGCATGGGGTCGCCGACGACGAAGCAACTGCGGCCTTCGCGGTCGGGCCAGGCGGCGATAAGGCGGCGGAGCAGTTCGTGCTGGCGTCGGCTTGTGTCTTGAAACTCGTCGACGAGGATGTGGTGGATGCCGTCGGCGACAGAGATGGCGGCGTCGGTGGGCAGGCCGTCGGGGCCCTGCAGGACGGAGAGTGCGATCTGCGCGACTTCAACGTAGTCGACGGCGCCGGCTTCGGCAAAGACAACCTTGAGCTGGCCGGCGGCGTTGCGGAGAAGAGTGAAACAGGCGCGTACGATCTGCCAGTCTTCGTCGGTGTAGCGGGCGGGGGGCAGGGAGCGGACGGCGGCGAGGGCGGATTCGAGGGCGGGGACGGCGGCGAGGCGCGCGATGAGGTCGAGGATTTGAGTCTTCTCGCGTTTGCGCTCGGAGGGGAAGCCGATGGTCTTGGTTACCTGCTTGCGAAAGCTGCCGTCGAGTGTGAGCAGGAGATCGGCCAGGCAGCAATAGGCTTGGCGTGCCTCTTCGAGCGCGTCTGGATCGGTGAGGTTTCCGGAGGGAAAGTCAGCGAGTTCAGCGAGGGACTGGAAGCGCGAGGCAGCGCCTTGTTCGCAGGCGAAACGGGCGAGCGTGAGGGCTTCGTCGCGGGAGCCGGGGACCTGATCGAGGAGGTTGCTGAGTGTGGCGAGCGATTGCTGGACGGCTCTGGCGAAGGGGCGTTCGAGACTCGCGCGGAGGGCTTCCCAATCCTGCTCGCGGCCGAGGACAAAGTCGTGCATCCAGCGGTCTCGCTTGGTGAGCATTTTGGCTAGCTCGGTTTCCATCTCCTGCCAGTTGTTGTCGCGCCAGAGGAGGAGGGACTCGATGGCGGAGCGCAGGGTGGGGTTGGCGCCATCGATCTGTTCGAGGGCCTGGCGGGCGGCGCGGCGATAAAGCTCTTCGGGCTGCTCGTAGATGCCGAGGCCGTCGCCGAGACCGGAGAGAAGAGGCTGCTGGAGGGCGACGTCGCGGCAGAAAGAGTCGATGGTGGAGATGCGGAGCTGGGCGGGTTGATCGAGGAGATTCCAGTTGAGAGCTTCGGCGTGCTGGAGGGCGCGGCGGGCGAGGAACTCCATGGAGAAGGGGTCGGGGTTTGGGTCGGCATCGGCGTGTGCAGCGGCGGCTTCGAGTTTGGAGAGGATGCGGTGGCGCATCTCGGCGGCGGCGGCTTTGGTGAAGGTGATGGCGACGATCTGGGCGGGGTCTTCGACTTCGGCGAGGAGGCAGAGGAAGCGGCGGGTGAGCAGATCGGTTTTGCCGGAGCCGGCGGGGGCCTGGACGAGGATGGAGGCGGCGGGATTGAGGGCCTGTTCGCGCTGGAGTTGATCGGGCGGAGGAGTTTGCGGGTTACTCATCGGCGGACTCCTCTTCGGCGGCTTCATCGGGATCGAGGAGGGCACGGTTCTCGGCGATACGGCAGAGGGATTCAAGGCCGCAGTACTGGCAGGTTTTGGGGTAGTCGCTAGGGTCGACTTCAGCGTGGCCGGAGAGGAAGTCCCGGGCAAGCTGCTCGATGTTTTCTTTCCAATCGATGAGCATCTCCGCGCTGAACGGGCTTTTCATCAGGCCGTTTGAGGAGGAGAGGGTGGGGAGCAAGGTGGCTTTGGCGTCGCCGACGTGGCCGGCAAAACCTTTTTGCTCGCCGCTGCGGACTTTGGCAAAGACGAGACCGCCGAGGACTTCATCTTCGCCGAGAGCGAAGCCAGCGTAGAGGGGCAGTTGCACGTCGTCGGGGCGGGGAAGCTGCCAGGATTTGGGCGTGACGGTGCCGGTTTTGTAGTCGATGACGAGCAGGGTGTTGTCGTTGAGGCGGTCGATGCGGTCGAGGCGCAGATCGAAGGTGAGGTTGGCGAGAGAGACGGTGCGCTTGGCTTCGGTTTCGATGACTTCGAATTCGATGCGCGCGGACTCGTAGTCGAGCCATTCGCCGACGAGACGGATGAGGCGCTGCTCTTCAAGCTCGAGATAACGGCGGGACATGCGGTCGCGGAGGGCGGGGCGGAGTTCTTCTTCGAGGACGCGGTGGACGGTGGCGGAGATGAATGCCTGGCGATCGCTGAGGGCCTGGAGGTCTTTGAGCGAGCGAATGCCCTGCGGCGGGCCGGACCAGATGGAGTGCAGGACGGCGTGGAGCAGACTTCCGCGCTGGGAGGCGGTGAGTCCGGCCTCGGCGGGCTGCCAGCTTTGGGCGGCGAGGCGAGATGTGGCGAAGGCTTTGAAGGGGCACTGCGACTGAGAGGTGAGAACGGCTGCGCCGCCTTCGACTTTGCCGGGAGTGAAGGGAATTCGGCTGGCGTCAGCGAAGGCGATGGTTAGCGGTGCGGGCGCGGCGGGCGCAGTGAGTTCGGCGGGCAAGGGCTGCGGCGGGACGGCAAGGTGCGCGATGAGGCGCGAGGAACGGGTTTCGACGTCTTCGCTTTGGCGGGCAAAGCTGAAGTTGACCTGCGGCGCGGAGTGGAGAAGACGAAGGGTGATGACGCGCGAGAGTTCCCAATCGAGCTGCGCGGTAGCGTGGGGCATGGCGGCTTCGCGCTGGACTTCGGGCGGCAGGAGCGGATGGGTTGCGCCGGCGGCTGGCCACGCGCTTTCGCTTGCGCCCATGAACCAGACGGCGTCGGCGGTGAGGCCGGCGGATTCGGCGGGGCCGGCGATCTGGATGGGCGCGTTGCGGGATTCGGGGGCGAAGAGGGTTTGGTCGAGTGCGCGGGCGAGGGCGGAGAGGAAGTCGTGCCAGCGGATGCGGCGGCCATCGAAGCCAAGCGAGGCGCAGGACTCGACGGTTTGCAACAGGCGGTCGCGGGACTGGTACTCGGCGGTGGAGAGGGGGCGAGAGCCAGGCCAGCCGGCGGTTTGCAGCAGTTGCGGGATGAGTTCGGCCCAGTCGAGGGGGCTTTGCGGTTTGCGGGTTTCAGCGGCGAGGCGGGTTTGTGCTTCTGTGATGCGGGCGACCCAGGCGGGAGGCAGGGGCGAGTTGGTTTGCTGGGCAAGGAATGCGTTGAGGGGCCAGCGAGGGCGCTCTTTGTTGCGGCGGCGAAGGGTGCGCATGTAGGCTTGGAGCGCGATGGATTCCTGGGGGTCTGCCGCCGTTTGGCCGGTGGAGAGGAGCCAATCGAGTTCGTGTTCGGCGATGGCGTTTTCTTTGGAGGGGGTGGAGAGCCATCGGAGCAAGAGATAGGCTCCCTTGGCGAGGGCGACCTGGCTGAGGGGAATGCCGAGAGAGAACTCGAAGAGGGGGGCTTCAGAAGGCGAGGCGGCGGCGAAGTTGAGGAAGGCGCGTTCGATTTCGCCGCGACGCTCGGTGATGTCCTGGGTGACGACGATAAGGCTGGTGTTGGGGTTGTCGGCTAGTTTTTGCTTGCACCAGAGGGCGCAGGCGGCTAGTTCGGATTGGGTGCCGGCGGCGGAGTAATAGCGGATTTCGCGGGCGGGCAGGTGCGATGAGGCTTCCTGCCATTGTCCCCAGGCGTTGAAGAGGCGGCGCTCGGTGGGGAGGATGCGGTCGAAGCCGGCGAGAAGCAGAGGGGGGCGGGCTGAGCCGGGCGAGGAGTTTTCGAGGAGCGGGATCAATTCAAGTGGGAGCCGGGCGGGGCTGAGGAGGTTGGCGGAGCGGCAGGTTTTTTCGAAGGTGGAGAGCCAGGCGCTGAAGTTGGCCGCGTCCTGCTGCCAGGCGGCGCGGTTTCTCTCATTCAGGAACTGAGGTGCGTGGGAGCAGAGGAGCTTGTGGGCATTGATGGCGAGGCGGGCCATGCGGTTGCACGGGCCTTCGAGCAGAGTGGCCATGTGCTGGTCAGAGCCGGCGATGTCAGTCCAGATGGATTGCTCCTGGAGGGGGTCGAGGAGAAGGCGGGCGTCGCTGCTTGCGGAATGGTCCTTCCAGGCGGTGTGGAGAAAGGTTTGCCAGTCGAGGATGGCGGGCGCGGGCCAGGCGGTGAGGCCTTCGGCGCGGCGGGCGCGATGAAAGGCGGCTGCAAGGGCGCGGGCAGCGCGTTCGCTGGCGGCAACGACGAGGCCGCCGGAGCGCAGCCATGCGGAGATTTCAGCTTGTTGACCGGACTCGGGTTCCGGAGTTGGTCCAGCTTGCTTGCTTGCCCCCATTTCAGCGTTATACGCTACCGGGGCAGGCGGGGCCAGCGTAGGCAAGGGAGTGCTGTCTGGCGTGGCCTTGAACGCCTATAATTGTGCGTCGTTACGACAGGGATTAGAGAGGCAGGCAAGCTATGAACGGAAAGAAGACGGCTGTGATTCTGGGTTGTGGTGCATTGCTGATGATGTGTGCGGCGGTGAATTCCGCCGGACAGGGTGGAACGGCAGCCGCTGCGCCTGCTGCAATTGTGCCGGCTACGATGGCACGCATTGGAACCATTGATGAGCGGTTTCAGTCGTACAACATCGAGATGGTGGAAGTGACAGGGGGAAGGTTCTGGGCTCCGTATTCCAGCAATCCGGAAGCAAAGCCGGCGGCCACGAAAGAGCTGGCGGGCCTCGATTCCTCATTGTTTCAATACCGGCCGCCGATCGATCTCTCGAACGCGCGGCTGCGCAAATTGGCAACTGCGCTAGGACCCGCGTATGTCCGGGTGAGCGGGACGTGGGCCAACAGTACGTACTTTCAGAATTCCGATGCGCCAGCGCCGGCAACTCCGCCGGAAGGCTACAAAGGCGTATTGACGCGTCAGCAGTGGAAGGGCGTAGTCGATTTTTCAAAGGCAGTGGATGCAAAGATCGTGACCTCGTTCGTGACCAGCCTGGGGACACGCGATGCATCAGGCGTGTGGACTCCAGATCAGGCGCAACAGTTTGTTGCGTACACGAAGTCGATTGGCGGCAGTATTGCCGCGGCGGAATACATGAACGAGCCAAACATACCGGAGGGCGGCGGAACACCGAAGGGGTATGACGCGGCGGCGTATGGCAAGGACGTCGCCATTTTTCATGCGTTCGTGAAGCAGGCTCTTCCGGACATGGTGTTTCTTGGTCCGGGAGCCGCGGGGGAGGGAACGCTGATTGTTCCCGGAGCCATGCACATGCTGGCGAGCACGGACTTGCTTACGGCCACTGGGCCGGTTTTCGATGCGATTTCTTACCACTCCTACGGGGCCGTCTCAAGCCGGTGCGGCATGTTTGGCGCGGCGGCGACAACCTCGGCAGAGGCGGCGCTTTCAGAGCAGTGGCTTTCGCGGTCAGAGCAAACCGAGGAGTTCTACCGGGGACTGCGCGATCGCTTTGAGCCGGGCAAGCCGATGTGGAATACAGAGACGGCGCAAGCAGCCTGCGGCGGCGACCGTTGGGCCTCGACGTTTCTGGATACATTTCGCTACCTCAATCAGCTAGGGATTCTGGCCAGGCGCGGCGTGCAGGTGCAGATGCACAACACGCTGGCTTCGAGCGACTACGGGCTGCTGGATCAGAAGACATTCGAACCGCGGCCTAACTATTGGGCGGCGCTGCTTTGGCGCAAGCTGATGGGAACCGCTGTGCTTGATCCGGGGACTTCACCGTCAGCGAATTTGCATCTCCATGCGCAATGCCTGCGCGGCAAGCCGGGTGGGGTGGCAGTGCTGGCGATTAATGCGGACAAGACCGCTGCACAGACGCTTGCGATTCCAACAGGAGCGGAGCGGTACACGCTTTCGGCCAGTGATTTGCAGAGTTCACAGGTGGAGCTGAATGGGAGTGAATTGAAGCTGGGCGCTGGGGATGCTTTGCCGCAGCTGAAAGGGCAGACCGTACACACCGGGCAGGTGACGTTTGCGCCGGCCAGCATTACGTTTCTGGCTTTGCCGAAGGCGGAGAACGCTAGCTGCCGGTAGGGTGGGACAAAGTCAGCGAATTATTTTGGATTGCGACGGTATCTCTCAAAACACGCTGGCAGGCAGGCGGATTTGAGCAAACAACAGCGGCCCGGGGAGTGAAGCTCCTCGGGCCGCTGTTGTTTGTCGTGGTTCTCTATTTAAATTAGACGCCGCTGTAAGCTGAGAAGCCGCCGTCGATGGGAATGACGGTGCCGGTGACGAATTCGGAGGCGGGGGAGAGGAGCCAGAGGATGGCGCCAAAGAGGTCCTTGGGTTCGCCGAAGCGGGCCATGGGGGTGTGGGCGATGATCTGGTTGCCGCGCTTGGTGAGTTCGCCGGTTTCCTTGTCGGTCAACAGAAAACGGTTCTGGTTGGTGAGGAAGAATCCGGGAGCGACGGCGTTGACGCGGATCTTCGGGGAGTATTCCTGGGCCATGTGGACGGCGAGCCATTGGGTGAAGTTGCTGACGGCGGCCTTCGCACCGGAGTAGGCGGGGATGCGAGTCAGGGGGCGGAAGGAGTTCATCGAGGAGATGTTCAGGATGGTTCCGTAGCCTTGTTCCGCCATGATCTTTCCAATGGCCTGGCAGGGGAGCATGGTGCCGAGAATGTTGAGATCGAAGACAAAGCGCAAAGCGTCGGTGGGGAGATCGAAGAACTTCAGGTCGGGGCTGGTTGTGGCGGTGGGCTTGTTGCCGCCCGCACCGTTAATCAGGAGGTCGATTTTGCCGAGGCTGGCGATGACGTCCTGGGTTGCCTTGGCGATGCTTTCGCGGTTGAGCACGTCGCACTGGAAGAGGGAGATGCGTTTGCCGGTTTCTCCTAGTTTCTCGATGAGCGCCTCGGCAGGCTTGGTGTTGAGGTCGAGGATGGCGACTTTTGCGCCGCAACCAGCCAGGGCGCTGGCCATTTCTCCGCCGAGCACGCCGGCGCCGCCGGTGACGACGGCAACGAGGCCGGTGAAGTCATACATTCTGGTCAGTTCGGCCAGGCCAAAGGAAGTTTGCTGCGTAGAATCGTTAGCTGCCATAGTGCATCCCCTTCTGAATTCTTCCCGAGCAAAGGAAGTAGGTTTGTAAGTGTCTGATTCGGCACGGTCGGCGGAGCCGCATTAGGTCGCGTGTCGAAGAATATCCAAATACGCGGAACCTGGTCAGACCATTAAGTTAGGGGTCAAAGCTGAAGGGGGTCAGTGATTTCCGTCACTTGTTCTGGCAGGGCAGGGAGATAGTCGACATTCGGGTCGCGCGGCGTACTTCCGCGAGCGATTTAAATCACGGTACCCGTTTGTATGCGCCGCCGGTGTGGTAAGTCAGAAGTTAGAGCAAGAATCGGGGGGAATGCAAAAGCAGATTCTTCGCTCACCACCCCCACGCTCCACCCCAAAGAGCAAAAGCGCTCTTTGGGGACCCCGGAAAGCGCTTGGGGCCCCGTTCGCTCAGGATGACAGCTCTCGGGGGAGTTCAGGATGACAGCCGGAGTTTTGCTGCGAATTTATGAGACAGGACACTAGGATGTTTTTGTGCTGGAGAGAGAGGGCCGAGGGTCTGACGGCACAGGGGCGTGTGTTGCGGGTCACAGTCTGGACCTACCCTTGGCCGTGTCTGATGGAGACTACATCGAAAGGAATTATCCCTATGCTTCTTGAGTTGAGCGTGTCGGTGAAGGGGAAGCACGGCCAGGCAGGCGATCCTTCCTTGGATCTGAATCGAATCATTGACGCCAGCGGCTTGCATTATAAGACGACTAGCAAAGGTACGGTTCTGGAAGGGAACTGGGAGCAGGTGATGGCGGTCGCCAAGAAGTGTCACGACGAGGTATTGAAGAAGAACGATCAGTTCATCACGCGTATGAAGGCAGTGGACAAGAAATGCGGCAGATCGTCAGTGCCTTCGCCGTGCAGCGGCAAGGAACTGGAAGAAGTGCTTGAAGATGAGGGCGAGTGGTTGATGCTGTAGAGGTGCTTTGGCGGCGTGAGTTTTTGCGCGCCTAGGTTATGCGAAGGGGACGTTTTTCGCAGGGGCTAAAGCGGCGCGAAAGGGAATTAGGCAGGGGCTAAAGCCCGAGTTCGTTTTGGGACATTTGCGGCCCGTGAACCAGAGGGTACCCCGTCGTGCCCTGAAAAGAAACAAGTGCGTAAGTTGTTGAAAAACAAGTAAGCGCATGCAGGTTGATGCGAACCCATCCTAGGCGCAAAAACAAAGACGCGCCGAGGATGGGGCACCCGGAGTTTCATGCGCAGCGG
>Ga0182027_10015139_pt1 | contig 10635 bp, 10 predicted proteins | sample 712E1DmetaG_FD_121300 | JGI IMG/M metagenome (GOLD analysis project Ga0182027, IMG submission 121300) | Permafrost microbial communities from Stordalen Mire, Sweden - 712E1D metaG (Illumina Assembly) | ecosystem: Environmental > Terrestrial > Soil > Wetlands > Permafrost | place: Sweden... | reverse complement strand
CCGCTGGCCACCATCCTGACCGGCGCTTTGCTTCTGCGCTACTCGTTCGGGCTCGATGCGGAGGCCGACGCGATCGTCAAGGCTGTCCGCAAGGTGCTGGAACAAGGTTTCCGCACGCAAGACTTGGCGCGCACCAATCCCGAGGGATTGACCGTGCTCGGAACGCGCGAGATGGGCGCAAAGGTGCGTGAGACAGTTAAGACATTACTCGTTAACGCATAATCTTGGGTGCCCCAGGTCTCGATTCTGAGACCTGGGAAAGCACGAGCCCCGATCTTCAATTCCAACAGGGAGTTTCATGAACAGCGAACCAAAAACATTATTCGAAAAGGTCTGGCGGCAGCACGTGGTCATCGCCCCCAAGGGCGAGCCAACCGTGCTCTATATCGACCTGCAATTGCTCCACGAGGTGACCTCGCCGCAGGCATTCGAGGGGCTGCGGCTGGCCGGACGCAAGGTCCGCCGCCCCGACCGGAGCATCGCGACGGTGGATCACAACGTGCCCACCACCAAAGAAGGCCGCCTGAACATCGTCGATCAGATCGCGGCGATACAAATTTCAACTTTGCGCAAGAACTGCGCCGACTTCGGCATCGAGCTCTACGACGTGGACTCGCGCGAACAAGGCATCGTACATGTCATCGGACCCGAGTTGGGCATCACCAAGCCGGGAATGACCATCGTCTGCGGCGACTCGCACACCAGCACCCACGGTGCATTCGGGGCCTTGGCTTTTGGAATCGGCACCAGCGAAGTGGAGCACGTGCTGGCCACACAAACGCTGCCGCAATCCAAACCCAAAACCTTCCGTATCGCCGTCGAGGGCACACTGCCCCGCGGCGTCACGGCAAAGGACATCATTCTGGCTATCATCGGCAAGATCGGCACCGACGGCGCGACCGGATGCGTCGTCGAGTACGCTGGTTCGGCCATTCGCGCCCTCTCCATGGAAGGCCGCATGACCGTTTGCAACATGAGCATCGAGGCCGGCGCCCGCGCCGGCATGATTGCTCCCGATGAAAAAACCTTCGCCTACCTCAAGGGCCGCCGCTTCTCGCCGCAAGGCGCTGCATGGGACGAGGCCGTCAGCGAATGGAGCAAGCTGCCCACCGACGCCGGCGCAAACTTCGATCGCGAACTGGTCATCGACGCCGCCACGCTCGTGCCTTATGTCAGTTGGGGCACCAGCCCCGGCATGGTCGCGCCCATCACCGCCGCGGTGCCCGATCCGGCGGCCGCGCCCACGGAGCAGGAGCGCAAATCCCTGGAGCGCGCCCTTGAATACATGGGTCTGAAGGCCGGAACGCAGCTTGAAAATGTGAGCATCGACCGCGTCTTCATCGGCTCCTGCACCAATGGGCGTTTGGAAGACCTGCGCGCCGCCGCCCATGTGGCCCGTGGACACAAGGTGAGCACACACGTCAGCGCCATGGTGGTTCCCGGCTCGCAGGCAGTTAAATCTCAAGCCGAAGCCGAGGGCCTGGACCGCATCTTCCTGGAGGCCGGCTTCGACTGGCGCGAGCCCGGATGCTCCATGTGCCTTGGCATGAATCCCGACATTCTTGCGCCGGGCGAACGCTGCGCCTCCACCAGCAACCGCAACTTTGAAGGCCGCCAGGGACGCGGCGGCCGCACCCACCTGGTTTCGCCGGAGATGGCCGCAGCAGCCGCCATTGCCGGCCACTTCGTTGACATTCGCAACTGGGAGGTAAAAGCCTGATGCGTTCCTCTTGTCAATTTACGTCGAAGCCTCCGCGCTCAAGTGGCTCTTCCCTTAAGGAAGAGCCACCCTGCACATCGCTCAACACAATCCTGGAAACAGGAGGAACGCATTGATGCAACCCTTCCGCACATTGACCGCACTGGCCGCGCCGCTCGACCGCACCAACGTCGATACCGACCAGATCATACCCAAGCAGTTTCTGAAGCGCATTGAGCGCACCGGCTACGGCGATTTCCTCTTCTTTGACTGGAGGCGCAACGCGGCTGGCGATCCCGATCCGGCCTTTGTGCTGAACGACCCGCGCTACAAGGGCGCTCAAATCCTCATCGCGGGCAAGAATTTCGCCTGCGGATCGAGCCGCGAACACGCCGCCTGGGCACTCAGCGACTTCGGCTTCCGCGCGGTCATCGCGCCCACCTTCGCCGACATCTTTTTCTCCAACGCGGGCAAGAACGGCATCGTCCTCGTCCGGCTCGGCGAAGAGCAGGTCGCCCAACTGCTCCACAACGCAAAGACTATTCCCGGCTATCGGCTTACCGTCTCGCTCGAAGAGCAGACCGTAAGCGACAGTTCCGGCTGCAAAGCAACCTTCGAGGTGGACCCCTTCCGCAAGTTCTGCCTGCTGGAAGGCCTCGATGACATCGGCCTCACACTGCGCCACGAAGCGGCGCTCGACACGTTCGAAGCAAAGCACGACCAGGCCGGCTGGCTGAAGGCAAAGTAAGACAGCTAGCGAACGAAGAGAGCAAATGACCATCGAAGGCAAACGACAAAGCATTCCGTTGACTGAAGGCCCCAGCCGCGCCGCCGCGCGTTCTTATCTGCGCGGCGTCGGGTTCAGCAAAGAAGAACTGCACCAGCCCATCATTGGGATTGCAAATACCTGGACCGAGATCGGCACCTGCAACGTGCATCTGCGCGAACTAGCCGAAGCCGTCAAGGAGGGCATTCGCGAGGCCGGCGGCACGCCGATGGAATTCAACACCATCACCATCTCCGACGGCATCACCATGGGCACGCAGGGGATGAAGGCTTCGCTGGTCTCGCGTGAAGTCATCGCCGATTCCATCGAGCTGATCGCGCGCGGCAACCTCTTTGATGGCCTGGTTGGCATCGGCGGTTGCGACAAGAATATGCCCGGCATCATCATGGCTCTCTGCCGGCTCGACATTCCCGGCATGATGCTCTACGGCGGATCGATCGCGCCTGGAAAACTGAATGGCGCGGACATTACGATCCAGGACGTCTTCGAGGGCATCGGCTCTCATGCCGCCGGACGCATCGACGACGCGGGCCTAGAGGCTCTGGAAGCCAATGCCTGTCCCGGCGCGGGCGCTTGCGGCGGCCAGTTCACCGCCAACACCATGGCCATGAGCGGAGAGATTCTGGGCATCTCTCCCATTCAACTCTCCGGCGTTCCCGCCACATCGAAAGACAAGCTCGAAGCCTGTCGCGAGGCTGGACGCATGTTGATGGACGCGGTTCGCGCCAATCGCCGCCCCTCGCAAATCATTACCCGCAAATCGATTGAGAACACCATCGCCAGCGTGGCCGCCAGCGGTGGATCGACCAATGCGGTTCTGCATCTTCTGGCCATCGCGCGGGAGTTGGATATTCCGCTCACCATCGACGACTTCGACGCGATCAGCAAACGCACGCCCTACATCTGCTCACTCACTCCTGCAGGTAAATTCGTCGCTTCGGACTATCAGGCCGCGGGCGGTTCGCGCCTTCTGGCCAAACGCTTGATCGACGCTGGCTACGCCGATGGTTCGACGCTGACCATCAGCGGCCGCACGCTGGCTGAAGAGGCTGCGCTCGCCCAAGAGACTCCGGGACAGCAGGTCATCGGCAGCTTCGAGAAGCCCATCAAGCCCAACGGCGGCCTGGTCATTCTGAAGGGCAATCTTGCGCCTGAAGGCTGCGTGATGAAGATTGCCGCGGCCAACCGCTACGAGCACCGCGGCCCGGCACGCGTCTTCGACACGGAAGAGGCTTGTTTTGCCGCCGTGCAAACCGGTCAGATCAAGCCCAACGACGTGCTGGTGATTCGCTACGAAGGCCCAAAGGGCGGTCCCGGCATGAGGGAGATGCTGCAAGTGACCGCGGCTGTCTCTTCAAACGCGGAACTGAGCGCGACGGTGGCGCTGTTGACCGACGGCCGCTTCAGTGGCGCGACGCGCGGCTTCACCGCCGGCCATGTTGCTCCAGAGGCTTTCGTCGGCGGGCCCATCGCCGCAGTCCGCGAGGGCGACATTATCCACTTCGACATTCCCAATCGCAAGCTTGACGTTGAAATCAGCGATGCGGAGATGGCGTCGCGGCTGAAAGGCTTTAAACCTCCGGCATTGCGCTGGCCCAGAGGCGTTTTCCGCAAATACGTGGACCGTGTAAGCTCCGCCTCCGAAGGCGCAACAACGTAACTGATCTCTAACAAGGAGTCACCCATGGGAACCAAGGCCAAAACGCAAGCATCGAATGCTCCACTCGCCACCCCCGCGCGCCTCACCGGCGCTGAGATTGTGTGGGCCACGCTGGTGGGCGAAGGCGTCACCGACGTCTTCGGCTACCCCGGCGGGGCGATTCTCCCTGTCTACGACGCGCTACGCAAGTTTCCCATTCACCACACACTAGTGCGTCACGAGCAGGGTGCGGCGCACATGGCCGACGGCTACTCGCGCGCCTCGGGCAAGGTGGGCGTGGCCATCGCCACCAGCGGCCCCGGCGCAACTAACTTGGTGACCGGCATCGCCACCGCCATGCTGGACTCCATTCCCATCGTCTGCATTACCGGCAACGTCTCCAGCAAGGTGCTGGGCACCGACGCGTTCCAGGAAGTGGACATCACCGGCATCACTTTGCCCGTGACCAAGCACAACTTTCTTATCAACCGGCCCGAGGATATTGCTCCGGCCATTCGCTACGCCTTCCAAATCGCCAAATCCGCGCGCCCCGGCCCGGTGCTGATCGACATCACCAAGGACGCGCAGCAGGCCACTGCACTCTTCGACTTTGAAGCTGCAAAGCCGCGTCCGGTTCGTCCTCATCCCATGCGGATTGTTGACGATTCCGGTCTGTCGCAGGCTGCCGAGCTGATCCGCAACGCCAAGAGCCCCGTCATCCTGGCCGGCCACGGCATCATCGAATCCGGGGCCATGGAACAGGTGCGCACCCTGGCCGAACGCGCGCAGATTCCCGTGGCCCTCACGCTGCTTGGTCTCGGCGCATTCCCAGCATCGCATTCGCTGAATCTGGGCATGATGGGCATGCACGGCGAGTCCTGGGTCAACCACGCCATTCAGGACGCCGACCTGCTCATCGCCTGCGGCATGAGGTTTGACGATCGCGTCACCGGAACCACGGCCACATACGCCACTAAAGCGAAAAAGATTCACATCGACGTCGATCCCGCCGAGATCAACAAGAACATCAAAGTCGATGTAGCTCTGATCGGCGACCTCCGCGAGGTTCTCGAAGAGCTGCTGCCCCGCATCGGCGCCCGCGACGGCCAGGCATGGCTCAAGACCGTCGAGGCCAGTAAGGGCGCCTCGGCGGTGCGCGACATCAAGAACCTGCCCGACTCAGGCCACCTTTACGCGGCCCACGTCATTCACGACATCTGGCGCATCACCGGCGGCGGTGCCATCGTGGTCACCGACGTCGGCCAGCACCAGATGTGGGAGGCACAGTACTATCACCACGAAAAACCCCGCACCCTCATCACCTCCGGCGGCCTAGGAACGATGGGCTTCGCACTACCCGCCGCCATCGGCGCCAAGTTCGCTTGCCCGGATAAGGAAGTCTGGGTCGTCGCCGGCGATGGCGGCTTCCAGATGACCGCCGCCGAGCTCTCCACCATCGCCCAGGAGAAGATCAAGATCAACATCGCCATCATCAACAACGGCTACCTCGGCATGGTTCGCCAGTGGCAGGAGTTCTTTTACGAGCGCAACTACGAAGCCACGCCGATGGTCAGTCCAGACTTTGTCAAGCTGGCCGGCGCGCACGGCATTCCCGGTCTCACCGTTCGCACGCGGGCAGAGGTGGCCTCCGCAGTTGAGCAGGCCCGCTCCGCGCCCGGCGCGTTTCTGATCAACTTCAAGGTGGAGAAGGAAGATTCGGTCTATCCGATGGTTTCCACCGGCTCCGCATTGCACGAGATGATTCGCAGACCGGGCAAAGACGCGCTGGTGGAGTCGCCGGAGGACAAATAACGCAGCTTCTAGCTGCTAGCTTCTAGCTCCTAGCTTTTCCGTTGCGGAACGCGACTATATAGCTAGTGCATAGAAGTTAATAGCTAGAGGCTAGAAGCTAGAGGCTAGAAGCTAACATGCTGCACACATTCGTCGCATACGTTGAAGACCGGCCTGGCGTGCTTACGCGCGTAGCCTCGCTCTTCCGCCGCCTGAACATCAATATCGTCTCGCTTACCGTGGGCCGCAGCGAGCGCGTGGGTCTGTCGCGCATGACCGTGGTCGCCGAAGCCTCCGCCGAGGCCGGACACCGCATTCAGGCTAGCCTGTTTAAACTGGAGAATGTCGTCGATGTGGACGACATTGCCCAGGCGCCGTCGGTCACCCGCGAGCTGGCGCTCATCAAAGTAGCCGCAACGCCCAAGAACCGCTCGCAGATCTTCGAGCTGGTCGAGGTCTTTCGCGCCCGCATCGTAGACCTGGCGCCGGAGTCGCTGATGATTGAAATGACCGGCGTCGAAAGCAAGATCGAGGGGCTTATCCAGGTGCTCCACGAGGGCGACAACCAGATACTCGAAATCTGCCGCAGCGGCAGGCTGACCATGCGCCGCGGCCACCACACTAGCAGCGTGATGCGCGCCATGGGCGCGGGCGAAACCGATCCGCAAGAGTCGCAGTTGGAAGCTCTTGATGATAGCGCCGCCTCCGCGCCGGAATAAAAGTGACATCGGGTGCCCCACCTTCGCCAATTCGCGCTTTTCGCGAATCGGTTAAGGTGGGAAAGCACAAATCTCAACCGGACCGTTTCAAGCAACCTTCACCACGCAAGCAAAGGAAAATCATGGCCACGACGTATTACGATCACGATGCCGACCTCTCCCTCATCCAAGCCAAAAAGGTAGCCATCATCGGCTATGGCTCCCAGGGTCACGCCCATGCTCTTAACCTCAAGGACTCCGGCGTCCAGGTGAAGGTGGGCCTCGCGCCCGGCTCCAAATCCATCGCCAAAGCCCAGAAGGCCGGCCTGGAAGTGACTACCGTCGCCGAGGCAACCAAGTGGGGCGACGTGGTCATGGTCCTGGTTCCCGATCAGACCGCGGCCAAGTTGTATGCCGAAGAGATCGGACCGAATCTGACGGCAGGCAAACTGCTGATGTTTGCCCACGGCTTCAACATCCACTTCAAGACCATCGTCCCAGCCGCCGGCATCGACGTGGGCATGGCCGCGCCCAAGGCTCCCGGCCATCGCGTGCGCGAGGTCTTCTCCGAGGGCGGCGGCGTGCCCTGCCTCATCGCCGTCCACCAGGACGCCACCGGCAAGGCGCATGCGCTGTGTCTGAGCTACCTCAAGGGCATCGGCGGCACGCGCGCCGGAGTGCTGGAGACCACATTCAAAGAAGAAACCGAGACCGATCTCTTCGGCGAGCAGGCCGTGCTCTGCGGCGGAGTCAGCGCGCTCATCAAGGCGGGTTTTGAGACCCTGGTCGAGGCCGGCTATCAGCCCGAGAGCGCCTACTTCGAGTGCCTGCACGAGCTAAAGCTGATCGTCGATCTCATCTATCGCGGCGGTCTGGCCTACATGCGTTACTCCATCTCCGACACCGCAGAGTGGGGCGACTATGTCAGCGGCCCCCGGGTCATCAACGAAGAGAGCCGCAAGGCCATGAAGCAGATCTTGGCGGAAATCCAGGACGGGTCGTTTGCGAAGAGATTTCTTGCCGATCAGAACTCCGGCCGCAAGGAGTTCCTGGCCTTCCGCGAAGCCGAAGCCAAACACCCAGTTGAAATCGTCGGCAAGAAACTTCGCGCAGCTATGCCCTTCCTTGATCCCGTCACCGTGGAAGAAGTGGCAAAGAACCGGTAAGCGACTCTATCCATGAAAAGCGCCGGACGGCCCTACTTTGCCTCGCTGCCCTACGGAGATTCAGGGTTGCGCCGGTTGGTAGGGCTCGACGCGCAGCATGTCGGCAAGGATGCCCCGCTCCTCGGGACTGAAGACTCCTTTGTAGCGGCTGGAGTTGAGCACCGTCAGGCGCTGATCGAGGGGAACCGAGCGCAGATCGCGGAAGGCACGCGTCATCATCGCCTGGCGCTGCGGCGGCTGGGCGGTCCAGCGTTGCGCGGAGAGGTTCACCCGCGTGCGGTCCTGGGGCGAAAGGCGCTCCAGCATCTCGGCACGGGCCAGGCGGCGTTGCCGCTGCTCGTCGGGCATCTGATTCACCTGGCGCAACTGCTGCGTCAGCCGCTGCTGATCTGCCGGGTTAAGGCGCCTGAAGCTGGGGTCGCTTCGCAATATCCGTTCCTGGTCCTGGACGGGTAGATTGCGGTGCTGATTAAGCCAGTCGCCCAGATGTCCCGGAGAAGCATATGCAGGGGACGCATTCCCTGGAACGGCTGGGCGCACATTCCCTGGAACAGCGGGGCGCGAATAGCCTTGACCCGGATAGGGCCGATTCGGATAAGCAGGGCGCGCATTGACCGGCGGATTCCCATATCCCGGACGCTGCAGCCCGTACCCTTGCGGGCGGCTCTGAGGGGGTTGCCGGTAGATGCGGGACTGGTTTTGGGATCTGTAAGGCTGCGGCCGGACGGATTGAGGCCGTGTGGATTGAGGCCGGGGGGCGGCAGAATGCGCCGCCGGCGCTTGAGCGGAGCGGGACGGGGGCGTGCCACCGCGCTGGCCGCGAGCCCAGGCTGCGGGAAGACACAGAACCGAGACCGCGGCAGCCAACGCCACAGTGCGCATTCTTCCCGCATTGAATTCCCAGGTCACAACTCTCTCCCGGCCCCCGGCCAAAAATTGGGAACGGCTAATCGCCGTTCTGGTTGCTGGAAAGCGTCTCCAACTCGTCCAGCAGTTGGGCGTTGCTGTCCAGCGTTTGCAGATCGTGGACCACGGCGGCCTGCCCCGGCGGCAAAGTCGGCTGGTCCCAGTCGGTTACGCCCAGATACATCCCGCCGCCGAGCAGCAGCACAAGGGTCAAAGCCATAGCCGCCAGCGGACGGACATGGGTCCTGCTGCCGTAGACCAGGCGGGCGCGCAGCCGGGCAAGCCAGCCCGCCGGCTCAGCCTCGCGCTCCTCGTTGAGCCGCGCGTCCAGACGGGTCAGAAAATAGGGGCTCGGTTCCGGACCTTCCCAGGTATCCAGCAGGGCCATGGTCGCCCGCAGTTCCGCAAGCTCCGCGCGGCAGCGGTCGCAGCCGTCAACATGAGTTCGAACCTTGGCAGGCGCAGCGTCAGGATCGAGCAGCAGGCCAGCCAGCTTCGTGTCCATTCCGGTGCAATTCGGCTTCATCTTTTCTTTCTGGGTCCGTTCCATCATTTTCCCCCACTTCCACCGGTGTCGCTCGGCTTTTTTGCACTCAAACAAAATCCTTCAACTTGTCGCGCAGCGTCTGGTAGGCGCGGAAGAGCAGCGACTTGGTCGCCGACTCGCTCAACTTCAGCACCTCCGCGATCTGCCGGTAGTCCATTCCCTGGTACTTGTGCATCACGACCGCCATGCGCTGGCGTTCGGGCAGGGCCATCACATGGGTGCGAATAGCCGCCATGCGCTCATCGCGCATCATGTGCTGCTCCACCGTCGGCTCATCGTCGGCCACGTCCGGGGTCGCGCCCGATTCCGGGTCCGGAGCATCCAGATAAAGGGGATGCGCCGCCCGCTCGTGCCTGGTGTCTCGTGCATAGTTCACCGCCAGGTTGGTGGCGATCCGGTAAAGCCAGGTGGTGAACTTAGCCTCAGCCCGGTAGCTCTGCCTGGAGCGGTATACGCGCAAAAACACCTCCTGAGCCAGCTCTTCGGCAATGGCCTGGTTGTGCACCATGCGGAAGAGAAAATGAATCATAGCCCGGTGATGCTTCTCGACCAGGTAGTTGAAGCCCGATTCGTCGCCCGCCGCCACGCGCAGCATAATCGCCGCGTCGCCAGCGGGGTCCAAGGCGGATAAAGGAACCGAGCCTGGGCCTGGTCTTGACTCCGGCCGCAGTACGGGGCCCGCACCCAGGACCGTGTTGTCCAGGACCAGGGTAGCCATATCCTCTGGAACCCCATCCCTGCCAGAAGGTTGCGCTTTATGCTCGTTTTCCGCGCTGGAATCTTCGCTTGCGGCCCCGTTCAGGGGCGCGGCGACTTTGGATACGGTGGACCTGGCTGACGATGCCGCCACTCCAGAACTGGCCAAGTCGACCCCACCGAGTCCAGAAATAGAACCCAATGCCGCCTCCCCATCGGGGGGAAAGCTCGCCGCATGACGGATCGATCTGATTCCAAGGCGCATGTGTGGTTGGTCGCTATCCCTGGCCGAGTGAAGGGAACGGCCGCTAGGATTGGCGTAAAGCCCCGCTGGTGTTACTCTAACCCATGGGATGCCCCGCTGGCGCGGCCTGTGTCAGCCCTTTTCGGGGCGCTTAACTCAGCGGTAGAGTGCCACCTTCACACGGTGGAAGTCGCAGGTTCGAATCCTGCAGCGCCCACCATAGAATCAACAACTTACGGCAGTCTCCCCAAGCGATTTGGTAGCATTTGGTAGCAAAAGTTGAGAACCTTTGCACGGTTCAGGCTGCATCGAAAGCATTGCATAGACGGAACCGACCATCTGCTTCACACTTTCCGGCAACTCCTGCATATACTCGTTGGCCGTGGTATCGGCCTTGGCGTGCCGCAGGTGCGCCTGAATATCCTTTACCGATCCCATCTTCTGCGCCCGTGTAGCCATGGT
>Ga0182027_10015138_pt1 | contig 10636 bp, 8 predicted proteins | sample 712E1DmetaG_FD_121300 | JGI IMG/M metagenome (GOLD analysis project Ga0182027, IMG submission 121300) | Permafrost microbial communities from Stordalen Mire, Sweden - 712E1D metaG (Illumina Assembly) | ecosystem: Environmental > Terrestrial > Soil > Wetlands > Permafrost | place: Sweden... | reverse complement strand
TAATTAATAATGTTGCTGTTCAGGAGCTCGGAATTCGGTATCGATATTTCTTCATTCTTCCTCGAACGCAGACGGGTGACCAGCAGCCTCTGTTCTTCCACATAACCTATCTGATCATCCACTTCAATCAGGTCCCCTGTCTTGAATGCCCCCCGGTATGTCATTGAATACCCGGCAATGATGTTGGAAATAAAGGATGATGATCCCAGCGATAACAAAACTCCGAGAAATACCGAAATGCCCTTGAATGCGCTTGTTTCAGAACCCGGAATGTATGGATAGGCTACCACCAGTGCAAAAACTATCACCACCACCCTCAGGATCTTATAGGTTGGCATAGCCCATTCTTCGTCAAATTTCGGAAGCTTTATTCCACCCTCATGAATACTGGTAAAGAATAGTTTTATCAGTTTCAGCAGATATCGTGTTACCAGGTAGATGATAATAAGAAAAGCCAGGCTGGGTAAAAAACTGATAAAAGCGTTTCCAATGGAAATTAGGGGATTCAGAAATAACGACAGGGAGTATGCAGCCACACCCATTGTCAATGGAAACAGGCCCAGTATATATTGAAGAAAAACAGCAGTGATCACAACTACGACCAGAATTTTCAGGGTTCTGAATAAAATGCCGATCGCCTTCCAGAGAGAGGATGACCGGATAATGTGGAATGATTTGTTTTCCATTATATCAATCCTGGATCTGATCCTTTTTTCCAGGCCCTTGTTCAACCGCCTTACCAGCCACAGAAGCACAAACAGGATTATTGTATACAGTAGTGCCGCGCCCAGGGCATACAGTGATTTTTTAAGCAATACAGGACCGCTTCGCTCATACCTGTGTGATGTAATTGCTTGCCCGATCTTCTGACAAATCCACTTGGCAAGCACTATATGTTCAATCCCTTCCGCCCTGGCATCATCACTGCTGACAATCATGATAAACTCTTTTCCCGCAAAAATCTTCAGTTGGTTTTCTGCAGTGAGGATCTTCACGGAATCTGCCGGAATGGAGCGATCTGAAACTGCCCTGACAATTCTCTGGCTGATAAGTGAGGCGCGCTCTTCGGCAGGGAAAGAGGTCATACCCTGGACATAAAATAAAATATTACCATCCACCCTTACAGGGGCAATATTTTTCTGAGCTTCCGCTCCGGGATTTTCGTTTTTGGCCTCCTGTCCGACAGAAAAGACGGGGATAAGCATACTCAACAGTAGCGTTATAATTATAAAAATTCCAAAGGATTTCCGGGACATAACCAGGTGTTTCATTTTGAAAGAGGTGTAAAAAAGTTTTAACAATGTTAACTAATACGGTATGTGAATATTTTCATGCAGTGGCTTCTGCAACTTTGATCCTGCTTTTCTTTGCGGCAGCAGCCAGCGACCTGTAATCCTTTTCAGTCTGATCAGCATAGGCGAAGGCAAAATGAGCCAATAGTTCCTTACCCATACATTTGATATTATAATATAATTCCTCTCCACCACCCCTCGCTTATAATGGAGGGGCAGGGAAGAGATTACAATACATTACATATCAATAATTTATTTCTTCTTTGCAGTTTCGGCTTTTTTCGGTTCCTCCTTCTTGGCAGGAACAGAATCGGCCTTCCTGGGTGCTACAGCGGGTGCTGCAGCAGCCACTTTCATCTCGAACTTTCCATCCTTATCAAAAAGAAGTGTCGGAGCATCATTGCCTTTCTGGATTTTAACTTCATATGATTCATTATACATATAGGCCTCTATAAGCTTATACCCCGTATTTTTAATATATTTTGTGATATCCTTGTCGACATCCTTCGTTGCCAGCGTCGTCCTGATTTGTGAAGGCATTTTTTCTTTTCTGGATGCTGTTTCCTTATTCAGGAACTTTCCTTTTTTATCAAATAAAAGCCATTCGGATGCATCTCCCTTCTGGGTCTTCATTTCATAGACGGCTTCATACTTGAAAGCTTCCACTGTTTTGTAGTCCTTGTAATTTTTCTTAATGTATTTCTCAATGTCGGAGTTAAGATCCTTGATATTCAGGGTGGCTTTTTCCTGTGCTTGCATCATTCCTGAAAACAGGAATGTAATGATGAATAATGTAAATACTTTTTTCATGATTTTTTGTTTAAAGGTTACTTTTCAAATTTGATTTAAATAATAGTTTGCTACAACTTGGTTAAAGATACAATAAAAACGTGTCATAACAAGATGCCTGATCATTATATTTAACCTTAAAACTACGTAATAATTGATAAAAATAACTATTAATGAGTATTTTAGACATCCGGAAATGTGAATGATCTACTTTTTCGGTTAAATTTGACCTGAAGAATTAGTTTGCATGCGACGAACCCGTTTCCGTTATCCCTTGACTACCTTGGCCGGCAGTACCCTGAAAAATATCCGTGCCCTGAACGAAAGTCATTTTGTTGCTCCGAAATACCGCAGTAAGTTCATATTATCCAAAGCCGTTGCCGGAGCTCTTGAATTATTCAGTCAGATGGAACGGTTGATATGGCAGAAACGCATCCGGAACCACCGCCTGAAGACTCCTCCTGTGTTCATTATCGGTTTCTGGAGGAGCGGAACCACCCTTTTACATAATCTGTTGTGCCAGGATCCGGAAGCTGCATATACCACGACTTTCCAGACCGTGTTTCCCAATCTGATATTAACCCAATCCTGGTGGCTGAAACCCCTTGTAAACCGTTTCCTCCCGGCACAGAGGCCCTTTGACAACGTCAGGATGGATATGGATTTTCCACAGGAAGAAGATTTCGGACTGATGAATATCCAGCCGGTGGCCATTTATAAGTTCTTGATTTATCCTGCGGAGTTCGACAGCATCGTTGAACAGGAGCTTTTTACTGCTGACCTCACCCCTGAAATGCTGGCACAGTGGAAAGAAGCCTATCAGAGTATGATCGCGAAAGCCATGTTCAACACAGGAGGCACACGTTATACAGGGAAAAATCCCTGCCATCTCACCCGGATCAACCTTCTTATGCAGATGTTCCCGGGAGTAAAATTCATTTTTATCCACAGGCACCCATACAAGGTTATTGAATCATTCTACAGGTTTATCCTGTCCATAATCCCGGGCGTCCAACTGCAGGACATTCCGCCGGATTTTTCCCGCGAAAAAATAGTCATGCTTTACTGCAGGATGATGAATGCTTACTTCAGGGACCGGGAAATGATCCCATCATCCGACCTGGTTGAAATGAAAATGGATGATTTTCTTTGCGACATTCCGGCTCATCTGGAAATGATCTATGATAAATTTCAGATGGGGGATTACAGCAGTGTCTCAGCCCGTATGGAAAAATTCCTTTCAGAGAATCCTTGTCCGCCTCGTAAGAAGTATATCGTTGACCCCAAGACTATCAAACTAGTCGACCAATACGCTTCAGGCATATTGAATGAATTAGGATACCATGACGGTCTGCCAGACATAACCGGTCAGGAACATTCAGGATGATTTAATCCCGGGTTAATCAAAAATAATCAGAACGTCTCCTGCCCTGAAAAATAAAATCCGCTTGACTTTTTACCGATGGCGAAGTCAAGGTTAATATTGGTCCTGAAGTATTTGTTAACTATCACCCTGATCCCGAAACCAACAGCGGGCTGAATATACTCGAAAAGAGCTGTCTTATGGTCAGGGTTACCGGCAGCTCTTCAATATGTGTCAGTAAATAAAATCTTTCAGCAATCCGGTAAACTTGAGGTTTTCAGACTGGGATTCCGTTACCTTAGAAAGTACCCATGCGCCGAGGGTTTATGTACCCGTGATCCTGAGCCTATTTATAATTGGTCTTATAGATGAATCCTGCAAGGTCTTCACCGGCCCGCGTGTAGCTTCCCTGTATCCTCAATCCTGTATCAACATCTGACCATCCGCCCTGGTATTCAGTATTCTCTTTTTTCATATCAATTGTTGCCAGCACTTTGGTGGGATTTCCGGTCTCAACAAGGTCAACAGAAACAGTGATATAGGTTTCTTTATGCCCCGCGGGGCCGAATCCGTAACCAACAACGCTGCTTGTTCCGATTTCCAGGAAGATCGTATGCACAACTAATGTATATTTGGCAGTCACTGCATTTTCCCTGGCTTTAAAATTAAAATTCGCAAGGACCATGTTCATCCCTCTTTCAAATCCGGGCTGATATTTCTCGGTCTTGTCATTCTTCCATTTTTCCACCCAATCATCACCACTGCCCTCTTTATGCTTGTTCATTTCAGTTTTTTTATTATCAAGATATGCATCTTCTGTCTTGAATTTTCCGACGGCCATCTTGGAATAGTCGAACTGAAGATTTACCTCCTCCTGACCTTTCAGTAAGGAGATATCACCTGAAGTCAATTTACACTGGGCAAATGAATAAATTCCTGATAACAGGAAAAGCCCGGTCAAAATAACATTACTGATCTTTTTCATATTCGATGTGATTTAATTGTTCAAAATTTTTACAAATTTAAATCAATTCTAAATAAGTTGAAAAAAAATTTTAAAAAATCATGAACGGGGTGTTTGCTGTCCCGCCAGGATTCGAACCTAGACCAAGAGAACCAAAATCTCTGGTGCTGCCATTACACCACGGGACAGGAGAATTTCGAATATTGAACATTGAATGTCGACTGTTGAATTTCGGCTTCAATGCCCTCTTTCGAAAACGGCTGCAAAAGTAGTACTTTTTTCGCATAAGCGCAATTTTTGTAACTTCGCGGCCCTGTCAATCACACTGAATGAAAAATTACCAGAAACTGAATAATATCATCGGTTGGATCACCTTTGCCATTTCGGCAGTCGTATTTCTTCTTACCATCGAACCAACCGCCAGCTGGTGGGATCCGGGCGAATTCATTTCAACAACATACAAACTCCAGATAGGTCATCCTCCCGGGGCTCCTACCATGCAGCTTATCGGAAGGCTATTCTCCCAGCTGGCTTTTGGCAACGTTGCACGGGTTGCAATGATGATCAATGCCATGTCGGCCATTTGCAGCGCTTTTGCAGTGCTGTTCCTGTTCTGGGTGATTACGATGTTCGCCCGGAAGATTGTTGCCCCGGAAGGTGAGATGACGAAAGGGCAGATGTGGACCATTTTTGCAGCAGGCTTCATAGGTGCCATGACTTTCACCTTTACTGATTCTTTCTGGTTCTCGGCCGTGGAAGGGGAAGTCTATGCCATGTCGGCCATGTTTACTTCCCTGGTTTTCTGGGCCATCATGAAATGGGAATCGGTCGCCGACCAGAAACATGCCTCACGCTGGATCATCTTTATTGCATTCATGATCGGGCTGGCCATTGGGGTGCATCTCCTGAATCTGCTTACAATACCTGCCCTTGCTTTCGTCATTTATTTCAAAAAATTCAAAACCTCCAAAGCAGGAATGTTCTGGACTTTACTTGCTTCCATGGCGGTACTTGCATTCGTGATGTATTTCGTGATCCCCTGGATACCTAACCTGGCCGGGAAATTGGAGATCCTGTTCATCAACTCCCTTGGGCTGCCTTTCCAGAGCGGGACGATTTTCTATTTCCTGTTACTGGCCGCGCTCATCATATGGGGGCTTTATTTTACCCGGAAGAAAAACCATCCGCTGATCAACACGATCATACTTTCATTTACCTTCCTGCTGATCGGCTATTCTTCCTTCCTGGTCCTTGTGATAAGAGCCAATGCGGATACTCCAATAAATGAAAATGACCCCAAGGATGTGGTCGGGCTTGTATCCTACCTGAACCGCGAACAATACGGCACATGGCCGCTGTTTTACGGACAGTATTACAATGCCCCGATCGTCGGCTATGAAGATGGAAGCCCTGTATATGCACATGACTCGGCGACAAGGAAATATGTTATCGTGGATGACAGGAAAGGGACCATACCGGTTTATGATTCACGGTTCATGACCATATTCCCCAGGATCTGGAGCTTGGAATCGGATCGCAAGGGGACCCTGGAATTCTATAGAAAATGGGGTGGTGAAGGTGTCCCCGTGACCATCACAGATGAAGACGGGAAGACCCAGACAGTGAACAAACCCACATTTGGCGAGAATATTAAATATTTCCTTACATACCAGGTTGGCTGGATGTATTTAAGGTATTTTCTCTGGAATTATGCGGGAAGGCAGAATGACGTACAGGGTTTCGGAGGGGTTGAGGACGGGAACTGGATATCGGGAATACCCTTCCTGGATAAATGGAGGCTTGGCCACGGCCAGGTGAACCTGCCTGACAGCAGGAAAAACCGGGGAGAAAATAAGTATTACCTGCTGCCTCTTATTCTCGGATTGGTTGGTTTCTTCTACCAGCTTAAAAAGGAATATCGTGGGGCTGTGGTCATAAGCCTGCTCTTTCTCCTTACAGGACTTGCCATCGTGGTCTACCTTAACCAGAAACCCTTTGAACCCCGGGAAAGGGATTATTCATACTGCGGATCAACCTATGCATTTGCCATCTGGATCGGTCTTGGAGTGATCTATCTGGTGCAGCTGGCGAAAAAGTACATCAAAAAAGAATTTCTCCCGGTCATACTGGTTTTTGCTTTCTGCCTCTTGCTTGTGCCAGTGAACATGGCCAAAGAGAACTGGGATGACCATGACCGGAGCGGGAAATATTCCTGCCGTGATTTTGCCGCCAATTACCTGAACTCCTGCGAAAAACAGGCGGTCCTGATAACCAATGGAGATAATGACACCTTTCCCTTATGGTACGACCAGGAGGTCGAAGGGATCAGGACCGACGTAAGGGTTGTCAATTTTATGCTGGCCTCGGGAGGATGGTATATTGACCAGTTGTACCAGAAGATGTACGACTCGGAACCGCTTCCTTTCACCCTGAACCGGAAACAATACGGACTGGGACAAAATGAGATCATCCCCTTTTATGATATGGGGATCAAGGGGTATGTCAATCTGAAGGATATCATTGATTTTATTAAGAGCGATGATCCCCAGACCTTCCTGACATTACAGAACGGGGAAAAAATAAAGTTCATTCCTTCAAGGAACGTCAAGCTGGCGGTGGATAAGGATGCCTGTCTCAGGAATGGAATCGTCCCGGCTTATCTTAAGGACAAAATGGTGGATACTATTTACTGGACAATTCGCGGGAACCAGGTTTACAAGAATGACATCATGCTCCTGGATTTCGTGGCTACCAACAACTGGACCAGGCCATTATATTTTTCAGCGCCTGGCAGTGTAAATCATGTTTTCAATGTGGAGAAATACTGCCTGCTCTGCGGGTATGCCTATAAATTCATGCCCGTGAAGGCCGATTCAGCTGATTATATACAGGGCATGGGAGGTGTCGATCCCCTGACCTCCTATGATATCCTGATGAATAAATGCAAATGGGGCAACCTGAATGATCCACATGTTTACGTTGACCCCGAAAGCCTCAATAATGCGATCAGGCCGAGGACAAGTTTCATGAGGACGGCTCAATCCCTGGCCAACATGGGGAAAAACAAAGAAGCATCGGACTTGCTTGATACGTATCTGAAGTATTTTCCCGACTCCAAGATAACCTTTGACCTTTATATGCTGCCATTCTCGGAAATTTATTACAGGACAGGCGACACGGCAAAGGCCAACAAAATAATGGCCAGGGTAGGTGAGATCTTTGGCCAGAACCTGGATTATTACATGTCATATCCTCCCAATTACAGGCAATATTTCCAGAATGATATCAATACCAACTTCGGGATGATCCGCAGGATCGCCATGATTGCAAGGAACAACAAACAGGCAAAACTGGCCGCGAAAATGGACAGCCTGTTCAATGTGAAAATAAAAACGTATCATTAGAAAGCGATTAGCGATTAGCGAATAGCGATTAAGAAAAATAATAACATAAAGGCATCACGAATACTTCAAATATGACAGGGATACTTATATATATTCACTGGAATCCGGATCCTGAAATTTTACATATCGGCTCATTGGTGATCAGGTGGTACGGACTGCTTTTTGCTTCTGCTTTCTTCTTCGGATATTTCATAATGCTGAAAATTTTCCATAAGGAAGGGATCCCTGTCGAGAAACTTGATACGCTGACTACTTATATGGTCATAGGAACGGTAGTCGGCGCCAGGCTGGGTCATTGTCTTTTTTATGAACCGGATTATTATCTTTCCCATCCTATAAAAATACTTGAGGTATGGCAGGGCGGATTGGCGAGCCACGGGGCAGGTATCGGGATACTGCTTTCGATCTGGCTTTTCAGTTACAGGAACAAGCTGACATTCTTATGGGTCATTGACCGCATCGTGATCACGGTTGCTCTTTCCGGGTTGCTGATCCGTTTGGGGAACCTGATGAATTCGGAAATTTTCGGGCATATCACCCACTTCCCCTGGGGATTTTATTTCATCCGTGCCGCCAACCCGGCAGAGGCACTTGACCCCCGTCATCCAACACAGTTATATGAAGGACTGAGCTATTTTGCAATCTTCATTTACCTCTGGTGGCTTTACTATCACAAGAACGGCAAGCCGGAACCGGGATTGCTCTTTGGTATTTTCCTGATCAGTGTGTTTGGGATGCGGTTCATTATTGAGTTCCTTAAAGAACCGCAGGTGGGGTTCGAGAACGGCATGATACTGAATATGGGGCAATTGCTCAGCATCCCCTTTGTCATCCTGGGAATTTATCTTGTAGCCAGGGCCGGGAAAAAGGGTACCGTCCCATCAGGCAGTTGATAGTTTCCGGATCCTTTCCTTTAATTTTTTCAGATCGTTCCTCAGAAGTATCCCTTTGTAACCGGAAGATTCTTTAATTGCATCTTCCAGCCGGAATTCCTTCTGCGCTGCAGAATAATGGATCTTTTTTGCCGACAGGTTGCCTGCAAGATATTCCTGTTCGGTCTGTCCCGGGGTAGGGATCAGGATGGCCGACCGGCCGAGACTGGCAAGGTCCATGAGTGTCGAGTAACCACTCCGGCAAACAATATATTCCGCATTTTCCAGATAAAATTTTATTAATGAAGAATCAAGATGAGGGAAAATAGTTATCCTGCCTTCAATAACCTCATGTTCCCGGGACCCGGGGCGCCCTCCTGCAATTATAGCAGTGTAAGCTGTCCCTTTTAACTGGTTTATGATCAGCGATTCGAGAATGCTTCGCTGGGGTTCCGGCCCTGAAAGAAGGACGAATATATCCGGTGCGTTGCAAGGGAGGGGACCTGTATGGTCTGCTACCATGGAAAATCTGGACAATGTTCCGATATAATAACAATTCAAGGGAATTACCGGCGGATGTGATAAACATCCTGCAAGTCCGCATTCAGTTTCAGCGTCGGGGATCCAGCATTCATCATATTTGCTGATAAATGAATATATGGCTTTCCGTAACAGTGGAGAAGACCATTTGAGGTATCCCGGTACCTGTATATCCAGCTGGTGTGTAAGGAAAACGGATTTCACTCCGGGATGCCAGCAGCCATAACGGTTATCGGATATAACCAGCCCGGCCCCTGTTTCTCTGACCAGGTTTTTCAGAAAGATGTGTTCCTGCCTTATGCCCCTTAGCAGTTTCGGCAATTGAACCGCCATTTTCAGAACCATGCCGGAATCTTCAGGATAGTCAATCCTGCTTCCCGGGAATCTTTGTAAAGAAAGTCCGGGTAATTCCATCTTGAAGAACTCATAAGGCCTTCCATCTGCAGCCACTATGATTCTCCAGCCGGTTTCCTGCAACTGTCCGATCAGGGGGACACAGCGCGTGGCATGGCCTATGCCCCAGTCAAGAGGGCAAACCAGAACGGTAGGGGGATTCGCTTCCAGGGTATGATGAATCAGAGATGTATCACTTTAGGTCTTCAGGCGGATAAAGATAAGGCAAAAATACATGGATGGATAAAAAGACCCTCCGATATACTCTCGCACTGACCCTTGTCCCGGGAATAGGTACAGTGACCGGTAAAAAGCTGATCAACGTTTGCGGAAACGCTGAAAATGTGTTTACCCGCAGCCAGGAAATGCTGAAACCTTATCCCAGGCTCTATCACCTGATCAGGAATGCCGGCGGTGATAAAGAGATTTGGAAAAGAGCCGATGAGGAGGTGCGTTTTATAGAGAAGTACAACCTGAAAGTCCTTTGTTTCGGCGGGAAGGATTATCCTTTCAGATTGTCGCAATGCTATGACGCCCCAGTGATACTTTTTTATAAAGGCCATGCGGACCTGGATGCGGGGAAGATCATCGGCATTGTCGGGACAAGGAACGCAACGGATTATGGGAAAAAAATCACGATGGAACTGATCAGAGGGATGATGAATGAAAACCCGCTCATCATCAGCGGACTGGCATGCGGGATCGACAGCCATGCGCACAGGGTGGCTCTGGAATGCGGGCTGGATACGGTCGGTGTATTAGGTCACGGGCTCGACAGGATCTATCCTTTTACCAATCAGAAACTGGCAGAAAAAATGATCAGGCAGGGAGGTTTGCTGACTGAATTTTTCAGCCAGACAAAGCCTGACAGGGAGAATTTCCCGCAGAGAAACCGTATTATTGCCGGCCTCTGCGATGCCATCATCGTAATCGAGGCGGCGGAACAGGGAGGAGCCCTTATCACGGCGGATATTGCAAATTCCTATGACCGGGAAGTGTTTGCCGTCCCAGGCCGCCTG
>Ga0182027_10015137_pt1 | contig 10636 bp, 8 predicted proteins | sample 712E1DmetaG_FD_121300 | JGI IMG/M metagenome (GOLD analysis project Ga0182027, IMG submission 121300) | Permafrost microbial communities from Stordalen Mire, Sweden - 712E1D metaG (Illumina Assembly) | ecosystem: Environmental > Terrestrial > Soil > Wetlands > Permafrost | place: Sweden... | reverse complement strand
GGCGTGGCTGGCGCTGGCGGCGTGGCGCCCTTCGCCTTTTCGGCCTTGGCTTCGAGCTTGCTGTCGGTGCCTTCGATCTTTTCCGTGGCCCCGCGCAGTTGCGCGCGCAGGTCCAGAATCTCGGTCACCAGCGCCTTCTCGGCGTTCCAGCGCTCTTCGAGACCGGCCAGGCGCTTCTTCTCCTCGTCGAGCTTCTGTTGCGCATCGGCTTGGCGCTTCGCCGCCCCGCTGACGCCCACGGCGTCTTCGCGCTTGATGATCTCGATTTCGGTCTCCAGCGCCTGAATGTTCCGGCGGCAGTCTTCCACCTCGGCAGGCACCGCGTGCTGGCTGATGGCCACGCGCGCGCAGGCGGTGTCGAGCAGGCTGACCGACTTATCGGGCAGCTGGCGTGCGGGAATGTAGCGGTGGGAAAGCTTGACGGCGGATTCCAGGGCCTCGTCGAGAATCTGGATGCGGTGGTGCTTTTCCAGCGTCGAGGCGATTCCGCGCATCATGAGCAAGGCCTTGGCTTCGCTGGGCTCGCCGATCTGGACGACCTGGAAGCGCCGGGTGAGCGCGGGATCCTTTTCGATGTGCTTCTTGTATTCGGCCCAGGTCGTGGCCGCGATGGTGCGCAGCTTGCCGCGCGCGAGCGCCGGCTTGAGCAGATTGGCGGCGTCGCCGGTCCCGGCCGCGCCACCCGCGCCGATGAGGGTGTGAGCCTCGTCGATGAACAGAATGATGGGCTTGGGCGAGGATTGGACCTCGTCGATAACCTGGCGTAGGCGATTTTCGAATTCGCCCTTCATGCTGGCCCCGGCTTGCAGCAGACCGATATCGAGCGAGCGCAGCGAAACATCCTTGAGGGGAGGAGGCACGTCGCCGGCGGCGATCCGCTGCGCGAAACCTTCCACGACCGCGGTCTTACCCACGCCGGCTTCGCCCGTGAGAATCGGGTTGTTCTGGCGGCGGCGCATCAGGATATCGACGATCTGCCGGATTTCCTCGTCGCGTCCCACGATGGGATCCATTTCGCCGGTGCGGGCGCGTTCGGTCAGGTCGACCGAGTATTTCTTGAGCGCTTCCTGTTTGCCCATGGCCGCGGGCGCGATGGCGCCGCTGGCTTCGCCGGGCGCTGCGCCGCCGCCGGTCTGAAAGCCGTCGCTCGACTGCATGGAGTTCTCGGGCGAGCCGCCCACGATGCTGGCGAATTTCTCCACCAGCTGCTCGATCTTGATCTTGTCGAACTCGCGCGACATCGACGACAAGGCGTTGCGCAGGTTCCCGGTCTTGAGCATCCCGACCACGAGATGACCGGTGCGTACTTGCGATTCGCCGAACAGCAGCGTGCCGTAGACCCAGCCGCGCTCCACGGCCTCCTCGATGTGCGACGAAAGATCGGAGATGGAAGTCGCGCCTCTTGGCAAGCGGTCCAGAGCGGCGGTCATGTCGCGCGCCAGGCGCGACGGATCGATCTGGAATTCGCGGATGATCCGGTGCAGGTCGGAATCCGGCAGCTGCAACAGCTGGTTGAACCAGTGGACAAGCTCGACATAGGGGTTGCCGCGCAGCTTGCAGAAGACGGTGGCGCTTTCGATGGCTTTGTAACCCAGGCTGTTCAGCTTTCCGAACAGCGATACGCGTGAGATCTCGGACATCGTGGGTCTTCCTCCTGTGGCACGAAAGGCCACCCTGCGGGCAGTTGATGGGTGCGGGTTCGGATGGGTGCGGGATCGGTGGACGGGACGGAATTCTACAAGACAGATGGCGGAGCGGATGCGGAAACGTTGATTTGGTGCGGATTGAAGATGAGATCCTCGCGGCCTTCGCCCTCGGGGCAGTGGCCGAGCCAGGATGTCCACCCGAGCCGGGTGATTCGGTCGAGGCGGAAGGGCTGGCTGACCCGCTTGTCGAGGAACAGCCGCACGTCCCAGGTCAAGGAATCGCCGACGTAGTTGCGCACCAGTGCCGTGAGTCGCTGCAGCCGTCGGCCGCCGGGCAGCATGCTTTGGAATTCGCCTTCTTTGAGCGGGCCGAAGGTCAGGCGGAACTTGGTTTGCCGTTGCCAGGCGCGCGCCCCCAAGATACTCGATATTCCGAGCGCGCCGGCACGCGAGGTTCGGGTGATGCGCCAACGAGATTCGTTTTGCAGGGGCGTCCACTCGCCGACGAATTCTTCGAGCTCCGTGGGCAGGCCGAAGTAGTCGCGCACCATGGCCCGCAGGCCCTCGGCGTTTCTGGTCTGAAGCGCGAAGCGGCCGGCGAAGTAGCGTTTGGCATTGTCCGAAAACTCGTCGCGTTCGAGCATGGCCGGTGAACCGATGCCGAAGAGAGCGCCGACATAGGTCATGAAGCGGTCCGAGCTGGGCCGGTCCAGGCACACCGTGGGCTGGGCGTTTGCCCACGCACGGTAGAAGAGGGTGAGAATGCGGTTGTGGAAGAGATCCAAGAAGCGGACGAGGGTCGGGTCGTCGGCGTTGCGCAGCCGATCGCGCACGTACTCGGTCAGGTGAATCGGCAGCGGTCCGTTGGGCCCCAAGACCCCCAGAAAATAGGAGCCGATACGTGGCGGCCGACCTTCCTTGGATGGAACGACATAGGCAAGGGTGGATGGCGCAAAGGCCAAGGATGGTTCTTGTCCGAGCCGGATGGGTTCATCGACGGGTCGGGTGGCTTGGCCCAAGCGGGCTCGGTCGGCGCACACGCACTCGATGAGGCGCATAAGGGCGAAGAAATCGTACTTTTCCGGGGCCGCCTCCACGGCGCGCAAGAGCTCGTCGAGCCGCGCATTGCTGGCAACGGCGGACGGCGGGGCGGCGGTCGCTACAGCGCCGGACGTCGGCCCAGCCTCGCTGGCCATCGCACAATCTCCCCGCGCTGCACGCTTTTCAGCGCGGTTTCGCTGAATGAATTGATGGAAACATACTTGGCGAAGAAGCGTTCGAGCACCGCGCCGAGTAGAAAGACGCCCATGCCTTCGAACGCCGTCTCGTCGAGGGTCAGCGTGACTTCAAGGCCGCGTCCGAATGCGACCGGTCCGGAGGTCGGCAAACGACGCGTGGCCGATTGCGAGGAAACCGATCGCACGCCGTCGATCTGTTTGCGCACGATGGGGTCGCTGGCGTCGCCGTACAGGGAAAGCAATTCGCGCAGGGCCAGCGCGCCGCCGCCGTTGGCGCTGTCGGTGATGGAAAGATAATTGAGCGAGAGGTGGCTGATGAGTCGCCAGGTGGGATCGCCGTGAGCGTAGGAGGGCCGGGGCGGGGTCGGGCCAGCGAGACAGCGGACCGCCTCCACCGGCGCCCCGGTTTCGAGGACGAAGTCGCTGCTTTTCTGACCGATGGGAATGTGAAGGGTGAGGTCACGATTCGTGCACAGGGTGTCGACCGCGAGTTGTTTGAGCTGGGGTCGGTGCGGTGCCTCGGTCGGATCGACGAGGTCGAGGAAGATCTCGCTGCCCACGTAGCTTGAGCGTGCGCCTTGGGCGCGCTGTTTGGTCGAGAGCATGCGCGGCTGCCGATGAACCGTATAGTAGGCGGACTTGTCGTCGGCGGTCGACCGGTCGTGGGCGGCGTAGAATGGCAGGAACTCCTGCTTCTCGTCGCCGCTGGTTCCGTAGCCCATGACCTCCGTCACCGAGTAGACCTCGTAGTCCATCGGCCGCGTCCGGTCGGGGACGACGTGGTATTCGCTCTCAGCTTCGTTGAGGTGAATGCGATCGGTGCGCTTGGGGAACAGATTGACCACCGGCGTGCAGAACAGCTCGAATTGGGTGGGCCCGATGGCCTTTTCGAGACGTGAATCCTGCGCGTCGAGGACGATCACGATTTCCATGTCCGAGCTCGTGCAGCGACGAACGGCGGTTGCGAGTCCGGTAAGCTCCGCGAACAGATAGCGGCTGGGAAAGGTGAAGTATTCCTGCAAGAGGCGATAGCCCTGGAAGGATCGCGGTCCGTACGGCAACAGAGCCTGCTCGTCTTCGAAGCCGAGCGGCCGAACCGGGCTATCCAGAACCAATTCGTTTGCTGCCGCGCCCTGACCAGCCGGACGAATGACCAAGGCGGTGGTGTGGGCGAGCAGCAGCTCGTACAGGCGCATGGCGATTTCGTCGCCGCCGGGCAGGAAGATGGGAAGACTGTCGAGCGCCAGCTGATCGAAGGTCAATCCCGCGGACGCGCGCAGGCGCAGGCGCAAGGCCGCTTTGGACTTGCCGGGAATGCGCAGGTTGCCGAGGTCGCCCAGGAACGAGGTGTATTCCGCTCCGACGATCTCGATCGGCCACAGCGTAACGTCGTGGGCGGTGCGGAACTCGCACGGCGTCTGTTCACCTCTGCCGATGACGCTTTTGAGCGCGGCGCCGCGGGGAACGCGGAAACCATCGGAGAGCGCGCCTTCGCTGAGGCTGGGGCGAAGCTGCACCACGGCCATCGACGGCGTCGGCGAGAGGTAGTGCGGATACACCATCTGCAGCAGATGCTGGGTGAAGCGGGGGAACTCCGAATCGATCTTGAGTTGCACCCGCGCGGTAAGAAACGCGAACGACTCCAGCAGCCGTTCCACATAGGGATCGGTGCATTCCAACGTTTCGATGCCCAGCCGACCGGCGATCTTGGGGAACTCTTTCGCGAACTCTTGGCCGGTTTCGCGAATGTACTGGAGCTCGCGGTTGTAATAGGTGAGCAGGCGGGGATCCATTAGGTCCCTCCCTTGCCGCCCACGTCCATGACATCGACGGTACCACTTTCCAGATCGATGGCCGTACGCAGGAACAGCCGCAGCGGAAGCGGTTGCGCCCACAATTCGGCCTCGATGTCGAACGACATGGCGTTGTGGTTCATCTGGCGGTCGTCAACGAACAGCTTGACCCGCAGGCTCTTGGCGACCAGGCGTGGCTCGAAATCCGTAATGGCGCGGCGGATGGCTTGTTCGAGCGCGGATTCGTCCACACCCGAGGCGGTGCGGCCAGCCAGGTCGGGCATGCCAAAATTCAGTACCGAGTGAGAGACGAGCGGATGTTCGTCCAAGTCCTGTGTGGCTTGCAGGTGCGTGGTGTTGAGGAGCCAAGCGAGATCACGCCGCACGCTATCCCGCAGCCTGCTGGGAGAAAGCACGCGGGCGTCGCGCGATTCCAATTTTTTCTCCGGATCCTGGTCGGTGAGGCGATCCAGAAGCGAGGGCTGAAGCCGTTCTTTCTGTGTGAGATCAGCCATTGTCCAAAGCCGTCTGGCCGACCGGCTCGGGAGGTAGGTCGAACTCGATGGAGCGGACTTCCAACAGAGGATAGTCGCCCTGATCCGTGGCGAACATGCGCTGCCCTAACCCCGAGCTGGTACCATCCTGGTGTCCGATCCAGTCGGTCTTGCGTGCCATGCGAATGGCTGTGTCCGAGCTGGATTCCGAGCCGGGGTAGCGGGTGGGAATCAAGGACACGAGCTCACCACCATTGCTCAGGGTGAGGTACGCGGGAACCCAGGCCAAGTCGCGCAGGTCAACCGGCTTCTCGATGCGAATGGCGCTGAGGTTGGCGAAAGGGATCCAGTAGTATTTTCCGTTGGCAATCGCTTCGAGAATGGGACCGAGGCGGACATCCGCGTCGGCAAGCCACGCGAAGGGTTGGCCATCAAGGCGTCCCGCCGAAGTCGGCGCTTGTTCGAACGCCTGGGCGCGGAGGGCGTCGGACTCGTCGGCACGACCTTGCGTCGCGAGCGAGAGCGACTGCAGGAGCAGGCCCGCCCACGCAGCCGGCTCGCCAAAAAACAACGGCGTTCGCCGTCCAGCGAAGACCTCGGTGCGAAGCTCTTCGCATTTCAAAGCTGCTCGGTAGGTTTGGACCATGGGTAGCGCCTTGGCATCCAGATCGCCAACCACATTGAGCTGGGTCATGGCCCGCTCCCACTGGCCCATCACGGAGAGCAACTGGAAAAGAAAGGTGCGGTACTTGGGATCGGCAGGGGCTTTGCGGATCGCGGCCTGCAGGCTAGCCAGCGCCTCCTCCAGATTCCCTTGCCGTACGTCTTCTTCGAAGTTGCTCATATTAGCGGCCTAGCTGCGAATACTGTTGATCGGGAACGACGTCGATCGGGAACTATGGGCGTTCGTGTAAACGCCCGCCCATAGTCCGATCCTCAGACTGTCAACCGTATTGCTTAGAAATAGCCAGGGTGCCAGTGACCGCGCCCCCCGGTTTCTGACCGTCGCCCTGTGGCGTGTACACGAATGTGGCTTTGCCGAAGTTCAAAGTCACGCTTTCCGTGAATCGATCGTTCGGCAACGCATCGCCTGATGTAATCGACGAAATGATGACCGTCGACTCCATGGTGATGGTGACGTATTCCAAGGCCTTGTCACCGGACACCTTCATGAGGGTCAAGGTCCCCGGTCCGATATCGTCGCCCTTGAAGCACGACTGGTAAAGGGTCGGAGTGGACTTGTCCACATACTTGGTAATACGCAGGTCCTTGACGTCGGCCGAACCTGTGCCGGCCCCCGCTGCAACGTGCGCCGACGCGGACTGGGTGATGCCCCAGCTCCAACTAAGAACGTCGATTCGCTCCTCGTGCCCCTTGATTGCCGATTCACCCTTGATGGTCTTCAATTTCAATGTTGCGCTGATAGCCATTTTCCCGACTCCTTCCTACTATGTAATGTGATCTCTCGTGCTGAACGATGGTGAGACTGATTGAAAACTAGCCGCCCTTGGCGGACGGAAGCTTGGAAACAAGCCGAAGAGACACGGTCAGTCCCTCCAGTTGGTAGTGCGGTCGCAAGAAGAACTTGGACGAGTAATAGCCCGGGTTTCCCTCGATCGGTTCGACCGTGACTTCAGCCGCTGCAAGCGGTTTCTTGGCCTTGGTTTCTTCAGTGGAGTGGGCCGGATCGCCGTCCACGTATTTCATGATCCAGTCCTGCAGCCAGCGCTGCATGTCGTCGGATTCCCTGAAGGATCCGATCTTGTCGCGGACGATGCACTTGAGATAGTGCGCGAACCGGCAAGTTGCGAACAGATACGGCAAACGCGCCGCCAACGCCGCATTCGCCGAAGCATCGGGATCGTCGTACTGAGCTGGCTTCTGCAGCGATTGGGCGCCAATGAAGGCCGCGAAGTCGGAGTTCTTCTTGTAGACGAGCGGCATAAACCCGTTCTTCGCCAACTCGGCTTCGCGTCGGTCGCTGATGGCGATCTCGGTCGGGCACTTGATGTCCAGGCCGCCGTCGTCGGTGGGAAAGGTGTGCGTGGGCAGCCCTTCGACCGCGCCGCCTGATTCGATGCCGCGAATGCGCGAGCACCAACCGTACATCTTGAAGGAGCGGTTGATGTTCACCGCCATGGCGTAGGCCGAGTTCGCCCACGTGTATTTCTTGGAATCCGGCCCGGCGGCGTCTTCCTCGAAGTTGAACTCCTCGACCGGATTGGTTTTGGCGCCGTAGGGACGGCGGGCCAGGAAACGCGGCATGGTGAGACCCAAGTAGCGGGCATCGTCGGATTCGCGCAGAGAGCGCCAGCCGGCGTACTCGGGAACCGAGAAGATCTTGGTCAGATCCCGTGGATTGCTGAGCTCCTGCCACGACTCCATCTGGAAGACGGTGGGTGAGGCCGCGGACAGGAACGGCGCGTGCGCCGCGGCGGCGATTTTCGCCATTTCGCCGAGAAGCTCGACGTCCATCGGCCCCTGGTCGAAGTAGTAGTCGCCCACCAGGCAGCCGAATGGCTCGCCACCGAGGGTGCCGTATTCGTCCTCGTACAGCTTCTTGAAAATCGGGCTCTGATCCCACGCGGCGCCCTTGTAGCGCTTAAGCGTCTTGTGCAGATCCTTCTTCGAGACGTTCATGACCCGAATCTTGAGCTGATCGTCGGTCTCGCTGTTGGTCACCAGGTAATGCAACCCGCGCCACGCGCCTTCGAGTGTTTGAAACTCCGATGTGTGCATGATCTTGTTGATCTGCTCGCTCATCTTCCGGTCGATCTCGGCCACCATCGCGTTGATCGTCTGCACCACGTCGTTGGAAATGAGCCGGCTGCTGGCCAGAGCCTGCTGGGCTAGGGTCTTGACGGCGTTTTCGATTTCCGACTTGGCACCGTCGGTCTGGGGCTTGAACTCCTTGTTGAGCAGGGAGGCGAATTCATTCTGCTCCATCGTTGCGGAGGCAGCCTGGGCGTCTGTGGTTTTCTGTGTCTCAGCCATGGTTCTTCCTCGCTGCTACTTGTCCTTGGACTTGTCTTGATCGGCGGCGCCCTCGCCACCGGCATCGGGTTTCGGCGCCGCTGCAAGCGTCTGCAGGAGGGTCGGATCTCTCAGTAGATTCGCGATCAGATCCTCGGCGCCGGTTCGTCCATCCATATAGGTCACCAAGTTCGACAACTGGTTGCGCGCCTGCAGCAGCTGATTGAGCGCCCCAACCTTGCGTGCGATGGCCGCGGGCGAGAAATCATCGAGGCTTTCGAAGGAAAGGTCGACGCTGAGATTGCCTTCGCCGGTCAGGGTGTTGGGAACCTGAACCGCCACGCGCGGCTTCATGGCCTTGAGCCGATCGTCGAAATTGTCGACCGAGATGTCGACGAACTTTCGGTCGGCTACGGGAGCGAGCGGTTCGGAGGGATTGCCCGAAAGGTCCGACATGACCCCCATGACAAAGGGCAGTTGGACTTTCTTTTCGGCGCCGTAGAGCTCGACGTCGTATTCGATCTGCACGCGGGGTGCCCGGTTTCTCTGGATGAATTTTTGCGAACTGGTTGCCATAGTGTCCACCTACCTCTGATGTTTGTAGTCGCCTAACTGCTTTACGTCGTGTCGTTACGTCGTGTCCTTGCCCCGCAGATTCTCAATCTGCGGCAGGCCTTCAGGGGCCAGATCCCGAACGATATCTAAAAAGTTGGCGGATACCAACCTCTTGCTTCTTTGCAGCAAGAGGGGAATCGGGCTTGAAGGCTCGTAGCGTTGGTAGTAGTTGCAGACCTTGTCCAGCACGCGGAGAACATCTTCTCGGCTGTTGATTTCGCCGGTGATGGGCTGTCCGGGGCCGTGCGACGGGCCGTTTGCGCCGTCTGCTTCTCCGCCATCGGCAAGCGCGCCGTCGCCCGCGGCACCGGCCGAAATTCCACGGCGAGCGAGTCGGCTGACGAGGATTTTCTCGGCCGCGCGCAGAACATCCGCCAGCTTTGAAAAATTCGGGCCGCTCGATGCCCCGACTTTCTCACCCACGAAGGCCTCGATGGCGGCGAGACTTTGCAGCGAGGACTGCAAGACTTCGAGCGTTGCTTGCAGCGCGGGGACGGGGCATTCGGTGAATGCACCGTCGATGGAAGCCGGAGCCGGCGGATCCACCCCCAGCAACGGCGGCTGCTCCCCGGACGAGATGGCGATGTCGCGCAAGCTGAAGCGGCCGAACGACCGCGCGCTGACGATTGGGATCAACCGGACGCGGTCGATCGTTGCCACCGGATCGCACAGCCCCATCAGAATGTTGACCCGAAACGTGGGATCGTTGTCGTCCTCGGGATCCAGCTTGGGATAGACGCCGTCCCAGAAGTTCTCGACCAGCCCGCGCATCACTGCCAGCCCGTCGGCCAGGCCGACCAATCCATCGGTGTTCAGCAGGGCGCGCACCAGGCGGCTGGCGATGCGCAGATCTTTCGTTTTGGCCAGCAGGTCGAGCGCGCGGTTGCCTACGTCTTTCCAGTCGGCTTCTTGCGCCGCAACGATGGTGTTGCCCATCTGCTGCTCGGGCTTTCCTTGAGACGCGCGCTCAAGCTCAAGAAAAGCCGAATCGTATTCTAGGTCCGCTCCACAAGGAGCGTCCGGCGAAACAGGTTGAAGCAACGATTCGATGTTCTTAAGAGGCATGTTCTCGCCCACTGATTGAAACAGCGTGCCATTAACCTTCAGCACGACAATTATGTCAAGCGGATTCCACTTGTCATCCCACGTTTCGCTACGTTTCGCGGCGACTCGCGAAAGGGACAGCTTAGCGACGGAAACGCCGCGCGCCTCGCGGGTCGACAAGCCGACGGCGGCGGTCTGTTTTTCGTCAGCTACTCCCTTCTTCAGCGTCCGTGTCTCGGCCGCCCTGGGAAGCATTCTCATCGCCAAGCGCAACGCTGGCGTAGGCGCGCGCGAACTCTTCGCCAAAGATCTCGGCGTGGAGGGCGGAATCCTCGCCAAGCAGGTTGTTGAACGCCTCGACGTAGGCATTCCATTGCGACTTCGCCTTCGATCCAGACCACAGTCCCGCTCCCATTTTCAAATTGAGAACATTGGGGTCGAGCTTTTCTAAAATCCCGCGAACGCTTTGCGAGATGCCTTCCATGAGGGCGACATCGTGAATTCCCATGTCGGCGAAAACCGCGTTCAGGTCGCGCGCGCAGGCGTCGGGATCCTTGGCTGGATCGAGCAGGTACTCGATAACCTCCTGGCTGGTACGCGCGCGGTGCAAAGGGGTGTTTCCGCTCAAGGGCCGAACTCCGACCTCGGAACCGAACTGCTCGTAGCCTTTTTTCAGTCCTATGAAGGCTTCGGTGAAGGCGCCGATGATGCGCAGGCAGCGGACCAGTCGATTCGCGGTCTGTTCGTCGGTCGGGCCGGGCGCTGCTCCCGGGCGCGAGATGGGCCTGCCTGTCGCGGTGGTCGGCGGCATTGGCGAGGGGACGAGCGGCACG
>Ga0182027_10015136_pt1 | contig 10636 bp, 5 predicted proteins | sample 712E1DmetaG_FD_121300 | JGI IMG/M metagenome (GOLD analysis project Ga0182027, IMG submission 121300) | Permafrost microbial communities from Stordalen Mire, Sweden - 712E1D metaG (Illumina Assembly) | ecosystem: Environmental > Terrestrial > Soil > Wetlands > Permafrost | place: Sweden... | reverse complement strand
GGCCGGCACCACGTTGATCACCGTGTCGATATGCACCGAATCAAGCGCCATGTCCTCGCCCGTGGCGGGGTGGCGCGCCCACAGGAAGCCGTCGGGCAGCGTGTACGGCCGGATGTCGCGGAAGAAAAGATCGTTGTAGAAATCAATCTCGGCCGATATGCTCGACAGCGGCCCCTGGGCGACGAGCACGAACCTGTCGCGCGCCTTTCCCGTGATGATGTTCCCGCCCTCGCTTAGCGCGCCTCTTCCGTAGCGGGCCTGCGGTCCGGCCTCGTCGGGCTTCACAAAACAGCTGAAGTCGTCGTCGAGCCAGGCAAGGATGTCTCGCACCCACAGTTGTGATTCCGCGCACACCTGCACTCGGACGCCGGGATTTATGGAACTAACGGCCGAGAGAATTGCCAAATTCTCGTCGGGTGCCGCGCCCGAGTCTTCCTCGTTCTCCACAAATGAAAAATCAATGGGCCACAGGTACAGGCCCAGGCGGTCGAAAGGGAAATCGGCGGCGTACTTGTTCTTCAATTGGTCCGAGAGAAACACGAGGCGGCTGCGGAAGCGCTCCGTACTGCCGTACAGCATGGCCAGCGCGAACACGAATTCGTAAAAATCTCCCACCTTCCTGAGCTCCATGGCGCCTCGACCGGCGTGCAGTTGGTTCGACAGTTCCTCGCTCGTTCCGGCCCGCTCAGCCACGTCCCAATAGCCCGCAAGCGCCCCCGCTCCGCATATTTCCGCGCAGCGGCCTCTGAGAAAAGCGCGTGATCGGGAGGACAGGCTTTTCAAAACGGAGACTATTGTCCGGGCCATTTCTCCAAGCACCGGCTGCGGCATACTTTCGATCTTTACATACTGCTCTATTGCCCGGTCCAGATGCGATTCGCAGCGGGATTCTATCTCCGGGGAAAGCATTGTCTCCAGCCGCACGTCGGCGGCGCAGTCTCTCCGGCAAATAGACAAATACGAGAGCCACGCGCCCATTGCCTTGGGGCGTGCAATGCCGTACACCGACGTCACGACGGGAACAAGCTTGTCGATGCCGGCTCGGTCGGCTATGGTTATTGTTTCACCCACGGGGGCACGCATCCTCTGTTGTAGTTGTACGACCAAAAAATAAATAGGTATCCGCCCGTCACGGAATCTTTTACTTCATCGCGCTTCCCCTCATTCTATTATTTTATTGTCATGGCCGGATGCAGGGAATGTTTTCTTGGAAATGCCAGGATTCTCCCTGCCGCCTGCCATCGATGTTAGGTCACAAATGGAGAACCGAGCCATGCGCAGTGTCTTTACATATACAAATTTCAGGAAATACCTTAAGGACTACTACCGGGAGCAGAAGAAAGCAAATCCTGAGTTCTCCCACCGGTGGCTTGTGAGCAAAGTGGGACTCACCACGTCGAATTACTTCCTATCGATCATGGAGGGAAAGCGGAATCTGCCCAGCGACGTGTCGCTGCGGCTTACCAGGCACCTCGGTCTTACCAGAAAAGAAACACTTTACTTTGAGTATATGGTAGCTTATGTGCAGTCCAAGACCGGCTTTGAGAAGAAAGAATACTTGTCCCGCATGGCCGACCTCAATCCCGGGCGCAGGAAGAAAAAGCGATAATACGGCCGCAGGTTCGCAACCCTGCCCAGCCTCACACCCGCAATAAAAAAGGCACGACGCCGAAGCGATCTCCTCGCTCCGGCGTCGTGCCTTTTCCGTTTTGTTCCTTCGACCTGCGTTACTTCTTGGGAACCACCGGCAGCGCAAGTCCTGGTTTTGGAGATACCGGCTGCTGTGCCTGCTGCTGCGCAGCATAGGCCATAAGCTGCTGCCTGAACTGTTCTGCGCGCCTGTCGCCGGGGTGCGATTCCACAAAGGTGGATATCACCGCTATGGCGCTGTCGAATTGGCGCATTGCGGCAAAGTTCTTGGCAAGGCTTTCGAAGCCCGCGTAGTAGTTGGGGTCGTTCTTGATGAGCTGCTTGAGCGCGGGTATCGCATCCTTGCTCTTGCCCTGCATCTCGAGCGCCTGCGACAGCATGCGCATATACTCGGGGTTGGTCGGGTCCGACGCAATTGCGTCGCGGGCAGCCTTCTCGGCTTCTGGGTATCTTCCGTGGTTGAGGTAGAATTCCTGCAACAGAGCGCGCGGCCGCCAATCCCAGGGAATATGCTCGATGCATTTCTGAAGTTCGGTGGTAACGAGGTTGAGCTTGTAGTCGTAATCTTTCTGTTTCGCGGCAAACTCGGCTTTCTTGTCGTCGATGGCCGGCGCCTTTTTCGCGGACGCGGCGACAATCTGGCTTTGCAGGCTGTCGAGCTCGGTTTTCTGATCGAGCAGCGGCTTGCGAAGCGTGAGCGCCATTTCCACATAGCAAGCCGTGTAGTTGGCCTCAAGCCCGCGCGCCGCTTCGTCCACCGGGTCGTCGGTTATCTTGCCCGTGCCGAACCGGTACACTTTGTCGAGCAGATACGCCGTTTTTTCGATGTTCATGTGCTTGTCCTGCGGCACGGGCGTCGGATTGACGCGGTATACAAGGCCCTCCATCTGCAGGTACGGGTCGAGCCCCATGAAGTTGTCTTCCGAAACGGTAACAGCAAAGTACACCGGCTTGCGCCAGCGGTTGGAATCAACGATGTTGAGCACCATCTTGTCCTGCACGCGCATCACATTCTGTTGCTTGCGGCCCGGAATATCCACTTGAATGCCTGCGTTGGGCAGCGTGTAGGGCGTCTGCTCGGTGAACGGGTTGAGTTCGGCGTTGAGCGCGTCTATCTGGCCGTAGGAAAACGACACCGGCACCCGCGGTTCGACGTCTTTGAGCTGTTTGATGTACCAATCGGTGTTGAGCAGGCTCAAATTGACAATGCGGATATCCTTGCGGATCCCGTAGGCCTCCTGCAGCGCCCACAGCGGGAATGTGTCGTTGTCGCCGTTGGTGATGAGCACCGCGTCCTTGTCGCACGACATGAGGAAATTGTAGGCGGCGTCGTACGGAATCCAGTTCAGGTGGCGGTCGCGGGGACCGTAGTTCTGCGTGAGCGGCAGCGCGGGAGACACGAACAGGGCGATCACGGCCAACGGCGCCACGGTAGACCGCAGCAGCTTGTTCTTGTTAGTGAAGAGATAGGTGAGCAGGCAGCCGGCTCCCAGGCCCAGCCACATGCTGAAGAACATGAAGCCGGCGTTCCAGAAGTAGTCGCGGACGCGCACTTCGCGATGAACATTGGGAACCGGCCCTTCCCGGCCCGCGTGCACCCAGGCGAGATAATCCTGGTGCTCCGGCTTGGAGCCGTCGGCAAAATTCATGTACCACGTCAAGACTACCGTCGTCATCAGCGTCACCAGAATCAGCATGATGGCAACGTTCCTGTTCTTCCGGTAGAAATAGTACCATGCGAACAGCATGAGGACCGTCGGCAGCAGATACACGAGGAGTTCCAGAAATCCCAGGAGCGGGTTCCCTTCCATGAAATTTTTCTGCGTGTCTTTGGGGCTGAAATGGAAGAACTGGGTGATATGAAACCCGCCGTACCCCATGTTGCCCTCTATGCCGAACTGGCGGGTGATCTCGCCGCGGCGCCAGAGCGAACGGGATATCATGCTTTCCGAACCGTATTGTTTTCTGTCAAGTGTCGCCGCAAAGGCCTTCCACGTTACCGGATGATCTTCGTCGATAATGGGATTGAGCGCGGAGCGGATCGGCATGTAGAGGTGGTTGGAGAAGCCGATGACGGCCATGAACGAGAACCAGAAACAGAACTGCCATCTTGTCCTGTTTCTCCCCTCCGCGAACATCATGATAAGCGTGATAAGCACACTCACGAGGGCCACCGCTATAAACCACGAAAGGTTGTACATGAACGTCGACATGCACACACCAACGAGCCAGAGCCGCCAGTCCTTGCGCTTCGACTCATCGACCATCATGACAAAAAGGAAAATTGCGGGAAGGGTGATGCCCGATATCATGTGCATGCCGATTCCCATGAACCCGATGTAAGAAAGCAGGAGCAGCAGGCGGTCGCGTTTCGGATCTTTCGACTGGGCCCACACCAGCGCCAGCCAGATGGTAATCACCACGGGAAGCAGGCACACATTGCATTGCTCCGACGCTTCGAGGGAGCAGAACCAGAACGTGTTGCTGTACGCGCAGAGGAGAGAGCCGGTGACGCCGGCGCAGTACATCGAAAGCCGTTTCCACAGGGTGTCGGGCTCGCCCACCACGTACCGCATTGCTCGTACGATGATGAGATACACGAACATCACCGTAGCGGCGCTGCCGAACACCGCGAGAAGGTTGAGGCGGAACCCGGGGTCCTTGAGAAACGACAGTGCCATCAGAAAGAACCTGCCGATGGGAATGAGCAGCGGCGTCCCCGGCGGATGCGGGATGCCGAGACACCCGGCGGCCGCAAGATACTCGCCGCAATCCCACAGCGCCACCGTCGGGCCGGCCGTTAGGATGTACACAATTGACGAGGCGAGAAATACGAAAATCGCGAGAGCGACGTTGACGTTTTTGTGAGTGAACATAACCCGACCTTTCCCAGTCCGAAAAATGGCGTGCGTGCGAGGATAAAATACAATCTTCCTAAAATATGTTTTTCCGCGGGCCGGGGGAATGGGAAGTTTTGCGGGAGAAGAGAATCCGCGGGCAAGGCGGAGAAGGTTCCTTCAGAGCGGAATGAGGATATGGGCGCCCCGCTGCTTCGCAGCGGCGGTCCTCCTTACACGCTCGGCCATTCGGCCTCGGTACCGCCTGCCACGAGGGCCCTGCGGGCCGTGGTCAGGCGGTACTGCGCTCTGCGCACGTTCCAGTCCGGCCTGGCGCTGGGCAGAGGACAAATTCCACAATTGTCAAAATCGGCCGTCGCCAGACCCGGGAGCGTTCACGTCGTTGCCTGGAGTAGCGCGAAAGGATCTCGCGGGAAGTTCTCGGATTCGCAGTGACAACCCCGATGAGCGTTCTTGCCCTCAATAACGTCTTCGCACGAAGATTGGGTCAAGAAGAGTCTTCATAAGTAATCTAAGGCCGTTGACACTCCTCGTCAATTGGCAACACCAAACGCAGAATTATCAAGCACCACGTAGTATTTTCACCACCTATGTCAGTGCCTCCGCACTCCTCTTATTCCGACTGGTACGAACGCGCCTATCCCGGCCTCACCGGGCACGGCCTATGGCTGCACGGCAACGAGATCAACACGCTCCCTGCCGCGGAATACGGGCTGCGGCCGTTTCGCATTCTTATTGCCCGGCTTTCCACCTACTACGACACCGCAGAATCGTTTTCGCACAAAGTATTGTACCAGATTGCCCGCAGACGCGGTGACACGTTTCCCGATTTCGCCTATCTTCCACCTGTCAACGATGGTCCGATCCTCGCGGCCGACGGCGTGCCGTGGCTCCTGGGTACGTCGTCCAAGTGCGGACCGAAGGCCTTTGATTGTGTCGCCTTTTCGAACGCCCTGGTTGTTGAGCTTGTCAATGTCCTGGCGATGCTGGCGCGCAGCGGCATTCCGCTTGAAAAGAGCGCGCGCATGGACGACGATTCGCTGCCGCTGGTTATCATGGGCGGATCCAACGCGCACGCAGCCACGGCATTCTTTGTTCCCGATCCGCCCGTTGACGGCATTTTCGCGGGCGAGTCCGTCGAATGCATTTCGAGGATATTCGCCATCTGCGCCGAGGCAAAGCAAGCGCACGTTTCGAAAAGGGAAACGCTTGCGCTACTCGAGGACGTCCCCGGGTTCGTCCAGCCGGACGGCAAGCGCGCGACCCGGCGCATCGTTGAGGTCGCGCCCGCGCTCAACGCACTGCTCGAAGACGCGCCCGTTTTTAATATCGACGAGCAGTATGGCCGGGGCAACCTTCAGATTTCCGAAGGGTGCGCATGCTTCTGCGGCTTTTGCAGCGAGAGCTTTTGCCGCAAGCCGTACCGCGAAGTTGCGGCCGGCGAAGCCGCAGCCTGCGCGCGGCGCATGAAAGCCGCAATGGGCCTTAGCAGGATGGAACTGTACAGCTTCAACTTCAACATGTACTCCCAGCTCGGCAGCCTGTGCGCGACCCTTGCCGATTTGGGCCTGACGCCCGGCCTCAAGAGCCAGCGATTCGACATGCTCGCCCGGGATCCTCACCTGCTCGACCTCCTGCGCGCCGTGGGCAAGTCGAGCCTTACCTGCGGCCTGGAAGGGATTTCGTCGCGCCTGCGGCGATACCTGCACAAAAGCCTTTCGGAAGACGACGTGCGCGCAAGCATTTCGCGTATCGTGTCGTCGCCCCTGCGCGAGCTCAAGGTGTTCCTTATTGTCACCGGCCTCGAGGAGGGCCGCGACGTGAGCGAATTCGACGGCTTGGTCCGCTTTATCAAGGAGCGTGCGGCCGAATCCTTGCACGGCCCGCGTGTGATATTTTCCGTCACGCCGCTGGTGCGCTTTCCCTGGACGCCGCTGGAGTTCGAGGACGCGCCGCTTCCCGAAACGCTGCGGCCCATTGTCGCTTCGATCCGGGGCGCGGTGGCCAAACACGGCTTCGAATTCCGTATGTCAAGTAATCTCTCTTACTACCACCTGTCGCAGATTCTTGCGCGCGCCTCAGACCCGAGGGTATACGCCGGCCTGACGGCCGCGTTTCGCTCCACCGGCTACGTGTACTACCGGTCCGTTCCATCATCCTTCGTCGATGCCTTTGTCACGAGCTGCGAGGAACGGGGCCTCTCTCACCTCGCGCTCTTGTCCGGGCATGCGCACGACGACGAATCCAAGCCCTGGCTGCGCGTGCAAACGGGCATCGACCGGGAATTTCTCAAGAGACGGCACGACGATGCCCGGGCGTTCATCGACAACGGTTTTTGCCTGGGGAATCCCGCAAGCGCGGGATCGTGCACAGCGTGCGGCGCCTGCGACCAACAAGGCAAAGCCGCACTGTGCGAACCGCGGCCGAACCCGGAGTACCCTGCCCGGCTGTTTGCCGCACTGCGGCCGGCCGCGCCGGCGGAAACCGGATTTGTTGTTGACGTAAGCGACTCATGCCGGGGGCTGCCCAGGGAAAGCTTCGGCGTGGCGCTGGCGCGGGCGATAATGCTCGCCGTGCCGGGCGCCGTCGCATCGTATGCCGGCTATTGCCGTTCGTTGTGGGCTGCCAGCCGCCAGCCGTGCTGGATCACCGGTCACGACATTGTCGTGCTTGCCTGGCGGGCGCAGGGCGGAGCGTTGGTCGAAACAGCAATGTCCGATTTGTCGTGCCTCGCGAAAATCAACGCTGCTCTCGGCACGTGGGGGACGGTCGCGGGACCGGCCGGCCGACCGCCGGCCCGGCGAACGATTGTAGCCCGATCGCCCTTCGCATTCGACCCCAGGGCCTATTGCGCCGGAAACGGACTGCCGTACACGCTGCGAAAGACCGGGGAAAGCGCGTATGCATGTGATTTTGGCCCCAAGGCAGCGAAGAAGAAGATCATTCGCTCACTCGCATATGCAAAGAATCCGGCGGGCGGAACGGACATCAGCATGACGGTACTTGACAAATTCGATCCGGCGGAATTTGTGAGGGAATCATTTGCGTTCGAACATGAAAATGATTGGGTGAGGGTAAGGATCGAAGCGCGGTTTACGCAGTGATGCGACGGGAAAACAGACCTACTCGCCGTCGTCTTCCCCGGCGCCGGCCTGGTCTCTCATCCTGAGGAGGCCGCGGGTGGAACTCTTCACAAACGCAATAACATTCTCCACGTCGGCGTCGCCGGTGAAATCGGCGGCGAGGCGCGCGCATGCTTCGGTGACGGTAAGGCCGCTTCGAAACAGGACTTTGTATGCCCGCTTGATATTGCGCCGCCGCTCCTCGGAAAATCCGGCCCGCGCCAGGCCGATGCGGTTTATGCCCACGATCCGGATTGGGGCTGGAGACGCAATTGAAAAAGGGACCACGTCCTTGACTATAAGCGAGTAGGCCGCAAGGTGACAATAATCCCCGATTTTGCGGAACTGCGTGACGGCGCACGTGCCGCCGATGTTCACATGGTGGCCGAGTTCCACGTGCCCGGCAAGATTGAGGGTGTTTGCCGCGACAAGGTAATCGCCGATGCGGCAGTCATGCGCAACATGGCAGTAGGCCATGAGCAGGCAGTTGCTGCCGATGACGGTCTCACCCGTTGCCTTGGTGCCGCGGTTGAGCGTGCAAAATTCCCGTATGGTGCAGTTCTCGCCGATGCGCAGAAGGGTTTTTTCTCCGCCGAACTTGAGATCCTGGGGCGTCTCGCCGATGTTGGCGCCTTTGTATACCCGGCATCCGGCGCCCATCCTGGTGCCGCTGCAGAGGGAGACATGCGACCCTATTTCGCACCGGTCGCCGATGACCACGTCGTCCTGGACAACCGTGTATGGCCCTATCACGGCGTCGGCGCCGATGGAGGCGCCTTTGTTAATTATTGCGGTCTCGTGAATGACGGTTGCCACTACAGATTGTCTCCCTTTTTCCCGAGCATGGCAAACAATTCCGCTTCGCACACCACCTTGTTGTCGACGTAGCACTTGCCCGCGAACCGCATAGTGTTGCGCCTGTCCTGCAGGGTTTCCACCTCGATGCGGAGCACATCGCCGGGCCGCACCCAGCCGCGGAACCGCGCCTTGTCGATACCAAGAAACGCGATGGCGTTTCCCTTGTCGAATTTCTTGCCGAAAAGCCCCATGATCCCGCCCGCCTGCGCCATGGCTTCAATCTGCAGGACGCCCGGCATGATCGGATCACCCGGAAAATGCCCCTGAAAGAACGGCTCGTTGCAGGTGACGTTCTTGATAGCCACGATCTTCTTCCGCTCCTCCAGTTCGAGCACCCGGTCTATGAGAAGGAACGGGTAGCGGTGCGGAAGAATCTCCATGATTTCCTCAAGGCTCACGGGCGGCGGGGCGCCCTCTTCTCTCTTTTTTTTCTTCTTCTTGAGATGATCGCGAATCTTTTTTGCCATTTCGATGTTCGCGGCATGGCCCGTGCGCGCCGCCTGGATGTGGCACAACAGCGGTTTTCCCAGGAGATAGAAATCGCCGAGCATGTCCACCATCTTGTGACGCGCCAGCTCGTTGGGGTAACGCAGTTCGGTATCGTTGACAAATCCATTGCTGCCTTTTTCAACAGGGCCTTTCCAATCGAACAGTTTCCGGATGTACGCGATATGGTCTGCGGTAAGTTCCACATCCTGCACCACCACGGCGTTGTCGAGACGTCCGCCTTTGATGAGGCCCGCCTCGCGCAGTTTTTCTATCTCGGAAAGAAAGCAGAATGTGCGCGCAGGCGCGAAATCGCCCACGTAGTCTTTGAGTGAGAAAAGGGTTGTGTGCTGGGCGCCCAGTGCGGGATGATTGTAGTCTATCATGATGGTTGCGCGAAACGTGGCGGACGGGAGGATGCCGAACGTGATGTTGTCCTTCATTTCCACCAGCATGAAATCGTCGATGGTGAGGAATTCCCGCTGCGCGGCCTGTTCGACCATGCCCGCCTTCTGGATGAGCTCCACAAAAGGGAGCGCGCTTCCGTCCATAAGCGGCACTTCCTGCGCGTCCATCTCCACCCTGCAGTTGTCGACTTCGAGCCCGGCAAACGCGCTCATGAGATGCTCAACCGAATGAATCTTGATCCCGTTCTTCCCGATGGAGGTGCCGCGGGACAAGTCCACCACGTTGTCGATATCGGCTTCGACTTCCTGCGAATCCTTTAGGTCTGTTCGAATGAAGCGGATGCCGTAGTTCTCCGGCGCGGGATGCAGCGTCACCTTCGTGGTTTCGCCGGTGTGCAGCCCGGTTCCCGTGAGAGAAACAGCCTTCTGAATGGTGTGCTGAAGAGGCATTGCGTTGATCCTTCTCAATAACTGGTTTCTGGCGATGCTATTTCAAAAACGTTCCCCGCGCTTGCGCGGAATCAACCTGACAATCCGCAGAATTTTTCCTTTCTGTTTTCATCCTTCCGCCTTCATCCTTACAATTCCGGCGCGGTCTCTTTTCCCTTTTCCGCTGCCGCTTGGAGATCCGCAAGCTCCTGCCCCAGGCGCTTTATTTCTTTGAGCGCCTCGGGCAGGTGCAGCTGCGCCGCCTCGATCCTGCGCAATGTCATGAAATCGCGGCACGGAGAGCCGCTCACCTTGGCTCCGGCGGGAACGTCTTTTCCAACCCCCGACTGCGCATTGACAAAGGAATCGTCACCTACCTCGTTGTGGCCGGCAAACCCTGCCTGGCCACCCACAATCACCCGCTTCCCGATATGCGTGCTGCCCGCAATCCCGGTGAGCGCCGCCACGGCGGAATGCTCGCCGATACGCACGTTATGCGCCACCTGGATGAGATTGTCGAGCTTGACGCCCTTGCCGATCACCGTATCCTCAAGCGTGCCCCGGTCTATGGTGGTGCAGGCCCCGATCTCGGCGCCGTCTTCGATAATAACCTTTCCAAATGACGGAATGCGGATCCACTGCCCGCCCTCCCGCGCGTTGCCGAACCCTTCACTGCCGATTATCGCGCCCGATTGGATGATCACCCTGTTGCCGATGCGGCAGTTCCTGCGCACGACGACCCCGGAATCGATGCGGCAATCCTCGCCCACGACGGAGCCGTTTTCGATCACGCAATGCGCGCCCAGAACCGTTCGAGCGCCGATGG
>Ga0182027_10015135_pt1 | contig 10637 bp, 9 predicted proteins | sample 712E1DmetaG_FD_121300 | JGI IMG/M metagenome (GOLD analysis project Ga0182027, IMG submission 121300) | Permafrost microbial communities from Stordalen Mire, Sweden - 712E1D metaG (Illumina Assembly) | ecosystem: Environmental > Terrestrial > Soil > Wetlands > Permafrost | place: Sweden... | reverse complement strand
TTTTCGGCAAACCGGGGAAAAAGGAAAAAACGATCAGTTTCATTAACAAATGACTTCATCTTGATTGATGTACCATGCTACTTTTCTACAAAAACAAGAGTTTTCTGCCGGACACTAATTAGCGACGGTCATAGACCGCCGCTACAGATTTCAAAGCCCGTCAGGGCTGGCATTCTACAAAGAGGTCGCACCAACGGCGCTAGGCCGCAGACGACAACGTGTTGGTTTGAAATTCAAGATTAAGAATAAGATCAGGACATTGCCCGATCATCTTCCCCCGCCAAACATCTTTCCCGCCCGCTCGAAAACATCCGTCGGCACGCCCAAATCGTGCTTCGTCATCACATCCCGGTCCCACGGATTCTTTGTCCGCCAGATGGAAAATTTCTGCGCCAGGGAAAGATGAAACGAATACCACGGCGAGACCATCAGCGTGTTGATCAGCGGATAGTCCGTGCCGTAAACCAGCCGTCCGGAAAATTCGGGCCGGGTCAGGGCTTCCTTCAACGCGCCCGCCCGGTCGAATTGCGTCAGCGCGGAAATGTCGGCAAAGAGACTGGGAAATTCGCCCATCATTCGCGCCAGGCGGTCGGGGCCGCGTTCGCCATGGTACTTCTGCGCCGACGCGATATGCGCCGCCACAACCGTTACGCCCAGGCTCAACGGCAGCCGCAACTTGTCCGGGTCGCCCAATTCCTCGGTCGAGCGCGAAAAGGATTTCTCCATGCCGGTGTGCGACAGCAGCGGCAGCTTCAACTCGGCCATTTTTTTGTAGAATGGAACCAGCCTCGGATCCGCCGGGTCAATGTCCATGATTGGCGGAATCCATTTCACCAGCACCGCCCCGTGCGCCTTGGCCCATTCCAGTCGCGCCAGCGCGTCGCGGCGATAGGGATTGACCGACGCGCCGAACAGCAGGTTCGTGTGCCGCGCCGCCACTTCCGCCACGAACTCATTCGGCACGTACACCTCCGTCCGGTTCGTGTCCAAGTTTCCATCGCTGTCCACCACGCCGTCCAGCGCGAGCGCGACGGCGCGGCTGACATATTTGCTTTGGGCCAGCGATTGCGAAATCCGGTCGCCCACCAAACTGTCGCCCTCCTTCAACATCTCCTCCTTCGTAACGCCGAAGCTGCGCAAATAAATGGTGAACCGCCAGTTGTCCCGCAGCGCGGGAGAAACAAAACAGCCGCTCCCGCCCGCGCCAAGTCCCGCGATGTGACAGTGCATATCCACGATGCCGGCGGGGATCGGTTCCACCGGCCGAAAAGGCCGCCCCGTCGCGCAGCCGATGAGGAAGGCGGCGGTCAGGACGCAGGCGAAAACAAGTCTCCGCGCGCGCTTGCCGGGCGAAGCCTTTCCTTTGACAGATTTCATCCCGCCATCCTGCCGCAAGAAAGCCGCGCTGTCCCGCCAAATCACAGATTCAGGTAGGGACGCCTCGCCGAGGCGTCCGGGGGGCGATCCGTTGCACCGCTGGACGCAACGCGGACAGCGCGGCGCGCTGTCCCTGCCTGAAAAGTTATGAAACGCCTTTCCCAACGCAACCGTTGAGTGTAAAGTGCAAGACATCTGATGATAGCCAAATTCAAAGTCCATTGTTTCAAGTCCATAGAGAATGCGGAGCTTGAACTTGGGAACATTAACGTCTTCATCGGGGCCAACGGCAGCGGCAAGAGCAATTTGCTGGAAGCGCTCGGCGTGTTGGCGGCTGCCGCGTATGGCCGTGTGGATCAAGAGTCGCTCGTCCGCCGGGGCTGCCGGCCAGGTGGCATTTTCGAACCGATGTTTCGCGATGTGCCGCCAGAGAGCGAGACATCCATGGAAGCGTCCTATGGAGGCGGAAGATATTTTGCGGAGTTCATGAAAGTTGCGCAGAAGCGTTCCCTCGGCTCGGAATTTCGTCGCGAAGTGTGGCAGGTCGGTGATCGAAAACTCGTTGACCGCTCGACTTTGGGTGATAACGGAAAGGGCGATCCGAAAGTGGGTTTGGCGGCCCTGCGCCTCGCAGAGAGAGAGGCAGCCGACCCCGCAGCCGTTTTTCTTCGGACATTATCTGCATACAGTATTTATTACCCGGATGCCTCTGTATTGCGCGGGTTGATGCAAGACCCGCAAGTCCGCGAACCGGTTGGGCTGTCGGGAGGAAGGCTCGTGGACGGTGTCGCAGAAGTCCTGAGAAAGAAAGCAGGAGCAAAATTAAGAACGGAATTGCGTGCCTCATTGGAGTGGTTCGAGGATTTCCTCGCTTTGCCATCAATCAAGGATCTCGATAGCAGCAGCCCCATCTCAGGTTTTATGGACCGACCAATGATGTTGTTTCTTGACCGATTCTTCCGGGAGGAAAATGGGGTGCGTTCCAGCCTGTTAGTCAGCGAAGTCAATGAAGGGGCGCTTTATCTTCTTTTTATCGCGGTCCTTTGTCTTCACCCCGCGGCCCCAATGCTGTTTGCCTTGGATAACGCGGACCACGGATTGAATCCACTCCTGGCACGGCACCTGATGACGACCATGTGCCGATGGCTTCTTGAGACAGATCAACCGAGGCAGGTTCTGATGACGACGCAGAACCCGTTGGTTTTGGACGGCCTTCCGTTGCAGGATGACCGCGTCCGGCTTTTTACAGTGGATCGCGACAACCGTGGAACGACGTGCTTCAAGCGATTCCAAATCACGGAGGAACACAAGAAAATGGCTGCCGATGGTTGGACCCTTTCCCGAATGTGGGTGAATGGGCTTATCGGAGGAGTCCCGAATGTCTGAGCCGTTGCGCGTCGCCTTGGTTGCGGAAGGCCCGACCGACAAAGTGGTCTTGGAATCGGCCTTAACCAGCATGCTCGCCGGGCGCAGTTTCATTTTTAGGCAACTCCAGCCGGAAGAATCCCTCCCGTTTGGCGAGCCTGCAACCGGTTGGGTCGGTGTCCACAATTGGTGCCGGTCTGCCGTCAAACGATCCGACGGGGCCTTGAGGAAGGACATTCTGTACAATACTTATGACATTCTAATTTTGCAGTTGGACGCGGATGTCGCCGACAAGACTTATGCCTCCGGCAACATTCCGGATCAAAATACCGACCTGCCCTGTCGCAAGCCCTGTCCACCGCCCGAAGCATCAACAAACCCTTTGCGCAAAGTCCTCTTGCGCTGGGCCGGGGAAACCAGCGCGCCTCCCAAAACGGTTCTTTGCACACCCTCAAAAAGCATGGAAGCGTGGGTGGTTGCGGCCCTATTCCCCAACGACACCGCCGTTCGGCATGGCATCGAGTGCTGGGACCGTCCCGAGATTCGCCTGGGACAGCAACCTGCCAATCGGCGAATCCAAAAGCGAATCGAGGATTACGAAAGCCACTTTGAGGAGTTGAAAAGCGCATGGCCAAATTTGGCTGCCACTTTGACTCAGGCCGGAAGATTTGAAAACGAGTTTCTGGCCCTTGTCCCCTCTTAAGTTGATGCGCAAGTGTCTAACTCTACGGCACTTACAGCAATTGTAATTATGTTTAGTATTTCCGTTGACAATGCTCGCTTATGGTCTATAATTGCCTGCGTATGATAAGGAAAGTACGGAAAACGGGCGGCGGCACGGGAAGGCAAAAGCCAACCCGTGAAATAGCCAACCCATTTCACGGGCCAAGGAAAGCTGAGATGCTCCTTGCTGGCATAGCCAGGCTCTTTCACAGGCTGGGGAGAACCGAAGTGTTTTGCACTGCTATTCCGGAGAATTGCGCATCCCCGGCAAAATCTCCCGAGTCTTCTTTCCGAATGACAAATAACAAATTCTCTCCCGATTCCGAATCGGGATTCAATTCAAACTCAGCGCTTTGGTTGCGGCTCTGCCTCGTAGCGGGTTTGCGCCTCCGCGGCATGGCGTCATGGCGCCGGTTTCTTCTTGCCGATGGCCGGTCCGCCAACAGGCCCTGCGGGCGTCAATGCCGCCAGGCAATGGCGGCCCGGTCAAACCCGGTCAAACCCGGTCAAACCCGGTCAAACCACTTCTGCACCCCCATCGTTGGGACTGGGCTTCCACTGGTGCTGCCATATATTGCGGCTCCATTGGCACAATGCACAACTTATGGTGGTTGGCCTCCACCGCGCGCACGACGGCGCGCAGCCAACTCGCAATTCCCCAATCGTGTCCGGTCAAACCCAGTCAAACCCAGTCAAAGTAAGTCAAAGTGAAAGGGCTGGTTTGACCGCGCAATTTGGGCGGCGCAACGGGAAAGCGGCTGGCGCGCGCGCCCTCCATGCGAAGGGCCGGGCTACCGGGTTTGCCGTAGCGGCGCTTGGCAAAGCGCCGCCGTTCCGTCCGTCACAAGCCGCTCGCCTTTCTCAAAAACCAATGTCCCCGGCACAAAAAGTCGGCGGCGGATTGCCATCCGCCGCTACGCCTGCCGCCGAGCGTAGCGGCTTTCGGCAGAAAGCCGCTGAAATTCCATGTGCCTTTTGTGCCTTTTCGCGGCCATCGGTGCTTTTCCGATCGGCTCTTTTCCCGTTGCGCCACGGCGCCGGATGAAGCACCTTTCCAATGTCGTGCCGTTGTCTGATTACCTTGCTATTTTATGAATACAGTGACTTCGCCGGAAAAAGCGGGAAACGCCGCCCCTCCCAACCCGCCCAATCAACTGGAACAGTTGCGCAAGTTCACCCGCGTCGTGGCCGACACGGGGGATTTCGCGCTGATGAAGGAATACGCGCCCGAGGACGCCACCACCAACCCCAGCCTCATCCTGAAAGCGGCGCAAAAGCCGGCGTATCAATCCCTGCTCCAGCAGGCCATCGCCGACGGCAAGAAGGCGGGAAGTTCGCCCATCGCAATTATGCGCCAAATCCTGGTTCACTTTGGCTGCGAGATTTTGAAGATCGTCCCCGGCCGGGTTTCCACCGAGACCAGCGCCCGGCTCGCCTTTGACACGCCGGCGCTAATTGACGAGGGCCGCATGTTTATTTCCAGCTACGCCAGGAAGGGGATTCCCAAGGAGCGCATTCTCATCAAGCTGGCGACTACATGGGAGGGCATCCAGGCGGCCAAAGTGCTGCAAAAGGAGGGGATCAACTGCAACATGACGCTGCTCTTTTCCCTGGCCCAGGCCGCCGCCTGCGCGGAAGCGGGGGCCAGGCTGATCTCCCCGTTTGTGGGACGCATTCTGGACTGGCACAAGAAGAACACGGGCAAAAATTACGCCGCCGCCGAGGACCCCGGCGTGCTGTCCGTGCGCGAGATTTACGCCTATTACAAGAAATACGGATACGGGACGGAAGTGATGGGCGCCAGTTTCCGCAGCAAGGAGGAGGTTCTGGAACTGGCCGGATGCGATTTGCTCACCATCAGCCCGGAACTGCTGGCCGAATTGAAGGCCGGCACGGAAACAGTCGCGCGCAAATTGTCCCCGGAAATCGCCGCGCAACTCGAAACGCCCCGCTTTTCGCCCGGCGAAAAGGAGTTCCGCTGGCTGCTCAACGAAAACGCGATGGCGACGGAAAAGCTGGCGGAAGGCATCCGGGTGTTCGCCGCCGACGCGGGGAAGCTGGAGGCGCTGATAGGAGCTTTTGCACTGTAGCGGCGGTCTGCGACCGCCGCCAAATCGATTTCGGAATAGAGCGATTGCGAACTGGAAGCGGAATACCTGAATAGTCACGATGCTCGAAATGCAGAAGGGACAGTCCTTCTTCACCGGCCGCGGCCGGCTTGCGGTGGAGCTTGTTGAGGACGCGGAGTCAAAACATGTTTTGCAGGAAGTGGAACAGGCCGCGGGACTCATTGGGGCTGTTCGGGTTGGCGATGGGGTTGGCATGCTCATGCGCTCCCAAATCGTATTGAACCAGGATGCCGACGTTTTGCCCCCCGCGGCCGCCGTCGCGCATGGCCTCGAAGCCGTAGCCATAACTGGCCTGAACCTGCCAGGAGCCGGCGCGATAGGCCAGGCCCAGTCCCGCCCCGGAATTCATGTGGCTCTGCTGGGCGAGGCCGGGCAGGTAGTCCACTTCGGCGATGGCCCCGTAAGCGGTCACGTTCCAGTGCCTGGCGGCATCCAGCGGCACGGAATACTCGCCGCTCAAGTTGACGAAGGCGCGGGCGCTGAGTTCCTGGTAAAAATAGCCCGGAATGAACAGCGGAAACTCGGAACTCATCGGCAAATTCCCCCCCAGCCGATACGCGCTGAATCGGTCCGCGTGGATGCTGTCTCCGCCCGTCAGGCTCAGGCTCAAGTTCTGCTTGGAGTCCGGCAGCGTGTATATCAAAAGCCCGCGCGCGAACATCAATTGCGAGAACGGTTCCAGTATCCGGTCCCCGTCGTATCCATAAGCGCCCGAGCCGGTCCGAAACTGGCCCTCGTACCAAGCGGACATTTCCATCGCCAGATCGGGATGGATCACCGGCTCCCTTCCACCCCACCTCAACCCCGCGCGCAAGGACATCGTGGAATGATCGCGCGGCAGGACAAACGACGGGCTGGTGGTGTCGTCCTCGTCATATATGGAAAAATGTTCGCGCAGGCGCAGGATCCCGTTGAGGGGGACGGTCTGGCCGGGGTTGAACAGATGATAAACCGAGCCGGACACTTCCGCGCTGTGGCCCGTGAACGAATTGGAGCGGATAAATGCGCCTTCCCGGTATTCGTAATAACTGTCGGCGAAACCGCCCCCGGCCAGGCCCAGGCCCAGGTCGCTGTTCGGTCCGAGCGCGCCGCTGAAGCCAAATTCAGAATCCAAATAGACCGGGGCGAGGGCCAGGCGGAGGGTCAGATTGGTCTCCAGGAAGTTGGGTTCATTGAGGTAGTAAAACAGATAGCCGGCGATGGGCGAGGCGCCTTCCAGCGGCTGGTTGAACCCGAGCTGGAAAAGCTTGCGCGGTTCCGGGTCAATTTGTCCGAGGACACTCCGGCCCGGCCAGAGAAGGCCCGTCGCCAGCAGCAACCCATACCAGATTCGTCGCATGATTACTCTGTATAACAGGATCCCCGCCCGCGCAAGCGCGGGGAACGACCTGTGGTCTCTTAATCCTAATCTTAATCCCGACGTAGCGGCTTTCGGCAGAAAGCCGCCATTGTCCCTTCCACCGCTGGCCAGGGCGAGTGAAACCCGAATAGTGCGGCGCTCTGCCGAGCGCCGCTACGCTTCCAACGCAGGTTGGCCGCCGATCGAAGGGTACCGCAGCTTCGTCCATTCCACGCCCCGCTTTGCTGACGCAAGCGGCGCCCCATGCTTTTGCCCGGTGTTTGCTCGTTTGGGTGTTTGCCGGCGGGATTGTTTTTGCGGCAGGATTGGAGTGCCTTGAAGAAGATAGCGCAAGAGCATGGTGCCCCTTCACTGTGAGGTCAGCACTATGCGCAAGTGGCTTATATTCATGCACTTACGAACATCTTAATATTTATTTAAGATATCCATTGACAAGTCCAGCTTATGCACTACACTTATGGGCGTATGATAAGGAAAATAAGGTCCGATGGCCGCGCAACGAAGCCGGCAAGGCAAAAGCTGAAAACGGAGAGGCTGAAAACTGAAATTGCCCGGATGGCGGCGGGAGGAAGGCGTGATTTTCACGCGCTCTTGCTTTCGGAATTTCTGCTTTCCAAATTTCCGCTGTTCCGAAGACGGCCAAAATTAGGGTCAATTAAGGCTAATTAAGCCTAATTACACTTAAATAAGGAAAAAATGACTTTTTTTATGACGCGAATTGGCATCCATCCCGCCCCGCTGGTCAGTTTTGGGGAACGCTACGCAATGAGAAGAAAAAACAGGAGCAAACGGAGGAAACAGAGAATCCCGATTCGGAATCGGGACTCCGTTGCCTCCGTTATCTCCTGTTCTCCAATCCGCAATCCGCTATGGGAAGCGAGACTCCGGCCCGCAATCCGCAATCGGTCAGTTCCGTCGCCCGGCCAGGGTCAGATAGACCTGCTCCGGCGGCGCGGGCGGGATGGAGGGCCAGCCCACGGCCCGATCCACCACCCGCCGCATTTGGGTGAACCACCATTGCGCCCGTTGCGCGCGGTGTTGCCGGGCCGTTGCCCTGTTCCGCCTCCCGGCAAAGCCGAGTTCCAGTTGGTTGACTTGACGGTCTTCGATCTCATTAGTATTGCGCATAACAATTTTTCCTTTCGTTATGCGCACCACTTTACGCGGGGCGGTTGGACAAAGGCTGTCCAACCAAATATTATTTTTCAAAATTATTTTTCTTTGCCTGCCGGGGCGGGATTTCGGTTACACTGGCGCCGGTCTCATGCTCATCGCGTTCCACAAACCGTTTGGAGTCTTGTCCCGGTTCACCGGGGACGGCTCGCCGAACCGGACGCTGGCGGAATTTGGGTTTCCCGCCGGGGTTTATCCGATTGGCCGGCTGGATGCGGATTCGGAAGGGCTGCTGCTGTTGAGCGACGAGCGGGCGCTCAATGCCCGGCTTCTGCAACCCTCCCGCGCTCATCCGCGCGTTTATTGGGCGCAGGTGGAAGGGGTCCCTTCGGTGGAGGCGCTGAAAAAGCTGTCGCGGGGGATCGTGGTGCGGGGGCGGATGACGCTGCCTTGCCGGGCGTGGTTGCTGGACCCGCCGCCGGACCTGCCGCCGCGCCTTCCGCCCATCCGCTACCGCAAGAATGTTCCCGACCGTTGGATTGCGCTGGAGTTGGTGGAAGGAAAGAACCGCCAGGTCCGGCGCATGACCGCCGCGGCGGGCCATGCGACGCTTCGCTTGTTTCGGGCGCAAATCGGGGGATTCCAAGCCGCCGGCCTTGCGCCGGGCCAATGGCGGTTGCTCAACCCACAAGAGCGCGCCCTGGCCGCTGGGCCGCGCCTGAAACTTGGAACTTGCCTGGGGGAAATGCGCGGGGCAAAATGCGGCGCATGAGAATAATCCGCGGCCAACCCTCCTGGCGCATCGCGTCCAACCGGGTGGAGGCTTTCGTGACTGAGTTGGGCGGGCAGATCGCGCCCATTACATTTGACAGGCAGGGACGGAAGATCGCCCCGTACTCCGTCGCGCCGTGGGCGGAGGAGAAGCTGGAACCAAAGACGCCGGCGATTTTGCGCGCGTTGCGCGGTGACTTCTTCTGTCTCCCTTTTGGGGGAAACACCACGCCGTTTCGCGGGGAGAAACATCCCATGCACGGGGAAACCGCCAACGCGAAGTGGCGCCTGGAGGCCGAGGAGCACGGCGGCGGCAACCATTCGCTGCATCTGAGCCTGAGGACCCGCGTTCGCGCCGGGCGGGTGGACAAGGAGATTCGCCTGACGGACGGCAAGGACGCGGTCTATAGCCGGCACACCATTACCGGAATGGCCGGCCCGATGTGCCTGGGGCATCATGCCATGCTGAAGTTCCCGGAGGCGGAAGGCAGCGGCGCGATTTCGACCAGCGGGTTTGTTTATGGACAGGTGTTGCCGGCGGTGTTCGAGCAGCCGGAAATGGGTGGTTACTCGGCGCTGAAGATGGGCGCGGAATTTCAGTCCTTGCAAGCCGTTCCGATGGCGGACGGAGGCACGACGGACTTGAGCCGCTATCCCGCGCGGCGGGGTTTTGAGGATTTGGTCATGGTGGTCAGCGACGCCGAAGTGCCGCTGGCGTGGACGGCGGTGGCGTTTCCGCGCGAGCGGTTCGTCTGGTTCGCGTTGAAGGATCCGAAAGTGCTGCGCGAGACGGTGTTTTGGATGTCCAACCGCGGCCGGCATTACGCGCCCTGGAGCAGTCGGCACCTGAATGTGATGGGCATTGAGGATGTCACCGCCAATTTTCATCTCGGCCTGGCGGCGTCTGCCGGGGCAAATCCGATTTCCGGGAAAGGCTGGCCGACGTGCCTGGAGCTGGATGCGCGGCATCCGCTGGCTGTCAACTATATTATGGGCGTCGCGGCCGTTCCAGCCGGCTTCGACCGGGTGGCGGCCATCGAACCGGACGCGGACAATAAGTCCATCACGCTCCGGTCGGACAGCGGACGGAAGGCCGCGGCCAAGGTAGATTTGGGATTTCTACGTTCTACTTGACACTGGCCTCGGCTTTTTTCTTCTTTGCCTCTTCGATTACTTTCTGTTCCATGTCGCGGGGCATTTCCTGGTAATGATCGAAGGCTTCGGAATGAACGCCGCGGCCGGCGGTGAGCGCGCGCAGGGTGCTGGAGTAGCGATAGAGTTCGCGGGCCGGCACCAGGGCCTTGACCGTCTGGAAGGGGCCTTCGGCATCCACGCCGAGGATGCGTCCGCGCCGGCTGGAAATATCGCCCATGACCTTGCCGAGGCAGTCTTCGGGAATGCGGACCTCCACCTGGTGAATCGGCTCGAGGAGGCAGGGGCGGGCTTTGAGGAAGGCCTCCTTGAAGGCGAAGTAGCCGGCGATTTGGAACGCGATGTCCTTGGAGTCCACCGGGTGCATCTTGCCGTCGTAGAAATCAATCTTCACATCCACCACCTTGTATCCCGCAAGGACGCCTTCGCGGCAGGCGTTCTGCACGCCTTCCTCGACGGAGGGGACAAAGACGCGGTCCACGTTCTGGCCGCTGAGGGATTCTGTAAAGTCAACACCGGAATCGCGCGGGAGCGGCTCGATCTTCATCCAGACCTCGGCGAACTGGCCGGCGCCGCCGGTTTGCTTCTTGTGGCGGTAACGGGAATCGGCGGGGGCGGCGATGGTTTCGCGGAAGGGAATGCGCGGC